>Ga0164243_10000706_pt1 | contig 58951 bp, 49 predicted proteins | sample OricompcompostOP_FD_108781 | JGI IMG/M metagenome (GOLD analysis project Ga0164243, IMG submission 108781) | Organic Plus compost microbial communities from Emeryville, California, USA - Original compost - Organic plus compost (OP) | ecosystem: Engineered > Solid waste > Mixed feedstock >... | reverse complement strand
CGCAGGATTCTGCGTGGGTGTCGGCTGCGCCTGATTGCTCTCGCCACCACAGGCGGTCAACAGCAGCAAAAGCAGCAGCAGCGAACTGAGGGACCAGCGCCAGAAGCTGGCTTTATAAGACATTGAAACTCTTCCTCCTTGAATAAAAGCTCATTGTGGACCCTACCACCTCCTTTTTCTCCATCACAGCACGATCAATAATGTTACTATACTCGACCATAAGTGAGAAGAACTGTCAAATAGTTAACACTTTGAGGAATCTCTACCAGAGAGACGCGGCAGGTAGAAGCGCTCTCTCCAGTATGGACGACCAGACGTGTGCTTTTTTCCGGAGGAAGGGAGAGAGGAAGAGGAGCAGCCCGACGCACTCTTTCTTCCTCCCAAACAGCCACTACGACTTTACCGCACCGGCCACCGCATTAATAATCTGTTTCTGCGCCACAACAAAGACCAGAATGATCGGAAGCAAAGCGATCACCGAAGCCGCACACAGCAGCGTCCAGTCCGTCGAGGCCTCACCGATGAAGGCGTAGAGGCCAACCGCCAGCGTGCGCAACTCGGGAACACCAAGCGTAAAGACCAGCGGAATCAGGAAGCTATTCCAGGAGCTCACGAAGGCAAAGAGGCCAACCGTCGCGATCATTGGACGCGCCAGCGGAAACATGACTCGCCAGAAGAGCTGATGGAAGTTTGCCCCATCGACCCGGGCAGCATATTCGAGCTCGCGGTCAAGCGTCGAGAAGTAGCCCATAAACAGAAAGGTGTTGAAGATCATACCACCAGCCGTCTGCACCAGAATGATGCCGGTCAGTGTGTTCAGCAGCCCCAGACGCTGGACCACATCAAAAATCGGGATGATAGTATAGCCATGCGGCAGGAAGAACGTCACGGCGATGATTCCCAGGATGAGCTTCTTGCCCGGGAAGGACGTTCGCGCCAGCACAAAGCCCGCCATTGCGGTAATAATCACGGTAAAGAAGACACTCGTTATCGTAATAATGGCCGTGTTCATGAAGAACTGACCAAACGAAGCCTCCTCCCAGGCCTGAGTGTAGTTTGACCATTGGGGACTTGATGGGATCAGGTTCAGGCTATTGCTGATAAAATCTTCAGGCGTCTTCAGCGAGTTCGCGACCGTCCAGATAAACGGGTAGATCCAGACCAGACCGCTCATAATCAGCACTGCATGCGTGATGATCGCATTGATTGTCCTTGAAATTTTTGCCTTCTTCGCCCCGCTCATGCGAGAGGTCGAGACAGATACAGCCATACTCTTGCTTCACCCTTTCTCTTTATGCTTCCTGTCGAGCCGCTTCACGCTTTTTGGCAATCGAACCGATCGAAGCCATCTGAATCAGCGTCAGACCCATCAGGATAACGCCGTAGAAGAACGAGGCCGCCGAAGCAAAGCCAACATTCGGCTGTACCGACATACCCACCGAGAGACCGCCGCCAAAGGCCAGACGATAGATATAGGTACTCACTACCTCGGTCGCATAGAACGGGCCGCCACCGGTCAGCACCTGTACCATATCGAAGACCTGCAAGCTTCCCAGAATCGCCATAAAGAGAATAACCAGACCAACCGAGCGCAACTGCGGAACCGTCACATAGAGGAAGCGGTTCACGCTATTCGCGCCATCGATACGCGCCGCCTCATATAGTTCTGTCGGGATCGTCTGCAAACCAGCCAGGAAGTACACCAGGTTATAGCCAAGCGTATTCCAGATACCGACAATAATCACGATCCAGAGGGCAAAATGCGGATCACCAAGCCAGTCAATCGGCTCTTTCGTGATATGGTGCTCAACCAGCCATTGACTGAACATGCCGCCGCCGTTACTGACCAGCAACTGCATCACTACACCGATAATGGCCGGAGAGGTGACCGCCGGGATAAAAAACAGCGCACGATAGACCGTCGAGAAACGGAGTTTCGGATTATTCAACACGAGCGCCAGCGCCAGCGCAATCGTCAACTGAATCGGGACCAGCACCAGCATGTAGATGAAGGTGTTGCGAAACGCCTGCCAGAACAGGGGATCAGTAATAACCTTCTGGAAGTTCTCAAGCCCTACAAAGTCGGAGGGGTCACCAATCCCATTCCAGCGATAGAATGTGTAGATGATTGACGCGATAATCGGATAGACGCTGAAGACCATCAGCAGAATGAACATCGGCGCAACATAGACATAGGACCAGGGATTTGAGCGAATCTTGTGCCAGAGACTGCCTTCCGCTTTTGCCCGGTGTTTGCGTTGCTCCTTCTGCTTTGCCATAATGCTAGCCATGCCCATAGTATTTCAATGTCCTCTCTCTCATATCGAGGTGGTACGCTGCCCGAAGAGCTGGGCAGGCGTACCGAACAGCATATCTCACAAACGCGCTACTACTTCATGTAGTATGGTTTTGTGATATCCCAATCTGAGAAGACATAGTCCTTTTCGCTGACCTTGAGGCCCTGATCCTGAGCGCGTTTGATTGCCTTCGCGAACTCCTGATTCATCTTGTCCTCAAGCTCCGAGAGGGCGGTTTTGACATTACCAAGCTGACCGGTATAGAGGCCGGTACAGGTCTCACCAAAGTTCGGCTTCACCGGGTCCATCGTTACTGATGAACAGGCCGGATTGCGGACAGACGGGTTCGGACCAGGGATGGTGAGTTTGGTGAGTTCAATGAACTGGCCAAAGCGTGGATCTTTGACGTTCTCTTTCTTGTTGTTCTCGGGGTAAATCGAGACACCCTCGCGCATCTCAACCCAGCGCTGACCGGCCTCGGGGCTGTAGATCCACTCAAACCAGGCCCAGGCTTCGTCGGGATGCTTGGTCTTGTTCGAGATACTGATCTGGATGCTGTCATCAATATTGCCAGGAGTATGATAGAAATAGCCCTTCGGTGTCTCAGTCGGCGAGATAAGCGTTGTCAGGGAGTAGTCGGTGAACTTCTGCTTGTCCCAACCGCCCTGGTTCCAGACGCCGCCGACAATCATACCGAACTTGCCCTGCGTGAAATGCACACGGGAGATCTCGTCGGAGATACTCAGAGAGCTCGGGTAGATATAGCCGCGCTTCTTCCACTCAAGGAAGAGGCTCAGGAAGTCCTCATAGTTGCGGTCGGAGCTATAGACGTACTTGCCGGTGCGGTAATCCAGGCCGTTGCTTGCACCCGGGGAGCCCGCGCCATACAGGAAGACATCGGCCCACCAGGGAATGAAGTCAAAGCCGTTGTTCCCGAAGCCAAGACCGTAGACCTTACCACCGCTCTTCTTGACAATCGCCTCTGCAGCATGCGTCACATCGTCCCAGGTTTTGGGCAGCTTCACCGAACCATCGGGGTTGGTCAGGCCAGCATCTTTGAAAATGCTGTTATGCACATAGAGCTGAACCCAGGGCGCCGGTCCCATCAGAGGAGCAGAATACAATTTGCCCTGCTGGATGTTGCCACCCTCGCGGAAATAGCCCTCGGGGAAGCGCTTGCGCCATTTGTCATCGGCCCACTTGTCGAGAGGAAGCAGCCAGCCCTTCTTAACCATGTCGGGGTATTTCGTGGTACCGGTTTTCAAACCGAAGACATCGGGGAGGTTTCCATTCTTCGCGGCAAGATTCAGGAGGTTCTCATATTGAGCTGTTGCCTGAGTCGTTTTCTTGATCTTGATTTTTGGGTGGGCCTTTTCAAAGAGCTTGATTTCGTTGTCAACCCAGGGAGCCTGAGTAACCCACCAGTCCCAGAAAGTAACCGTCACTTGATCAGAAGCACCTGCGCCACCGCCACCACACGCCGCCAGTAATCCACCGAGGCTTGCAGCGCCCACTGTCGCGCCAGCAGCCTGCATAAAATTACGTCGGTTGAAACGTTTGTTTTCAAATTGAAACTGGCTCATCAGGTGAAACTCCTTCGTATCTACACGTCGATGTGTAGCAGTTAAAGAATAAATAATAGATAGCGCTATTGAACAGGTCTCCGGGACAGTAGACCGGTCAACAGCTCAAGAATCTGTACTCACCGCAACAGGAAAAACAGGATAGTCTCCTTCTACGACTGCCGACGCGCCCCACACGATTCGCGTACAACCAGTTGTGTCGGTAACAGCACCTGCCAGGCAGTGATATCCTGAACAGGCAGCCCTCGTTCTCCTCCCTGCTTCAGTGCACGATATTTCTCCTCGATCAGGGCCAGTAGAAGCTCGGTCCCTCGGGCTCCCATCCGGGCAAATGGCTGATTGATGGTTGTCAATGCTACTGGCGCTTCATTCTGAGGTGAAACATCATCAAAGCCAACAACCGCAATATCATCTGGAACCCGCCAGCCAAGCCGTAGCGCCTCCTCGATAAAACCATAGGCCATCGAGTCCTTGTTTACGAAAACGGCGCTTGGTCGCTCTTTCAGGGCAAAGAGCTTGCGAGCACATTCGGCCCCTCCGGCCTCATTAAAAGCACCGGAGACAACCAGCTCGGGATCTGGGGTCAGCCCCACCTCTGCAAGCGCCTGGCAGTAGCCGTTGTATCGGTCCTCAATACAACCGAACGGCATTGCGCCCAGAACACAGGCAATACGCCGATGCCCTAGCTCCAGCAGATGACGGGTTGCGGTACGGGCAGCAGCTACATTGTCGATGCCCACCCAGGGGATGTTGACCCGCATTGCAGTTGTGTTTATCAAGACGACCGGGAACCCTTGCTCGTACAGCTCAAACATCTTTTGTGGCATTTGTGTGTGTAAAAGCGTCAGCAGGCCATCGGCGAGATGCGTTGCAAGCACGCGCTCCAACACCTGCCGTGGGTCTTTTTCCTTGTCGGAACCTCCGTAGAGAATGATTTCATAGGGCGACTCTTCCACCACATCTGCAATACCACGAATGACTTCGAGACTGATCGGCCAGGCCAACGACGGCAGCGTAATACCTATCAGGCGATTGCGCCCCCCTGCAAGCCCGGTCGCAGCAATGCTAGGTACATATCCCTGTTCCTCCATCACCTGTTGTACCCGCGCTCGGGTTGCCGGGTCAACCTTCTCACTCTGATTCAGGACACGTGAGACGGTCGATTTAGAAACCCCTGCCAGACGAGCAATATCGCGGATCGTCAGTTTCGCTTTCATGCGCATGCGTCCTTTTTTATCTTCCCCTCTATCCAGGATTCCACCCCTGACACCTGAAAAAAATACTAAGAACAGAGTACTATGGTACCGGTCCCACTAAAAATGATATAATGAAACCGGTCCCATGTCAAGTGATTCCATCACGAATTTTAAGAACGCGATGAGAAACCGTCAAATTCGTTCGTGCTCAACGTGAGAGCGCCAGAAACACCAATGAAAGGGAGAAAAGCACATGGCAGCGAAATGCAAACACGTCTTTCTTCTCGGTCTGGACGGAGCCGGGAACTTCATTCAGCAGGCAAACGCCCCCAGAATGAAAAGCCTGATTGAGGAGAGCGCGGTCAGCTATCACGCCTATATCAGCCCCGCCATCAGTGCCCAGGGGTGGGGCTCAATCCTGCACGGCGTCGGCTATGACAAGCATCAGGTCAACAACGAGAATATTAACGACAAACCATATCCGGAAGACTCGCCCTATCCCTCTATCTTCAAAGTGATTCGCGCAGCGCAGCCGAACACAAAGCTGGCATCTCTGGTTAACTGGACTCCTATCAACTACGGGCTCATCGAACAATCGCTCGATGTCTATTTCGCACAGTATAGCATGGAGGAGCTCTACCTGAAAGTTGCCGCATACATCAAGGAGCATGGCAAAGCGACAACGTTCACCTTTGTCCAGATGGATGACATTGACGTCTCAGGCCACTCCTATGGCTGGCAGAGCGAGCACTTCTACAACACATTTGAGGATATCGATCGACGTGTAGGCGTGATGCTCGATGCAATGAAGGAAGCTGGCATCTGGGACGAGAGCCTGATTATTCTGGCCTCTGACCACGGCGGACATGGGACCGATCATGGCCGCGATATTCCGAGCGACACCAATGCCTTCCTTGTCTTCCACGGCCCCGGTATCCGCACGGGTGAGATCACCGAGCCAATGCACCTGCGTGATACCTCTCCTATCATCGCTCAGGCACTTGGTCTGGAAGCACCCACCGAGTGGGATGGCAAGGTACCTGCCAACCTGTTCGCGTAATTTTTCTGTAATGAAAAAAGAAACGGTGTAGCCCGCTCTGAGCTACACCGTCCTTTGTGGTATTACCAATCGTACTACGATTTTGCCTGCTTCTCAAGCGCCGTGTAGAGCTTTTCCAGATCAGGCGTTCCCATGCCGGTTCCATAGTCCCAACCCTGGGCAGCCTCATAATACTGGTTGTCGCCTTCTACGACATCATGATAGGCGTTGTCACCTGCAACCGCATAAAAGGTTCGCGGTCCGAAGAAGAAGTAGCCAGTATTCGCGACCAACGCCTGATTGACAGTCGCGAAGGCGGCAGCCCAGATCGGCGTGGCAGCGCTGGTACCGCCAATGCCACCCCACTGACCTTCGTAGTAGACGGCCAGCATATCGGCAACCGCAGCAATATCAGGAAGCTGACGGCCACCATTGGAATACTTGTTCTGCACGCCGTCGCCCTTCTGCCAGCTCGGCTGCTCGAAGACCGTGCTCACACCGCCACCGGAACCCCAATCGTTCTTACACTCCGCCTTATCGGGGGATGGATTGCCCCAGACAACCTCATTCATACGCTGTCCCTTGCCATCGACGGTAAGCTGTGTGCCGCCAACACCAAGCGCATACGGAGTCGAGGCCGGGAAGTCCACTTCCAGATTGCCATAGACGCCACCATCGAACGCGCCACAGTCACCACTCGCGACAAAGACCGACATATGGTGCGTGGTGCTCAACAGCTTGATTTGCTGCGCAATCGCTTTTGCCTGACTGCGAGAAGCATTGGTTTCGGCAAGACCCCAACTCAACGAGAGCATCTGCGGCTGCTTGTTCGTTTTGGCTGCATCCTCGATAATCTGCTGAAACACGTTTTCCATTGCATAGCCGCTATTCTCGGTCTGATAGACGACTATATCAGCCTCGGGAGCCAGACCGGCAGCCATCTCAATATCAAGCGTCGCTTCCAGACCGACCTCGGTTGGCGGCTGACCTACATCGATTGTGGAGAACTTCCCCTTGTAGCCCACGCAGTCCAGGTAGTTCTGCACGCCCGCCTTATCATACAGCTCAAACTCAGGCAGGTAGATGATCGTTCCCTTGCCCGTCCACTTGGGATCAAAGCCATAAGCCGCTTTCACCTGCTCGGGAACCAGCAGCTTAGACGATGGCACATTACAATCAGCCACTTTGGTGCTCTTTGGCGTCAGCGGCTGGAAGGTCGCTGATTGCTTGGGAGCTTTACTATAAGATTCCAGACCGGTGATGGCAACGATCTTATCGGAAACAAACTTCGGCACCATCGGATCTTTTTCGGGAGCGAAGAACTTGCGCCCCTTCAGCTCTTTATAGACAAACTTTGTTTGCAGCAGGTTCGCCACTGCGGCGGCCTTCGCCTGCATTTTCAGGTTCGTATGCAGCTTACCCAGTTCAAGCTTTGCATCATCGACACCAAAGAACTGCTTGAGCTGCTCATACTCCTGATCGGTAATCCCGATCTCGTTCGCTTTCTTCGAGAGGTCAATTTCCTCCCCATCCTTCGCTTTATCTCCGCCAAGCTGTTCCAGCACTTTATCATCTGTCTTAAAGGTAATATTCAGATTCAGCATTGTATCGCCGGGGAGATCACCCACTTTCGGCGCGTTCTTGGCCTCAGGGGGTAGACCAACATCATAGGGCACCCGCTGATACGCAGGGTTCGGGGTCGGGTTCGGGTTCTGCGCTTGTGTTCCGCCATCACCGCATGCGGCAAGCGGTAAGGCAGCAAACACCGCCAAAAGCGTGTACAACGTCCAGCGGTACCATCGTCCTTTCAACGACATTCCTGGAATATCCTCCTTGATTCTAGACGACACATCGACATATCCTCAAAACATTCGGGAAGTCTTCTTTTTCGCCATCTCAGGCAACCAACTGGAATATGTCGTCTCTCAGCAGCCAGTATACGGCTACAGCTTCTTCTCCATTTGTCTTTTGCTTTATAGATCTACATGTACCAAACTATGCAAAAAATCTTCCCGATCATATGCCCTAATGGTTGACGAGGGTGACAGGTATCTGCTCTCACCAAAAAGTAATATAGATGGTTATCGTTATGAGGTGCTGTTAACTAACTAACAGCTCAACTATGAAGTATCCGACAGCGGATAAAAAAGAGGGCCCCGGCAAGCGCCAGGGCTTCAGACGACCGATCCTGTGGCAAATTGTTCCTGCGCGATCCGCGCGATCTCAGCACTGGCCTCAAACCGCGCCAGCAACTTTTGCAGAGTGATATTCTCGCGCCAGTTCCCGAACAGCGTTAAGCGGAGTTCGGGCTGTACAGCCTGTTGAGCGATATCAAGGCGGATGGCATCGGGCAGGACATGCAGCTCACTATCCAGCAGCCGTCGCTCCTGACAGTAGCCACGCACAATGGCCGTGATTTTGCCGGGATCGGGCTGCATCACCGGAAGCTGTGGCTTGCCGAAATGGGCCGCAAGCAGCAGATAGCCGACATCCAGCACCGCAGGAGCCAGCCCCGCACCCTTCCAATCGATCAGGACGGGCTCGCCCCGCCCCTGTAACAGCGCGGTATGCGGCCAGCACTCGCCATGAATCAGCGTCACGGGGAGCTCTGGCGAGGCATGCTGAATACGGCGTACCGAGGCCAGCAGTTCGCCATAGAACGGGCGAATCTCTTGCGGCATGCTCGCTAGCTCCTGTTCCACCTGATTGAGAATACGTTGTGGGAACTGGGTCGAGCGTAGCCGCGAATCGGGCAGAAGCGCCCCATCTGACTCAGTTTCGACGCGCTGTGAGAGCGTGTGAAGCCGGGCAAGCAGGGTACCAAGCCGCAACAACGTCTGTTCTGAGAAGTCGGCCATGTTTCCATCAATCCAGGTCAACAGCAGGCCGTGCCAGCCGCCATGAGAGGAAACCGGCTCATTGGCCCTCGTCAGCAGCACATGAGGCGCTGGGAACGCCCGTCTGTCAAGGTATTCCAGCACCGCCGCCTCGGCCTGAAGCGCCTTTCGCACGTTCCCCTTGAGAGCTCGCAACATATAGCTCTCGCCCTCTTTCGAGACAACCCTGTAGATACAGCGCTGTTCAGACACATAGTCCGCAAGCGGCTCCAGATGCCCGAGCGCGATATCATAGTGTTCCAGGAGGTGCAACGCCAGGTTACGTAGAATGTGTGCTTGCATACGTCCTCCTCGGGCTGCTAGAGTCCCTTCGTGTAGCGCGTCAGGCCACCATCAATAAAGAACGTCGATCCGGTGACATAAGCGGAAGCATCCGAGGCCAGATACAGCGCCAGCTTCGCAACCTCATCCGGCTCACCCATACGCTTGAGTGGAATTTCTGAGATCAACTGATTGTACAGATTGGGATCATTCATTGTCTTCTCATTGATTGGCGTCCGAATGGCTCCCGGCGCGATATTATTGATGGTGATGTTGTAGGGAGCAAGTTCAAGGCAGGCATTACGCATCATCATTCGCAGGCCACCTTTCGCGCAGCAATAGGCCATATTTCCCGGCATTGGAATATCTTCATGCACAGATGAGATATTGATGATGCGGCCCGCGACCTTGCGCTTGACCATCTCCTGCGCCGCCGTCTGCGCACAAAAAAACGGCCCCTTGAGGTTGACACTCAGCACCCGCTCAAACTGCTCTTCCGTCACGTCCAGAATCGTTCCGTGTTCTTCCATTCCGGCATTGTTCACCAGAATGTCCAGTGTGCCATAATGCTCGACCGTTTGCTTCACCAGTTGGACCGCCTGCTGTGGGTCGCTAAGATCAGCCTGCAACAGCAGACAATGCCCGTTGTTACTTTCGATCTCCTGCTTGACCTGCTCAGCGGCCTCCCGGTTGTGCCCGTAATGCACCACCACAGACGCGCCCTCGTGGGCAAACTCCTGTACGATCGCTTTCCCGATACCGCTACTTGATCCTGTCACCAGCGCTACTTTCTGATCTAATAAACCCACGACGATTCCCTTTCTCATAAACAACAGTATTCGCTCGTTTACCTTTCTCACGATTATCACAGTCGGGAGGATACGCCGAAACGTCCTGTGTTCTTGACTGGAACAAATGTTTTCTGGTATGCTGAAGCGTAAAGAGAACGAGAAACAGGGGGTCAAGATGGCAGACTGGCGCACACTTTTTCCTCGACCGATCACCTCACCTGATGACGCTGTTGCACTGGTGAATACACTTGGTTTCTGTACCTGGGGCCCGATTCCCCGGCTGGACTTCCCTAACCTGGCCGACCATATGGGGGAAACAGCGTGGAGCGTGCTTGATCGCACCTGGACATGGAAAGATGACCTCCACTTTGAACAGCGGCTCTACTATGCAAAGCTCATCGCGGGACAACCAAGCTTCCTTGCACCGGACTTTCTTCCCGACTTTATCGCGGCCCTCGGAGAAGGCGAGCGCGACCCGTTTCGGCTCTATCTGGATGGGCGGCTCTCGCGGCAGGCGCGCGACATCTATGAATATCTGAGCGAGAATCCTGTTCAGCCCACACGCGACCTGCGGCGCGGACTTCGACTCAATGAGAAGAGCATGAAGACAGTCACCGAGCGGGCTTTGCTGGAGCTACAGCGGCGCTTCCTGATCTGCAAGGTTGATCTGACCGGTCGCACCCGTGGCACCTATTCGTACATCTGGGATCTGGCAGAACGATACTGGCCCTCCGCCTTTGAACAGGCGAAACAGATCGAGCCCGAGGCCGCCCGGGAGCGCATCCGCGAACGCCTCTCTGTCTGTGGCATTCAACCGGATGACGCGCTCGAACAGCGGCTTTTCCTCTGGCGCTCCTAGTCACGCACGATCAGGTGGACCGGCGCTTCAGGCAGTTCCAGCAGTGTCTTGCGCAGAAAATCGGGCTTGAGATTGAGCGCGGGGACCTGATCCAGAGGGAACCAGCGATAGATCAGATGCACGTCTTTCTCATACCCGAGAAACGCTTCCTGCTGATAGACAGAGGACGAGGAGGGAAACGAGATCAAGAAATACAGCCCGAGCTCCTGAAACGTGCGCTCCCCATCCTGAAAGAAGTTCTCGGCGATCCAGAGCAGCCGTTCAATGGACGCCTGCTCGTTGAGTTCTTCGCGCATCTCACGGATGAGGCTCTCGTGCGAGGTCTCGTCAAATTCGGCGCGGCCTCCAGGCAGAAACCAGAAATCGGCATCCTCAAAGCGGTTCAGCAACACGCGCCCGTTGTGCAGGGCAACGCCTCCCACACGGCAATGAAAGCGGGTCTTGCCGTGGTCAAAAGAAATCATGGTCAAGGTCTTACTCCTTTTTGTGTAGAAACGAAGGGGGAGGCTTATTCTATCTCAACAGCATCTGGCAGTCAACAGGAGGCAGAAAAAAGCGCCCGATGGGCGAGCGCTTTCAGGCGGGACTGCTGATCTTAAGGGCCTCGACCCACTGGCGCACCGTAATCAGTGGCGACAGGTCGGGCAGTGTCTGGCGGAACCGGTTCGCCAGCGCAGCCGCTTGCGGCGGCTGTAAGCCCGTGCGCTGTAAGAGTTCGGGCGTGCTGAACAACGTTGTGGGCGTGCCGGTGAAGACCAGCGAGCCATCACGAAACGCCACCACCCGCTGACAGTATTCCGCAACGAGTGTCATATCATGCGTAATCAGCAGAATCGTCTTGCCCTGCTGCTGAAGCTCGCACAGCAGTTGCATGATTCCATTGATCGAGCGGAAATCCTGCCCGGTCGTTGGCTCATCGACAATCAGAATATCCGGACCCATCGCAAGCACCGCTGCCACTGCCAGCCGTTGCCGCTGGCCCTTGCTCAAAAACAGCGGGTCTTCATCCGCATACTGAGTCAAGTTCACGGCTTCAAGGGTGGCCTCAACGCGTCGGCGGCGCTCTGCCAGCGGCACACCCAGATTCTTCAGGCCATAGGCTACCTCATCGCGTACCTTGCGGCAGAACAATTGATGATCCGGGTTCTGGAAGACATAGCCTACAGAAAGCGGGATCCGTTTACGTACACGTTTACGTGTCAGATCCTGCCCGAGCACCCGCACCGTTCCCCCGCTATGTCGATAGATCCCGGCAAGGATCTTCGCGAAGGTTGTCTTCCCGCTGCCGTTCGGCCCCAGAAGCGCCAGCATCTCCCCTCGATGCAACGACACCGAAACGTCTTTCAGCGCAAGCGTGCCCTCCTCATAGCGATAGCTCACATGTGACGCCTCAATTACCGGCTCCCGGACCGGTACTTCGCTCACTGGAGGCGTAACGTTCGGTGCGAGCTGCGGCGGCATGAAACACTGTTCCGCCTCGGCCAGCGTCAGCGGCGGGCGCTCCTGATACATACGATCTGTCAGCCAGGAGATACGCACCAGTTCGCCCGTGGACGCGCCACTCTCCTGCAAAAGCTCACGCTGTGCATAGAACCTGGCGGGAGGCGCAACCAGCTCAAGATGTCCCTCATGCAGCAGCGCAATTCGATCACAGAACGCGGAGAGGATGTCGGGATCCTGCTCAACCAGCACCACCGTCATCTGATAATCGCGTCGCAGCCGGGCGATAGTCTCCACCACCTCCCGCTTGCCCACCGGGTCGAGGTCGCTCGTCGGCTCATCAAGGATCAAGAGCCGGGGCCGCAGCGCCAGAAAGGCCGCGATTGCCACCCGTTGCTTCTGGCCGCCTGAGAGGTCCGCCGGATGAATATAGGCCGCGCCGGGCCACAGATGCGCCAGCCCGACACTCGCCAGCGCCTCGCGAGCCCGCTGCACGATTTCGGTCTGCGGAAGATTGCGAATCTGCAAGCCAAAGCCCAGTTCATGCAACAGATCCATCCGCAGGAACTGGTTCTCGGGGTCCTGTAAGACCATGCCTATCTGCTGCTGTCCGGCGCTCTTCTCGGTGATCGGCTCTCCAAGCGCCTCGACAGTACCACGAAAATATGAAGGTAGTTGCTCGGTGGACAGACGGGCCGAATAGGGAAGAATGCCCATCAACGTACGGCAGAGCGTGGTTTTGCCCGCGCCACTGGGCCCGGTAATACCAAAACACTCCCCCTCATTGATGGTCAGCGAGATATCGCGTAGCGTCCAGGGATTCGGCTTCTCGTTAAAGGTCGGATAGCGCCACCAGAGGCCCGCGACCGAAACAGCGACAGACATCTTCTTCCTTCCCTTTCCTTTACAAGAGCTGTAGCAGCCATGTCGTCAGATGCAAGCGGGGTCCAAAAGTCAAAAAGAGCAGGATCGCACAGACAAGCAGAGCGGCCCAATCAAGCGGGCGCAGAGGCTGCACCTCATAAAAGGGCTCGTAGCGCCGGGTAATGCCATAGCCTCTCGCCTGCAAAGCATCGCCGATCTCGCTAGAACGCCGAATCATCACGGCAACCATCGGCACGGCAGTACTTGCCAGATTGCGAAGCAGACGAATAAAGCTACTCGGTCGGGCATGAATCGCCCGGGCTACCTGTGCCTGCCTGATGGTCTGATAGTCGGTCAATGCGAGGTCAAGCGCGCGAAAGACAGTGCTCACAAAGAAGACGACTGGCTGTGGAACGCGCAGTTGCCGAAGCAGGCCGATCAGCTCGGCATCACGGCTGGATGTCACCAGCGCGATAGTTGCCAGCATCATGCCCGAATAGCCAATCACCTTGACGAAGGCAAAAAGCAGGCCCTGATCGCTGATATAGAGCGCCAGCGGATGGAAAAACGGGATACTCACCAATGGCCATGAAGGCAGCGACCAGAGATTCGTGACAAGCAGCGTGATCGCTGTCGCAAGCACAATCCCCAGAAACAGGCCGCGCCGCCAGAGAAAATAGCCGCCCGCGATCGCCAGCCAGATGACCTGCCAGACCGCGAAGCCAAGCACGATATGACCGGAATAGACAGGCACATTGACCAGCGTCAGTCTGCCAGGCACCGGGTTAAAGAGCGTCCACGAGAGAAAAATACTGAGGAGCGCAGGCAGAATGAGGAGAATATAGAACCGCGCCGTCCGCCACGGCATCCCCGCGCCAAGAAATATCACCAGTGAGAACGCCCAGAAGAAACAGGCCGCCACCGGATCGAAGGGCGCAACGTTGATCGCACGCAACTGGGCCAGCGAGAGACAGAGAATCAGCAGGATACGCGTCAATAGATGGAGCTCCGAGAACGGGGCCCCGATCCGCCGTGTGAACAGGAACGAGCGCACATAGCGTCGCCCCGCCGGGACCTGCAAAAAAAGCGCGTCTTGATCGACCTGACTACTCTTCAACGGAATATCCTCCTCTCCCTGAAACCTGTTACAGGACATACTTCTTTTTCATACCACTCAGTGCTTCTAGCTATTCAATATAGAGCATGAAATGGGCAATCTTCAACGAAGAAAGCCCGGGAGGGAAAAACGGCCTAAGAGCCAATCAGGCGTAGAAATTCAAGACGCGTTTCACTTTCCGCCCGAAACACACCCCTCATCACAGAAGATGTCATAATGCCGGGAGTTCTGATGCCCCGCGAGACCATGCAGAGATGCTCACCTTTCAGCACAACAGCAACATCCGGCGTACCGGTAATACGGCTCACCTCATCGGCTATCTGCTCACCGAGCCGCTCCTGAAGCTGCAATTGATGCGCAAACTGATGCGCGATCCGGGCAAACTTCGAGAGACCAAGCACCTGATCGCCAGCGATATAGCCAATTGCTACATCGCACCAGAACGGCATCAGATGGTGTTCACACATGGAATAGACGCGCAGTCCGGAAACACAGACCATCTGATCTGTGGACACGGACGAGAAGCAGGTGTCGGTCACCCCCGGCTCGTATTCGATGAATTCACGCCAGCTATCGGCCCAGCGACGCGGCGTGTCGCGTAAGCCCTCGCGGTCCGGGTCTTCACCAAGCGCCTGCAACAGCTCGCGACCCAGGCGCAACAATGCTCCATAATCAACGCGTTTTGATTCATGCAGCACAGGCCGCTGCTTCTGTTGCCCGTTTTCGCGGGCTTCGTCCGTGTAGAGCGCCATCTTTACACCTCTTTTCGTGAGAACAGTCTAGACGCCGCGCTTATTCCCCCAGAGCAGCACATGCAACTGAGGCAGTACGGTAACGGTATACCATCGATCCTCCGTTACGCGCTGAATCAGCCAGTCGAGCCGTTCAAGCAGCCCCGCCGTGTCAATCGTATTCGAGACATGGGGCGGCGTATGGTTCCCGACCTGCAAATACAGCGGAACCTCGGGGTAACGCGCCGCAAGCTCCTTCGCGTAGGCATAATCGACTTCATCAAAGATGACTATCTTCAAACAGATGGCCGGTTGCTTCTCGCCCTGACGCGCATACTGCAAACAACGGTCCAGACGCTCCCAGTTCGTCGGCCAGGGATTTCCCATCCCCGGTGCTTTGGGAGAGAGCGTCAGATAGTCGAGTTTCGCGAACCAGGGCTGCGCAATACTCCCCTGCGTCTCAATCGTAAAAGTGTAACCAGCCTCGTGGCCGAGATCAATCAGCGCTTCCAGCGGCTGCATGGCAGGATTGCCGCCCGAGAGCGTCACCAGGATCGGCGTCTGATTGGAGAGGCGTTGAATCTCGGCAAAGATCTCGGTGGCGCTCATTGGCTTCCAATCGCCCTTGTACTCGGGCAGCACCGCATAGAGCGTATCGCAGCGCTGGCACCGATAGTCGCAGCCACCGGTACGCACAAACACGGTTGGCTTGCCGATCAGTGCGCCCTCTCCCTGAATCGTCGGACCGAAGATCTCGGAGACGGCTATTGTCTTTTCCGCCCGCTTAACAGCAACGCTCATACTCACTCCAATCCTCGCTCAGCCCTGGTGATCTCGGCATAGCCTTTTGCGGTCTCCCAGAGCCGCACACGGTACAGCAGATCTTCGGAGACGCCGCCTGCAACCAGAGCATCCCAGATCCAGTGAACCAGATTTTCCGCGGTGGTGCGAATCCCGGTCAGCGCGTTCAGGTCGTTGTGATCCATCCCGCCACGCTCAACGGGCTGTGCAGCCGGACCACGCGGCACCGAGTCCCCCAATTCCTCTATAATCGTCCGATTGACAATCGACTTCAGGTCGTCAAAATCCATGACCATGCCATCATAGGACTGGCCAGGCGCCTCCTGAATAGGGCCACGCAATGAGATTTCCAGGCGATACGAGTGACCGTGAGGACGGCGGCACTTTCCCTTATGGCCGGGTAAATGATGCATCGCCTCAAATGTAAATTCTCGTGTCACTATCGCGTATCTTGGCATAATGCTCCTCTAGGATTATCTTTCGTAAACCGATGGGTCCGGCTCACGCTCGTACACGGTTGGATCAGGCACGCCTGCCAGCAGGAAGGCTTCGCGACGCTCAACGCAGGTGCCACAGAGACCACAGTGCTGCTCTCCACCCTCGTAGCAGCTCCATGTCTGCTCAAAGGGCACACCCAGGCTTGCCCCCAGACGCGCAATCTGGGCTTTCGTAAAGCGCATAAATGGCACCTCAACCGTCACCGTGTTATCATCCATTGAGCGAGCAAGCATGGTGTTAAAGGCCTCAACAAAGGCCGGGCGACAATCAGGATACTGTGAATGATCCCCCGCATGTGCCGCGTAGGCGATCACGCTGGCTCCCTCGTTCCACGCCACTGTAGCCGCCTGAAGCAACATGTTCGGGTTACGATAGGGAACGACGGTGATCTTCATGTTGTCGTCGCTGTAATGGCCGTGTGGCATCTCCACATCAGCATTGAGCAGCGCAGAGGTCGAGTTTGGCGAGAGGCGAGCAATCGGAAGCTCAATCGTCTCGTGCAGGATCTCAAGCGCCTGCGGGCCGCTGCTGTAGCGCTGGCGCAGGTGCTCAATATAGCGCTTCGCGTAATCCAGCTCTTTCAGATGCCGTTGTCCATAATCGAACGACAGAAGATGCAGGTTGAAGCCAGCAGCCGCATAATAATAGGAAAGCACACAGCTATCCATGCCGCCACTGACAATCAGCACTGCTCGACGCGTATTTTTCATAGCATCAGACATGAACTTCTCCACTTCTTCAAAATACCGCTTCACGGATATATACTACAGTTACACCTGCTGCATGTAGCGCCGATATTCGGGACGAGGACCGGTATACCCTTCCTTCGCATGCTCAGCAAATACGATGGTTTTGATATTGCCACGCACGGTAAAATCGCCCACGACTCGCATCCAGCGCGGCGAGAGCAGTGCAACGAGATCATTGAGCACCGTGTTCACCGAGCTTTCATGGCTGATCTGGCGGTCGCGATATCCATTGATATACAGCTTCAAACTCTTCAATTCAACAACAGAGGCATCAGGCACATAATCGATAACAAAGGTCGCGAAATCAGGGAAACCAGAACGGGGACAGAGACAGGTGAACTCCGGGATCTCGAAGTGCACGACATAATCGCTCTCGGGATGCGGGTTCGGCCACGGCTCAAGCTTGTTGGCCTTGATCTCATCTATGCCGTATCGTCCCGGCACACGCTGCTTCTCTTGCTCCTCTGACATAGCTATCTCCTTTTTTGATTCTCATCCTTTATCTAAACAATACCATCTTCAGCCATTGTTCAGAGGTCTATTTTACTTGAGGACGTGGCATGCGTAAAGGCCATTTCAGAGATAGGACATGGCTATTTCAGACGGACGTCCAAAAAAGCAGCGATGCGGTTAAACGCAGCAGCCGTTTTTCACTTTCGCTCCTGCGAGAGATAGAGCCGGAACGAGTAGGCAAACAGCGAAACGCCAAGGATCAGGCCGAGAATCAGGGCGATCGCTGAACTCGGCTGATTGCCGTTATAGGCACGATAGAGGAAGACGGCCATCAGTAGCAGCGACGCAAGCGTGTTAATCACGGGCGGCTGCCTGTACCAGAGGAACTTTTTCTGCTGCTGCACGGCTTGCTGATGCGCGGTGACGGCTGCATTTGCATATTGAATTGTTTGAAAACCCCAGATCAAGGCAATCGCCATATCCAGTGTCAGCAGAGAGAGACTGAGCGAACAGAAGGTGAGAATGATAGCAAAAAAGGAGACAAGTGAGATCAGCAGTGTTAACTTGTCTGGACGAGACGTTTGCATCTTTGCGGGCCTTTCTGCCACTGGTTGGGCGGTGCTCAATCACTCTTTCGTGCTTCCCTCCATCATACAACATCGATCCTCTATACTGCCTGCCTGCATGTCTTCTGCTATTCCTCTATCAGCCTCGTGGACGCCGAATCTGTGGCTCCTCAACATAATAGCGCGGCAAATGCCAATCCCAGTAAATAGCCGCGACCCGCAGCCCCATTACCGTTATCATCGTGATCGTGTTATATAGGATCTCATGCAGCCCCAGATGCCGCAGTACCAGATAGACGATTGCTCCCGCACAGACAGCCGTGATATAGATATCGCGCTGCAAAATCATGGGAATTTCAGCACAGAGAATATCGCGGATCAGGCCGCCGGCCACCGAGGAAAGCGCAGTCATAATCACCAGGATCACAGGTGAGAGACCATATGAGGTTGCAATGGATGCATTAATGACAGTCAGTGTCGAAAGCCCGAGCGCGTCAGCAATCACCAGCGAGGTACGTGGAGGCCGAAAGAATCGCGTGTAGAGCATGGTTGCAATTCCCGCCGCAACGCTTAACCAGAGATAGGTGTTATCCATAAACCAGAAAATGGGATATCGACTCAGCAACACATCCCGCACCGTGCCCCCACCCACCGCCGTTACTGCCGCGATCATCAGCACGCCGAAGAGATCAAGCCGCTTGCGCCCTGCCGTTAAAGCGCCACTGATCGCAAACACGATAGTCCCAAAAAGGTCGAGCCAGTGAAGAGAGAACATCTGATAAATCCTTTTACTTGGTTGTATGCAGAAAATTGGCAAAAAAAAGAGCCGGTAGCAAACAGGCTACCGCTGTTATTATAGTGTTGTCGCAGCTCTTTTTTCAACGGGGATGTCTATGAGAAAAACCGCGCCACTGGATCCCCCTCTCACACCTCAAAAAGAAGAAGAGGAGCGCCTGAACGCTCCTCCCGTTAACGCAAGAGGTACAGGAAAAGGAGTTTGCTACCGAAGATGCATCTGTTCGAGCACCTCTTTCAAGAGGTCCGGGCGGTTGGTAATCACGCCATCAGCGCCGAGCTCGATTACCCTGCGCATCGTTGCCGGATCATCAACCGTCCAGTAATGCACCTGAAGCCCGAGAGTATGCGCGCGCTCGATCAGGAGCGGGTCGATCAGATTGATGCCCTTCTCATCGGTCGGAATCTGTAACACGTTGGCCTGGGGTCTGTAGAAGAAAGGAAGCATAACCTTATTCGCGATCACAAAACGCGTGACTTCATCTTCTCCGGCGCTTAACGGCGTCTTGTCTCCCGACAGCTTCACGAAGTTGTCAAGCAGGTTCTGATGGAACGAGGCCACCACCACGTGTTGTTCAAGATGATACTTCTGAATCAGCGCCCACAGTTTGGCCTCAATCTGTGACGGGCCATTCTTCGGGTAGGCATCTTTCATCTCGACATTGTAGTAGAAGCGAGCGCCATATTTCGCAAAGAGCTCCTCAAGCGTCGGGACCGTGACCCCCTTGCCGCGATAGCTATGGTTTCCCTGCAAATCAACGAACTTGTAGCCGGCATCCAGCTTTTTCAATTCAGCCAGCGTAAAAGAATCGACGCGTCCGGTACCGTTCGTCGTACGATCCACCGTTGCATCATGCATCAAGACAAGCTGCCCATCTTTTGTCATATGGATATCGGTCTCAAGTACATCGACATTGAGAGAAGCAGCCAGATCAAACGCCGCCATTGTATTGCTCGGAGCAAGCAGTTCACCCCCTTGATGCGCAATATTGAGCGGCTTTCTCGCTCCGGTCAAAATAGGAGCGCGATGAGGGATCAAAAGGGCGTCATAGAGTAAATAAGCACAGAGATAAAGAGCGAAGAGAACAAAGAAAATATGAGGCCATACAACACGTTTCCGTTGTGTCGCTGTCTGGCGTGACTCGTCTTGAGCCATGTTCACCCCCTGATAATCTTGTTGAGGCAGCTTTGTCTCATGCTCCCAAGTATAGCGCCTTTGCACGCCCTTTGTCATCGGTTTGGCGAGAGCAAAACAAGATATCAGGCACCCGACAGTGCTTAGCGGTCTTTCAGTTCGCCTTCCAGATCATCTACAAACTGACGAGCCACGCGACCGGAACGCCCATTATGCTGACGCTCCCAACGAAGCGCTCGCTCATACAGCTCTTCTTCCGGTAGCTCAAGGCCACGCTGCTCAGCAAGGCTACGAACGATCTCAAGATAGTGGGCCTGAGCAGGAGGAGTAAAGGTCACACGCAGGCCAAAGCGGTGAACCAGTGACTGCTTTTCATCCATCGTGTCGCGCCAATTGGTATCAATGCCGGGCTTGCCGCGCTCCTGAAAGTTCTCACGAATCAGGTTCATGCGGTTAGTCGTGGCATAGATCAAAATATTCGCCGGACGCGCCTCAGCCGTGCCTTCAAGCAACATCTTGAGCACCTTGTACTCGGTCTCATGCTCTTCAAACGAGAGGTCATCAACGAAGAGGATATAGCGCGGAGCTCTCTCACGCAGTTGCCTGACCACGCGGTGCAGATCGCCAAGCTGCTCGCGGCGCACCTCTACCAGCCGTAGCCCGCGATCGGCATAGTGATTGACCAGTGCCTTCACCGTCGAGGATTTCCCTGTTCCCGGAGCGCCATACAGCAGCGTGTCATGGGCGGGCAAGCCAGCAAGGAAACGCTCGGTATTGGCCTTGAGCCGGGCCTGTTGCTGATCATACCCCACGAGATTGGCAAGCTGGATCGGGTCGGGATGAGCAATTCCCTGAAGTCCCTCTTCCACGCCCTGCCAGCGCAGCACACGATATCGGGCCAGCGGTCCGGTTCCATGCAGCGACCAGTAGCGTTCCAGCGGCTCAACCAGCTCGCCCCAGTCTTTCGTTTCCGCGATGATCAGTGCCAGCTCGTGACGGGGAGAATGGGCGCCATTGCGTCCCAACGGTGCCAGATCGCGCCAGGGAAGCCAGGCATCCGAAAGGACAGGAAGTGAGACCCGCATTCTGCGCAAGACAGCGTGCAACAAAGTGTCAGCATCGATCCGAAAGAGCATTTGCAGGGCGCGGAGATCCCGGCGAGCCTGCTCACGCAAGACAGGAGAGACCCCGGCAGCGCCATGACGCTCTACTTGCCTGCTCCACGGGTTTTCATCATCAAGCAAACGAGCGATCAAATACGCCTGCCATGCGTCAGAGAAGGTCGGCACTGCCTCATTGCTGACCGCGCGTGCCAGCATGCGGAAAGCCTCGCCATACGCCCGGGCTATCTCGGTTGCCTCGGTGCCCTGTGTTCCTAAGGCGGTGAACAGCGAAAGCACCGCCTGAGCCGTTTCATCATTCAGGGTGTCTTGAAGCAATGCCAGTCCGGACGTCGCATAGATTGCTTCACGAAACAGCTCATGTGTCTCCTGAAAAGACGAAACAGAATAGTCGTCATACATAAGGCGGATTTTCTCTTTTCTAGCGATACGTTCGATACAACAGATCGATACAAGAAAGTGTATCACCAATAGATCTCTATCCGCCAGATTGCCAGCCCGAGGCAACACCAAAGTACCGTCAGCACCGTTCTCGTCTGTTCTCAGCTCCTCTTCGAGTTCTCTCTGCATAATAAAGAAGGAGAGGGCCCCGAAAACGGGGTACCCTCTCCCACAGCAGGGTATGCTATCCATTACTGGTACTTGGAGACATTCGGGCAGGAGCCGCTATTTGAAATGTAGACCTGGCTCCAATCGTGGCTATAGGGCACCAATCCGGTTGCTTCCTTCGGCATGCCCTTCACGCACGGCTTGAACAGCACCGCACTATATGGCTGGTAGATTGGAATCCAGACCACATCATTGACAAGCTGCTGCTCAATTTGATGGTACTGCTTCAGGCGCTCCTCGCTGTTGCGATTCACGTCGGCCTTTGCCATTGCCTCCTGATTGGCTTGCTGCTCTTTCGCAGTCGTTGAAGAGTTCTGACCGTAGTTCTCGTAGTTGCTGGTTGAGCCTTTTGCCCAGAGGAAAGTAGTCCAGTAACGCGGGTCCGGTGTGCCGGCGCTCCATGCCAGACGCCACATCTGCGGTCCCTTCGAGTTGTTAATCATGCTTGGCAGGTCGGCAACCAGCTTGTTGAAGTCCACCACGTTCAGCTTGACCTCGATGCCAAGCACATCCTTCCACATCTGCTGGACTGCGGCAATCTCGTTATCGATATCCTTAGAGATTTTGGAGACTGTCATAGAGATCTGCGGGAAGGTGTCGCGTGTATAGCCAGCCTCTTTCATCCCTTCCTCAAGCAACTGTTTGGCCTTCTGCGGATCGCCCTTCGTCGAAGTCACGCCCGCGGGCCCGGTCAAATCCGGGTTATAGCCCGGGTTGCGCTGTGGCACCAGGTGGAAGGTAGGAATACCGTTATCACGATAGACGTTATGTACAAGCGCATCCTTGTTGATTGCAAGAGCAAACGCCTGCCGGATCTTGATATTATCGAACGGCTTCACCAGATAGTTCATCGAGTAGTAGCTGATGACCTGGTTCAGCACCTGCCGGAACTCGTTCTTCTGCTCGCGGGCTTTCGCGATATTGGGGGCGGGCACCGTCGCCGTATGAAGCTGTCCACTCTGATAGGCGCGGTAATCAACACCGCGATCCTTATAGAAGGCGATGACCAGCTTCTTGAGCTGTGGCTTCGGCCCGTAGTAGTTAGGATTGGGGACAAACTGAATGTCGACCTTGCGATTATACTTGTGGAGCAGCCAGGGACCGGAGACGTTCCCCTCATCAAGATGCTCGGTCCAGCGGTTTCCATATTTCTCGACAAGATCTTTCTCTAAGGGCACCGTACCACCGTGGCCAGCAATGTTGGAAAGGAAGTAGGCGGAAACATCCTGCGAGGTCACGATCACGACCGTCCTGGGATCCGGGGCCATGATACCGACGCCGATGATTGACTTGATCTTTCCTTTCATCAGATCATCGTAGCCCTTAATCATATCCAGACTTGAGGCCTGGGGCGCTTTCGTTGCGGGTTGCAGGTACCGATCCATCGAGTAGGCAATGTCGGCGGCGGTAATGGGCTTCCCATTGTTATACTTCAGACCGTCACGCAGCTTGAAGGTCCAGGTTACGCCGTCCTGGCCAACGCTCCAATCCTGGGCCAGATCACCTACAATCTTGAGATCATCATTCAATGTAATCAGCGAAGCAAAGAGCTGCCCGACCGAATCAGCAGAGGCTGTATCATTGACAAGAGCGGGATCTAGCGTCGCGATGTCCTCAACGCCCGACTCCGGATAGATATAGATCTGTTTGTTATCCGGAGCCTTATCACCTGACGTCTGGTTGTTAGGGGTTGTCGGATTACCCCCGCATGCCGCGACAAGCAGCGCAAGCACACAGAGAGCAAAAGATAGCAGGGTGTACGTTCGTCTTCTCATGCGTCACCAATCTTTCTTTCAATGACAATAGGTAGAGGGGCCAGAAAGATGAAAAACACGCAGCCACCATTGCTAGATGTGCAGCACCCTTCTCCATTCGTTATCCTTAATTACGTCAATTCATGGAGATTTCTCACAATGAGGGGGAGAGAAAAATTTCATTCAAAAGACAGGGAACAGCGCTCAAGCACGGGAAGCAATGGTTGAGGTAATATTGAAAAGAAGAAGGAGAGAAGCAGGCGTACTACTCTTTTTGCTTCAGGCGTTGCACACCGAGATAGGTCGCGTAACACAGAAGAGCAATACCGGCAATACAAGCAATAATCGCGAGCAACAGGCCCGGCAGACGGTGAGATTCAAGCGCCAGAAAGAAAGCAACCGCGATACAGAAGAAGCCAAAACAGGCCATGATCTGGGGACACTCTCGCCATTGTGGGATCTCGCCGCGCATGACCTCTTCATGATAACGAAAATAGGCTCCATGCAGGTTCACCAGGCTGAGCACCAGAAAGATGACCGGGATAACCAGCTCCGGGTGAATATTATGCAGTACGCTAATGACAAGCAAAATGATACAGGCAAGCAGAATAATAGCTGCTGGCAGAAAAAGAACCAGGCGTGGGCGGCGGTAGTGCATATGCTTCATAGCAGGTCCTCCACTTTCAACGCTTCAAAGCAGCGCACCTCTCCAGCAAAGAGTGACAGATATCTATACGTCTTTCACGCTGTCACCCCCGAAAAAGATGCTCTGCTATTGATCCTCCGCCGGGAGCACACACACAACCAGCAACCCGATATTATCAGCGCCGCCATTTTTCAACGCCGCCTGCACCAGCCGCGCACTGATATGCGCCGCCTCCGTTGGAGTGGCCGCCAGAATACGTTCAATCTCATCATCGCGCACCATCTCCCACAGGCCATCCGAGCACAACAGCAGTATATCGCCAACCTGCAACGGCACACGGAAGAAATCCATCTCAGCAGTGGCCGTATCGCCCAGACAGCGATAGATCTGGTTCCGCTTCGGGTGAGTGTAGATCGCTTCGGGAGCGATCACGCCATTTTCCGCCAGGCGAGCGACAATCGAATGATCGCGTGTGATCTGTTTCAGTCCCTTGCCCGCTCGGTAGAGATAGGTGCGACTGTCGCCCACATTGACAATGTAGCACATTGTGCCGACAAGCAGCGCTGTTGTGACCGTCGTCCCCATCATATCCGCTTGCTGGCGATTGCGCCGATAAATGGCAAGGTTGGCCCGATGCACCGCGTCTTTTATGATATCGCCGAAGGACTCGTTCTCGCCCGCGTTGTGCAGCAGGGAGGGCGTCACCACGTCGCTGATCGTCTGGATAGCGAGCCTGCTTGCTTCCTGTCCCTGCACATGCCCACCCATGCCATCAGCCACCACAAACAGCCCTACCGGAATCGAATCATCCCCGCCGGGACGCACACCCTGCATCGCAAAGATGTTATCCTCATTGGGCGCGTTCTTCCGCTTCAGGCCGGGATCCAGGCCCATTCCGACCACATATCGAATATGCTCGGTCGGTAGAATCGCGGTCGTCTTCGGCCTTGCGATCGGTTGCGGATGCTGGAGCGTCAGATCAAGCAGCTCATCGGAGTTTTTCGCCTCGATATCGGTCAGCAGCGGAGCGGATTCCTGTACCGCTGTGGCCGTCGCCGCGCCAAACGAGGGTCTTGACGCGCCAACAGTGGCATGTTGCAACGGTCTGGTGGGCTGCGCAACATGCACAGGAGCCTCTTTCGCACGCTCACGGGCCGCCATTGTGCGGGCCATCTGCTCGGCCTCTTGCAGCTCCAGAGCAAAGCGCCGTCGCTCATCCCGGAGCTGCCACCAGAAACGCACAACCCACCCGACGGCTAACACGAAGAGGAACCAGAACAACGCCACCGAGAGCGACAGCAACACAAGCCCGCTCAGAGGATAGAGAAGCGAAGGGCCACGCTGCTCCCAGAGCGCCGACAAATGAGGAAGCATTGAAAAGAGCGAGCGCCACATCCAGGGCGGAAAGCCTCCCGGTATCCAGTACAGTAATCCTCCAGCCAGGAGGAGCGCCAGACAAAGCGCGATCCGCACGCCGCGATAGTTTTCAAAAGACGTTTTCAGCGTTTCCATACGCTACCTCCTGCAATTCCCTGCATAAAACAGCCAGGAGAGCAGATCGGGCCACTGCTCTCCTGTTGCTTCGCTACTGTGCTTTATATGGGGCAATGTCCATTGTTGCCAACGATTGCATGTTGTTGTAGAGCCACGTAACACCCTGCTTCATCTCGCCCGAGGCCGGGTCCTGCTGGCCGCTGTAGGCATTGGTTGCGTTCGCGATCATGTTGTTGATCAACGAAAGGGTGGTGTTACCCTGCTTCATTTGCCCATCCTTCATGTTTATTAACGTTTTGGCATCGGTGCGCACCTGCTGCAACCAGCCATTGATATTATTCAGCGCCGCCACCATCGCGGTCGCATCCTTGCGCAGCGTCGAGGCCGCGCCAGGAGACTGGAGGAGCCCATTCAGATGCGTCATCATATGGGTGAAGAAGCACGGCGGATCTTGCGTCGGGCCAGCCACTTCCAGCAGGCCGATATGGGAAAGCCGCTCATCGACCAGCAGCGGCGCGTTTGATGGCAGATCCCGCTTCACGAAGAGCGAGCCATCAAGGTATTGCAGGATCCGTGCTGTCTGCCTGCGGATAAAGTCGGGGTCTTGCCGCGCCTCCCAGGAATCGCGCATGCTGGTTGACCATTCCATGATTTTGCTGACATTGCGGTAAAACCAGACGTTCAGCCCGCCGGGGAGTTCCAGCTTATCCAGCGTGGGATCACTCGCCAGCAGGTGACGCAGATGGTCAAGATAGCTATATTCTTTCCCCTCTTCGGGCAACTTGATCGGCACCTGCGAAAACTCGCCGTAGTAGCGCCAGGTATCAAAGCTCGGCGAAGGAGCCACAGGAGCGACAGTAGCATCTTCTTCGGTGATCAGAAAGCGGCTGGTGAATGCAAGCAGGTTTGTATGATTCTGATCGCCCTTGTAGAAAAAGCGCGTCTTGCCATCCTTGATATCCAGCACGCCGAGCCGCACAGTACGGTTATCACCATTGTTTTTATCCCCGAGCAGCCATGCGTAATAGCGCTTACCGGGAGCAGGCGCGGGCATATTGCTGAGCTCAACAACGATCTGATCGGAGATGCCCTGATTACTGCGCTCGCTTAACTGGCGGCTGCTGATAAACGAGATATGCCCGACACGCTGTGGCGCAGCCGGAGGGGCCGGGGTATCAGGGAAGCCATTATAAAAGAACAGGAACGAGCCAAGCCCCGCGATAGTCAGCGCGATTACAAACAGGATCATGAAGAGGCGGAAGGGCTGGCTGCCTCCTCTCACAGAGGGGGGTCGAGAAGGGGGCCGTATGGTTGGCATCGGTTGCGTCTGCTCGGCTGGCGGTTGCCGGGGTATGCGCGGCTGAGGCCGACGCGGTAAGGGCTCATCTAGCGGCTCTATAGGCCGTCGCGCCCGGGAAGGTGCGGCGCTTTTCGATGGTGGGTCGGAACGAGGAGGTATTTTCTGGATCATCGGCGGTGGCTCTTCCTCATAAGGAGGCTCGACGAAGGCAACTTCTTCTATCTCATCGGTAGAGGGGAAACCGGCAGGTACCAGCGTCTCCGCCTTCAGTGGCTCGGAATCACGCTCCCGACGCGGCGAACGATACTGGTTAAGCGGGCCAGTAGAGCGCAAAGGGCCACTAATCAACCTCTGCCGCGTCAACTGACCGGCTGCCAGCGCATTCGCCAGTGCATCCATTGAGAGATACACCGGAAAGCCAAAGCGGCTGGCAAGCTGCGTCAGATGCCCACTGTGTGGGATCACAAAGACCAGTGGCACGTTCAACTGTCGCTTGAGATGCCGCAGGGATGAAAAGTCGTCGGGGCTGCGCGGCACCTTTGCCTGATTGCCCGGAACAAGCACCACCGGCTTCTGTTGCTCACTGATTACCTGTAGCAGCTCAGCTTTTTCGTCGGTCGCTTCTATATAGAGAACGCAGAAATCTCCATTATCACTGTATTTCATGATTCCCTCATTTCTCTTTCCCGCTGCACAAAACCTGGCGGTCTCGCTCACATACGAGCTCAACGACGCTGCACGTCTTCGGCTCAGGTCTCATGATAGGCCGGGTTCTCAAGGACACGATGATGTTCTGCTTGCTTATGCGACTTGAGATTGACAGGCGTCTGCCCTTTTTGTACGGGACGAGGAGAGCGTCCATAGAGCGGCGTTGTGCGTGTACGGGCCGTTCCCGTGCGGGGCGCGACCCCCAGTTGTCGCAAGGTACGAGTATCCCACGCACGGCGCGGCGGCTCTGGTGGCTCACTCAGCCGCCGCACGCGCTGGATCAGCAGCCAGACCATACCCGGCAGCGAGAGCCAGGCACACAACCAGCATATCGACTGAATCAGCAGCAACGTCAACGCGAGGCCATGTTCCCGGGCGTACTGAGGCAAGGTCGGCCAGATCTTCACAAGCAGCAGCCAGGCGGGCGGCGGGAAACCTCCCAGACGCACCAGGACAACCAGTCCGATACCACAGGCAAGCAGGGGCAGCAACAGGCCACTCTTCGAGCTATCAGACACCCTTGAGAGGCGCTGAGCCAGATGAGAGAAACGCAGATAGAGAAGGCCTCGACGCGTCTGAGGCCGTTCCGCGGTACCCCAGGTGTGAATAATCGCCCCGGCCACAATCAGCGCTCCCCCGAGATATCCATCAAGTGGCAGCATTTCCCCAAGATAAAAATGCGAGAAGATCGCCCCCAGTACCGGTTCAAGCACACAGATAAAGGCAACCGTTAGCGGCGAGATGTAGCGCTGGAGCGTGACCGTCACCAGCGTGGGCACACAGGTCGTTCCGAAAGCCACATACAGGATGCTCCAGAGATCTCCAGGCAACGACGGATGCACCGACTGCCAATCACCGAAGAGCAGCGCCATCATGTTAGCCAGCAACGCCATCGTAAGAAGCTGGACCCCGAAAAGCGCCCAGGGAGCCTCCTTATCTCGCTGTTCATAATCCGCAACAAAGACATACAATGTACAGAAAAGTCCACCAATGAAGGCAATCAGCGAGCCACGCAGGTTCTCCGGTCCCATCGGCGAATTAAAAATAAGCAGGCAGGCCCCAACAAAGGAGACCAGCCCGGCAAACCATGTTGCCTTAGAGATCGGTTGCCGCAAAAAGAGCCAGGTTCCGACTGCCGCCAGAAAACCATTCAGCGAAGGGAAGAAGGCCGTACTGGTAGCGCTATTGTGCTTCAAGGAGATCGAGAGCATAAAGAGACCCAGACCGAGACAGCTTCCCATCAGCACTCCGCTCTTGATGACCGAGCGATTCAGTTGTTTTCGATAGTAGAAGAGTACACAGATTGAAAGTGGTAAAAGAGAGACAAAAGCGAAAAAGGTAAAGATGATAGGATCTATATGTTCTAATGCGCCCTTCGATACTGCATAGTACGATCCATACAGGAACGTGTTAAGTAAAAAGGCAACAAATGCCAGCGCTTTCATACGTGAACTCCTTCCCGAGTACCGCTCGTGGCATAGACGGAAACGCGAGTTTTTTCTTTTTCCATGTATGCCCGTCTATCAGCAAGTATAGCGGATGAAAAGGCGCAGAATGCCCTTTTTCTGCGTAAATCGACTCTGTGTGCTTACGCTCAATCACCCGGAAGGCGCTCCAATTTGGGGTAGATGTCGTTGCTTTTTTGGACGTGTAAGTATGGCAAAGAGGGTTCCGACGGTGGCGCCGAAGCGAAAAAGGGGGCCCTGATGGAAGGATGAACTGAAGCGTTCAATCCTCCTCGTGCTCAGGGCGGGTGGGTAGTATATACCTCTCCGTGCAATCAGATTGCAACAAGAGGGGTTCTATGCCAGCCTCCGTAGGGAAGCGACACTCTTCTTTTCTTTCTGGCAAGCCAAAAAACGGATATGCCACCGCCCGACAGGTCTGAAAAATGGTTGGAGGCCTGCCGTTGACCCCCAACCACACTCACTCAAGAACCCATCACACAACTCTATTGGTCTGGCTTAGATGAGCTGTGTGACAAGCTGATCGATGGTAATACCTTGCAGGAACACCGAGACCGGAACCGTTACCTGAAGGTCAGTATTAATCCTGTTGCGCAGCTCGACCGACATCAGCGAGTCAATGCCAAGCCGATTCAACTGCTGATAGACATCGAGACGCGTTGCCGAAAGACCAAGCACCTGAGCGATCTGTTCACACACATACGCCTCAACCGCCGGGCGCTGCTCCTCGGGTGGAAGCGCCTGAAGCTGTTCCCGGGTCAGACGGGAGCGACTGCGGGTGTTCTCTTCCTGCGGCTCAGCCTCTTCTTCGAGAAGACGACAAAACAGCGAGCTCTTTTCCAGATGCCTGTACGAGCGCAACCACTTGCGCACATTCAGAGCCATCACGCTGACCTGCGTTGCGCTATCCTGAAGCATCTGCCCGAACACGGCCAATCCATCAGCAGCCCGCATGCTTGCAACACCAACGCGATCGAGCCGCGAGCCACGATTGAACAGGGTTGCCTGGCCGACCTCGGCCCAACGCCCCCAGTTGATGGTCAGGGCAGGATAGCCGCGCACACGCCGATAGTGCGCAAGGGCATCAATGAACGCATTTGCAGCAGCATAATTTCCCTGTCCAGGAGAGCCAATCAGCGAAGCGCCAGACGAGAACAGCACAAAGAAGTCCAGCGGCTCATAGCGCGTGTGCTTGTGCAAATTCCATGCTCCATCAACTTTCGCGGCCATCACAGACAGGAAGCGCTCCCGGTCAAGCTGCACCAGCGTGCTATCATTCAAAACCACAGCACAATGGATCACGCCACGCAGCGGCGGCATCTGGCGGCGAATGTCGGCCAGCAGATCGACAACCTGCTGCTCCTGTGCCACATCAACGCGAGCCACATGCACGCTGGCCCCCATCTCGCTCATCTCGGCAAGGGCTGGTTCCACTTCAGGAGAGACGCCACGCCTGCTGACCAGCACCAGATGTCGCGCCCCCCGCTCAATCATCCAGCGAGCCAGGCGCAGGCCAACGCCACCAAGACCGCCAGTAATCAGGTAGGAGCCATCCGCACGGAACCGCATCTCTTCCTGAAGATTCTCGGGCTGATAGCGGACCAGGCGCGGCGCATAGCGGTTCACGCCCCGCAAGGCCAGCTCGTCTTCTTCGCCATCCGCACTCAGCTCACGGAACAGAGCAGCGACGTTATCAGCAGTCAACAATGCATCCAGATCTATCAACGAACAATGGACGTCAGGATGCTCATAGACAAGCACGCGCACCAGACCCCAGAGCGGCGCCTGAGAAAGAGCGCAGGCCCGATCTTCCCGCTCAACAACCTGAGTTCCTGCCGTGACAACCCAGAGCCGTGGTGACTCCGCGCTCTGGAAGCCCTGCAACGCCTGCACAAGCGAAATCAACCCCATACAGCTCATGGTTATTTCCTGCTGCATGCCGCTTAATGTGGGCATCTCCACCTGAGCGCCATTCAGCCCCCACAGGTACAGGATTCCCTGACAGCTCTGCTGTGCGAAGGCGTCCTTAAGCACGGCACGAAGCGTTTCCGGCTCCTCAGGGTTGGCTTCATAGATGTTTGTTTGAATCTTTCGATATTGCTGCCCCGGCATCACTAACACAGCAGAGGCTCCTGCAGCCTGCAACCAGCGTTCAACCGTTTGTCCGGTGCCGTTTGCATCGGCAAAGATCAGCCAGCGCTGCCGCCGAACCTCACCGTCCCATGACAGCGGCGGCAAGGCCTCCCAATTCAGCGCATATTGCAAGCGTCGACGGCGCTCCGCGATCACCTCGGGCGCGGTATGCTCCATACGTTGCAGGCCATAGCCCATAACCTCAAACAGGAGCTCACCCTGCTCGTTAAGCATATGTAGATCGCAGAGAAGTGAATAGCGTCCCTTCTCGGTCGCGTCCCTGATAACGGCGTGCACCCAGAGCGGTTCATGCACATCGGGATGGCGATAGAAACGAATATCTTCAAAGCAGACCGGGAGATAGGGTTCATCTTCCGGTTCTTCGGGCACAAACGGAATCACAGCCTGCAAACAGGCATCGAGCAAGGCAGGATGCAGCCCATAGGCACTCAGTTCATGGCGCACCGACTCAGGAGCGACCAGTTGCACCATCGTCTCGCGCTCCTGCCGCCAGATCTGCGCGACCCCCTGAAAACTGGTGCCATGTGTAATATTCCGGCGACGGGCTCCCCGATAGTGATCATCAGCCGTAATAGTCTCTTCCCAGGTTGTCAACGCTTCCATCGGAGATGGCCAACACCTGTCTCCAGGCGACTCAATAGCCTCCTGCACCACCTGTACAGTGCCGAGCGTGACCCACTGCTTCGACTCCTCATCCTGCCGCAAGAATTGCAGCAAGAAGTGGCGCTCTTCCTGAGTTGGCTGAAGCGTGATCTGAAGCGTTTGCGGCTTCTCATCTGAGAAGAAAACAGCGTTCACAAGATCGAGACCCACCAGATGCGAGCCAGCAGCGCCAAAAATCTGTTCACTGGCCGCCAGCGCCATTTCGATATAAGCAGAAGCAGGCAATAGAGGCGTGCCATAGGCCAGATGCTCCGCAAGGTAGGGCACACTCGCGGTATCCAGCGTGAAGGCCCAGACATAGGTATCAGGCTGAAGTGCCAGTTGGACCGGTTTGCCGATCAAAGGATGTCCACCATCCTGTGAAGCGCGTCGACCACCACCAGGCTGCAGGAAATAGCGCTCGGTTGGATCGCCGAGGTTCTCATTCCAGAAGCGCTCACGCTGCCACGCATAGAGCGGCAGAGCAACCGTGCGCCCACGCTGCGGGTACAGGGCCAGCCAATCAGGCCGATAGCCATATGTGTAGAGTGAGCCCAGCGTGTTCAACAGCGCAGCGCGTTCAGGCTCTTCGCGGCGCAATGTGCCGAGCACCAACCCGCTCTTTCCGGCAAACTGAAGACAGAGCCGCGTGGGAGCGACCAGCACAGGATGCGGGCTCAGCTCAAGAAAGGTATCGAAGCCCTCCCGTGCAAGGCGCTGAATCATCGTCGAATAAAGCACCGGTTCGCGCAGGTTCTGCACCCAGTAGAGTGCATTGCACTCCTCGCCCGAGAGCGGCTCGCCTTTCACCGTCGAATAGAGCGGCACAGTTCCCGTACGGGGTTGAATATCCTGAAGCAGCCTCAGCAGGTCGTCGCGCAAGGGGTCCATCTGCGGGCTATGCGAGGCGACATTGACCTTCACAAAGCGAGCAAAGATATTCTGCCGTTCCACCAGCGCAATAATCTCACGCAATGCGGCAGGATCGCCAGAGAGCACGGTTGAGTTCGGGCTGTTGCTCACGGCAATGGAGACCCGATCAGCATAATCGCTTATCAGGGCACGAGCGTCTTCCATTGAAAGCTCAACAGAGGCCATCGCCCCTCTCCCGCTGGTACGCAATAACAACTTGCTCCGCCCACAAATGATATGCGCGGCATCTTCCAGACTCAAAATGCCTGCAACATAGGCAGCGGCAACCTCGCCCATAGAGTGGCCAACTACTGCCGCGGGCTCCAGACCACGCGCACGCCAGAGAGCCGCAAGCCCGATCTGAAGAGCGAAGAGCATAGGCTGAATAATGTCGATACGCTCAGCAGCGATGCCCTCACCGCTTTGAAATTGTTCGATCAGCGACCAATCAACAAACCGGCTCATCACGTGGTCGCAGCGCTCAATCACTTCGCGAAACACAGGTTCATGCTCAAACAGCTCCTGACCCATGCCAACCCACTGTGAGCCCTGCCCGGGGAAGACCCAGACCATCTTCTGCGCACGTCCAGCGATCACGCGTCCGGCATGGCAATCAAGCACCGTTTCACCCTGTAAGAAGGCCTCGAGCTTGCCCTGTGCCTCCTGATGTGACTGTGCGACCACAGCAAGGCGATGCTCCTGATGTGTGCGCCGGACACTGGCCGTATAACAGATGTCGTGGAAGGCCAGAGAACGCCCTTCATCCTCTTGCAGGAACGTGTAGTAGCGGCGAGCCATCTCATGCAATGCGGGCTCCGATTGAGCGGAAATGGTCAGCAGGTATGGCTGCTCCTTGTCATAGTGCGGATAGACTCTTTTCGGGGGTTCTTCAAGCACAATATGTGCATTGGTTCCGGCAATGCCAAAGCCACTAACACCGGCCAGACGCGGTCCTTCATGTTCGGGCCAGGGTGTCAGTTCAAGCGGCAAACGAACCGGGAGCGTATCCCAGGGGATCGCGGGGTTAGGCTGCTCAAAATTCAGATTCGCGGGGATCTCGCCATATTTCAAACACAAAGCGGTCTTGATAACGCCAGCCATACCGGCAGCGCTTTCAATATGGCCGATATTTGTCTTGACGGCGCCAATATAGAGCGGTCGATCTGCCGGGCGTCCTTCTCCCAGCACGCGCCCGATTGCCGTCACTTCAACAGGATCACCAACGCTTGTCCCCGTGCCATGCGCCTCCACATAGTGGACATCGGCAGGACGTACGCCAGCGGCAGCGTATGCCTGCTGTAACACATCCATCTGCCCTTCAATGCTCGGGGTCAAAAAGAGACCGGTGTTTCCGTCATTATTCGCTGCTGTCCCTCGGATTATCGCATGAATAGGATCCCCATCAGCCAGCGCCCGGGACAGTGGCTTCAAAACCAGCACGCCCGCGCCCTCGCTGCGGACATAGCCATTTGCGCGGGCATCAAACGTCTTGCATTTGCCATCAGGGGCCATCATATTGCCCTGAGAAAAGCTGATAGTATAATCAGGATTAATCAGGAGTGAGACACCGCCAACCAGCGCGAGACTACAGGAACCTGCCTGCATACACTGGCAGGCCAGATGGAGCGCAACCAATGAAGATGAACATGCAGTATCAAGAGCAACGCTGATCCCTCGTAAGCCAAGCGCGTAAGAGATACGCCCGGCCACTCCACTACGGGCGCTCCCGGTGGCACCGTACACATCCAGATCGCCAGGTCTGCTCACCTGAAGATCCCAGTAATCTCCTGTCGCCGATCCAACAAAGACCCCCGCTCGCTCCTTTGCCAGAGCCTCCAGAGAGAGCCCGGCATCTTCCACAGCTTCCCAGGCCAGTTCCATCATCAGACGGTGCTGCGGGTCCATGCGTGACGCCTCACGAGGAGCAATGCCAAAAAAGGCGGCGTCAAATTGATCCACCTGATCGAGGAAACCACCCCACTTTGTGACCATCTTCCCCGGTGTGGCCGGCCTGGGATCGTACACCGCATCAACATTATACCGATCGGCAGGAACCTCTGAAATGGCGGAGCCTCCACGACGAAGCAAGCGCCAGAAAGAGCGTACATCAGGGGAACCAGGGAAGCGACAAGCCATACCGATAATCGCAATCTGTTCCATGTGCATTCCATCCTTTGAGAAAATGGACTATCTCACCGGTCAAGGGCTGTAAGGGTCCTGATCGGACATGTAGAATATACAATACACAACATCCCTACGAAGCTTACCCTTCTCGTGTGTAACATGTAGTTTTACACTCAAAAAAGGAAAATCTGTTTCTTACACCTGTACCCCCTCCTTTCCTCCACTTACAACAGAAACAGACAGTCAAACAAAAGGAACAAACATTACGATAAACTGAAAAGCGGTCATTGCACAACAGCTATTTAACATTTTAATCACTTTGTGAACAAGAGGCAATGGGCTAATGCAAATATTCCTATTCTTTTGCATTTTTTTATATAATTTTAATACGTAACTACCGTTATTTACATAGTCTTATTTAAAGTTAGGGCTTCTCATGTAACAGGGAGCAGACATGCGACAGATGAATTGCATAATGTTATATAAATGGAAATGCAATTTTCTGGAATGTCAAGCCGCAAAGCACCCTTTTTCTCGCTTCCGACTCGATCTTTTCGCGTAACAGACTTCAATGATACATCTTCCTGTCACAGATTGTTTGTTCGTTCGTGCTCATGCTGAACATACACGACACTACAAAGTATCTGCGAAGGGATACCCATTTCAGCACCTCTCTGCTGCATCCTCTATGGCACTGAAAGATGTCTGTCAGATATGCTATACTTTAAGTGGGGAGTGATATGGGGAACTACTGTTTTTTGTAGCTCGTGCCTGTTTCCACCTGAGTGAACGATCAACAAGGAGTGTATTTCATGAGCGCAAAGAAGATCTTAATGCTTGTCGGCGACTATGTCGAAGACTATGAGGTCATGGTCCCGTTCCAGACACTGCTGACCGTCGGCCATACCGTTCATGCCATCTGTCCCGGCAAAGAAGCCGGCCAGACGGTACGCACAGCCGTTCACGACTTCGAGGGCGATCAAACATATAGCGAGAAACCCGGTCACAATTTTCAGCTCAATGCCACCTTCGCGGAGGTGCGGGCAGAAGACTATGACGCGCTGGTGATCCCGGGTGGCCGCGCTCCCGAGTATATCCGGCTGGATGAAAAGGTGCTGGATATCGTGCGCCATTTCGCCCGAGCGAACAAGCCCATTGCCGCTATCTGTCATGGAGCACAGGTGCTCGCGGCAGCAGGCGTACTGGAAGGAAGAACTTGCTCCTGCTACCCGGCGGTCAGCCCGGATGTCACCCGCGCGGGAGGCACCTATAAGGCGCTGGAGGCCAATCAAGCCTGCACCGATGGCAACCTTGTCACCGCTCCGGCCTGGCCCGCACATCCCGCCTGGCTGGCACAATTCCTTACGGTCCTCGGAACAAAGATCGAGCTCTAATGGCCGCTCAAGCCGAGCAGGGACACGTTTTCCCTGCTCAGGCAAGCGAGCGCTATATCACATCAAAATCGCTATAGACCTCATCCGTCAGATGCGTGCCCCAATCCTCCTGACCTTTGCGTACATAGCGAATCAACGCAATCAAGACTGGCACATTTGCAAACTTCTGAAGCGGCATCTGATACCATGATCGTTTCTCGCCCTTCTTTGAGATCGTGACCTCAGAGAAAATCTCTACGTCCGCCTCATCCCAGGGAAGCACCTCTTCGCCCTTCTTCAGGCCAGCTTGTGAAACGCTCAGCCCATTAAAGGGGAGCTCCTTGCCTGCCTTGAACTGTGCCAGCGCCTCAGGGATCAACGCCTTGTTGACTGCACGCTGTACCTGCTCACCGATCTCAAGCACGTCTGCAAACGTGTTATCAATCATCAACTGCTTGCCATCTTTGCGCTGGAAAGCGAAAACATGATTGGTATGGCCCAGGTTATCGAGCTTCTCTGTATGAAGAATGGCGCTGATATCGTCCCACCGAAATACCGTCAGCAAGCTTCTTTCCTGAAAAATAAAGCCGCGCTGATAGAGGTAGAGGCTATATTTTCGGCGTAAGATAGAACGAAACGATGTATAGGCAAAATAGCCACAGACAAGCGTGCCCACCAGGCCAACCGCGGCAAGATACCAGTTCTGAATACGCAGCACAGAAACGGTCGTCATGAGAAAGATGAGCGCACCAAAGGCAAAAACCAGGGCAAAAATCAGAAAAATAGTGATTTGAAAACCGGTCGGGCGGGCGCTCCCCTGAGCATCCCGCATATAGATCCCCAGGTGATTTTCTTGCGCGATTTGTTCTCTATTGCTTTCTACGTGTTGCTGCCTCAAATACTCTGTATCCCTTTCTGATTCCAGGTGTCAATAATACCCGGTTCCTTCTAGTAGTAGTCATAAGCAAGAATCCAATCAGGCAGTATTGTAGCACAGCCGGGCGATTGGAAGATAGGGCATGCTTTATGGAAAAAGACCTCCCGTGCATGAGACAGAATATAGCCCGAAAGTACATGTAAAAGTCTCTTTGCTTGCGCCCTCACCCACCGCCAAACCCTTCCTTCTCCATGAAAGCGAACAGCCAGATACTGATACTGCAGAGAAAGCGATCTGCCAGCATACCACACAGAAAGCAAAGCAATCATTCAAATTGTAGCAATTACGCTTTCTCTATTCTGTGTTTCGTTCTACTTACACTTGCAAGGAAGCACAGAATAGCGTACGCTATTGATAGATCTTTCGCTCGTTATCAGTAAAAAAGAAGGAATGCCGAATGAGTGACAAAAAAATGCCCCCTCTTCCTGAAGAGGCCTTAGGAATGTACGAGCGTAACCATACCGGAATGACCTATCTTGAACACTTCATTCATGAGTTGCTGCTTGCGGCAAATGAGCTTGAACAGTTTCAGCAAGCTGAAGAATACAGAGCCCGCTTTGAGCCGCGTGAGGATATGAAGCTCGCGCCAATTGTGATTCAGAAACAGGGAAATCGCACGATTTTTGTCACGATCTCCAATAAGACAGGGAAGCCGTTGAGCGCCTATGTTTTACAGGACGGAGCCTACCATGCGCTTGGATTAATGCCTACAGTCCATCATCCGGCAACCGAGTCAGGCTTCAGTATGCGCTATTTCCACACCCTGTCCGATGAAGAAAAACATCTGCTCTGTCGCTTTATCTACTGGGATATCAAGGTGCAGCGGCAGAAAGGATTTTTGCAGCATATCCGCATGGAAAAAGCGCCTCAACTGGGTTCGCTCCCCTCCAACGACGTCTGGGATGATGCCAGCAGACTGATACGAGAACGCACCGAAGGCCCATGCGCTGGCAACCAGACGGCAAAAGATGATATGATAGAGCAAAATTGAGAGCGTTTTGCTCTCCCGCATTCCATCTCTACAGGAGCAGCGCATGAGTGACTGTATATTCTGCGATATTATTGCAGGAAAAGCACCGGCGAGTATGGTCTATCAAGACGACCAGGTCTGCGCCTTTATGACGATTGGTCCGATCAATCCCGGTCATGTCCTGATTGTTCCCACACAGCATTTCGAGAAGCTGACGGATATGGACGAAGAAACCGGCGCACGCCTGTTTGTCGTCACGATGCGGGTGGCAAAAGCGCTCAGGCGCTCCGGGCTCCGCTGTGAAGGGCTCAATCTCTTTCTGGCCGAAGGTGAAGTTGCATTTCAATCCGTTTTTCACGCGCATATACACATTATTCCGCGCTTTAGTGGTGATGGCTTTGCCCTGCTTGTCGAGGAGAAAGAGCCTCCACGCGAAGAACTGGACCAGATCGCGGTACAGCTTCGAGAGGCGCTTGAAGCCCGAGGCATGCCTGAAAACAACAAAGCAATACAGGAATAAAGCAATATATGAGTGATTCGATTCTCGTACGTCCCCTTACCACCCTTGAAGAAATGCGCACGCAGGTCTATATGGCCGATAGGGCGTTCTCTTCCGAACCCTCGGAGGAAAGCGCGCGGCGCTGGTTAACCTACCTGACAGCTGCACCAGACTTCTACCCTGAGATGATGCGCGGCGCATTCGCCGATGGACAGCAGGCAGGGGGCTATCTTTTCCTCAAACGCACGTTGCGTATGGGCGCAGCGCGTATCCCGACTGGCTGCCTGGGAGCAGTCGTCACCTCTCCCGAGTATCGCAAGCGTGGAGTTGCCCGGGCGCTGATGCAGGATGCTATCGAGTTTGCCAACGCGAACCGCCTTCCACTGTTGCTGCTGGATGGTATCCCTAATTTTTATTATCGCTTTGGCTACATCGATATTTACGATACTACCATGCTACGGGTAGAACGCAGCTCACTGCGCCAATGGGCAGATTCGCTCTCCGGCTATACAACCCGGCAGGCCACCGCGGAAGATGCGGCAACCGTGTATACGCTCTATCAGCAGCACTACGCGGGCTATACAGGCAGCTTCGATTTCTCGCTTGAGATCTTCCAGCATCGGTTCTCACCACAAAAGTACCTGCTTGCAATCAGGCCAGATGGACAGGTCGCGGGCTATGCTACGTCTCCTGAGAAACAGCCGGAACGGATCACGGAAATCGCCGCCGAGACGCCCGAGGCGCTGCTTGCGCTGTTGCAGGAACAGGACCGCCGCAGCGCACAGGTCACCGAGCCGCTCACCTGTCTGCTTCCTCAACGCTCGCTGATGGCAGACTGGTTGATCCAGCTTCTCAGAGCAACAGGGCCGCATAAGGAGCTCGCTGCCAACGAATGGTCAGTACAAACCCAGATCAATCATCAGCGCTTTGCAGGCTGGATGGGCCGTCTGAACAGCCTGGCCGGTTTCCTGCACGCTATCCTTCCAGAGCTTCAGGCGCGTTGGGAACGCTCGCTTGCTCACTGGAACGGCAGCATCACGCTCATCATCGAGCAGGAAAGCTGCACGCTGCACTGTGCAGGCAGAAGCGTCGAGTTGAGCGACACCGCTGCACAGGCACCCGCACTCCAGTTCACACCACAACTGTTCCTGCAACTGGCGTTCGGCTATCGCTCCCTGCAACACGTGCTGAGCGAGACAGGCCAGCGCTTGCCGTTTGAAGCACAGCAGGCACTCTCGATACTCTTCCCGCCAGATCATACCTTTATCCCGGCAAGTGATTGGTTCTAAACGGTCAAGGTAGCAAGAGCATCTCTTGTTACCTTGATAGAACCTCTGCGCTTTCAGCATGTGCTATACTCAAACTAGATCGAAGAGAGCATCTGTCTCTATGCAGCACATTGCACGCGAAGGGGCGCAGTTCCATGAGCACAACATCACGAAGCAACAACCCTATCAATATCGGTCCCCGTGGGCTTACATGGCGTCTCGGGCTAATTTTCGGGCTCTTTGCTGCTCTGCTCAATATCCTCGTCTCGCTGGTTCTGCCGCAAATTAGCACCTACGCGCTTGCCATCAACCTGGTCTGCCCTTTTCTCCTGTTCCTGATCGCGGGCTATCTGGCCTCACGGCAGACCGGCAGAACGCGCACCGGCACAGGGGTGGGTCTATGGGCAGGCTTTGTCGCGGGAGTAATCGCGTTCATGGTCTCGCTCATCTCGATGTGGTTCAACTATAGCCAGCTCAGCATGCTCAAGAAGCAACTACAAAGCACATTGGCAGCAAGCTATACGCCCCTGGACCCATTGCTCACGGCAATGCTGCTGATTGCGGGCCTCGGCTTTCTCATCAGCCTGCTGCTCGGGCTGTGCGCCGGGACTATCGGCGGCTCAATGGGACACAATCGAGCAACCAGAGCGCCAAAACTCTAGCTTATTACCCCGGTTCTCCTTCATTCAATTACCATGTTTGATCTCCCCGCAATGCACCGCTTTGACTGAAACTGTTTCCTGAGCAATGACGTATGTATATATACGATACAAAAAAATTTTTACTTGTTTTACACTCTATTGTTGTATGAAGAAAGAGGTATAAAGTGAATTATCCGACGACTCAATCACGTAGCCGTGTGATCTGGCAGATAGGTGCTCTCTTCGGCATCATTCTGGGAGTGATCCAGCTCGTTTTTCTCTTTTTCCTCAATGGAGTGATCCCGTTCGCGGGGATTATCAATATCATTGTCTCCGCTATCGTCCTGTTTTTTGCCGGCTATCTGGCAGCGCAGAAGACCTTTACGGTCGGCACCGGAGCGCTAGCAGGTCTGGTTGCCGGAGCCATCAGCGGCATTATCGGGCTGATTGTCTCTATCATCGTGGTGCTGGTTAACCCGGAACTGATTCAGAAAGCAACAAACATCGTACAACAGTCCGGAAACACCGGCAACCTCTCTCAAGGCGATATTCAAGCAGCAATCATGGGTGGTTTGATCATCGCCTTTATTATCGGCCTGCTGTTCCTGGTTGCCCTGGGAGCCGGAGTCGGCGCGATTGGTGGTGTTGTCGGCAAACAAAGCACACCCCATAACGACGCTCCTCCGACGCCTGTCGCATAAAGAGAGCAAGCGAGAGATTCTCTGCGCTTGAGCAGGATGAAAGACAATACAGCAGAGAACGCCCCGCCTCCTCGCGAGCGCGGGGTTTTGTTCTGCCCCTTCATAGCAGGCAACTGAAACTGCTTCTCATGCGGAAGGAATCACTCCCGAGCACTGGAAGCAATGGTAACCATGCGCACAGGAAGAGGTGTATATTCCCTCCTGTTTTTATCCTCTCTTTTTATGTAGTCTTTTCAAGGGTTTTCCTTAAAAATAAGGTAGCATATTTACTTTTGCTTCTGTTTGTTTTATACTCTTCCATCATCAAAAGGAAGAGGTAATAACTGTGAATTCCCCTGTGACTCAACCCCGTAGCCGGGTCATCTGGCAAACAGGTGCTCTCTTTGGTGTCATCCTGGGAGCGATCCAGCTCATTTTTGTCTTTCTCATTGACGCGGTGCTTCCCGTATCGAAGCTGCTCAACGTGCTTATCTCCGTCATTGTTCTCTTTTTCGCTGGCTTTCTGGCGACCCGGAAGACAGGTAAGATCAGCACCGGAACGCTTGCAGGTCTGGTAGCAGGAATGGTAAGCGGCCTGATCGGTCTGCTTGGCTCTATTCTTTTTGTAACGCTCAATCCCGATATGGTGCATACCCTCGCAAGCCAGACAGCGCAAATTGTGCAGCAATCGCAAGGGAACGCAGCCAGCAAGGAGGCACTCGAAAACGCATTCGTTACAGGCCTGATCATCGGCTATAGTGTCGGGGCGCTTTTTTCTGTGGGCCTGGGAGCAGGCGTCGGCGCTATTGGGGGAGCAATCGGCAAGCCGCGCACACCAGCTCACATGACGCCACCTGTGCAGCAGCCATACAACAGCAATCCCTACAACCATGTCCCCGATAACAACGCACCACCAACCGCATAAGACAACAAAAGGGAGAACGAGCCGTCTTTGTCTCGCTCTCCCTCCTTTTTAAGTAAGGAGAAAGGAAGTGGAAATCATGCACCAGGGTGTCGCGCCCCGGCGTATTCCCTATGCCCCGCCTCAAGTGGTACAGCCCGCACAATGACTGCACCCGAAACCTCCTATCAGGGTAGAGAATAAAGATACCACCACATCAATTATAAGAATAAAACGCGAAAAGCCAAATCTATTACTTAAATATGCCTCCTCTTCTATTATTCGAATCTTCAAAAAAAATCTATTTCACCTCAACACCATCTGGCACTGAATCCGCATTAAGAGCTTGCTCAATGCCTGGCTTCTTGCTGAGGCATATCAACCGTACGCACATAGATCGCGCAGGGATTACCGGGCATCCAGCCGGGGAATGGATCAATAATTTCAAGGCATTCAAAGTGATGAGCTTCATAAAAGGCGCGAGTCGGCTGATAGTTATCACCATTCGCCAGCGGAGCCAGCGTCTTGACCTCGATCAGGCGAACGCCCTGACGCCGACAGGAGGCCAGAAACGTCATCATAAGCATTGAGCCGATTCCCTGCCGCTGAAATGCCTCGGAGACCGCAAGCCAGAGAATTTCGGCCAGCGCCTGAGACTTGCGCCGAGCGACCAGGAAACCGACAATCTGTCCCTCTCGCTCGGCCACAAAGGTCTCATGCCGGGCAAGGTCAAGACGCATCGCGCCTTCAACGGCCTCACGGGTAAAAAAGTCAGGGAGCGATAGCGCAATAGTAAGACAGCTCGCCTGCTCTGCACTGCCAGCAGCACGACGAACAGTCGAGCCCACAGCAAATGGTTCCATGCAATATCCCTTCACAGCTATGCCCACAGCTTGAAAGCCGGGGAGGAATAGACCCGCTGCAACAGCGTCATAGGAGTGTCAAAGAGAGAAAAGCAGAGGCTTCCTCTCAAAAACAACAAGCTCTTCAGAATACCTGACACACTCTTCCTTAGATGATACCATCGACGACATGCAACAAGAGCTGGTTGCGCATTGAAATGCCATACGCGTCAAACGGAGAACGCTTCTCATCCGGCAGGACCGGGGCACGTGTCAATTGCCCCTGATGTGTCGGACAGGGAAGCCAAAGCAGTCCCCCGGTGAAGGGGGCTGAGGTGCGGGGGAATCCAGACACAAGCCTCCTCCTTCACGTGGAAGTGACTGACAGCTACGTCCAGAGTTTGGTGAGATCATGCGCACATTGTTCCAGCAAAATGCGATCGTGCGGTTTGAACGCATCAAGGCACTCGCTCTCAACGTCGACCAAGCCAAGTGGATGATCGGTGATCGGATGTTTTATCGGTACAACGATCTCAGAAAGCGTGTTGCCAAAAGTGGTGATATAGCGTGGATCAAGCCGCACATCGCCGACCATCACCGTAGACCCGGAATGAATCGCAGAGCCACCAAGCCCCGTCTCAGCCGAGAAGCTGGTAAAAGCAGGAGCTGCCGGGCCGCTAAAGGCAATCAGGTTCAGCATATCTTCGGCCTCAAGGTAGTCGTAGAGCCCGACCCAGCGATAGTGCCCGGACACGCGAATCAGCTCTGCGACACGCTGCGCCTTCTCGGTACGGCTTCCCTCTTGATCCAGCACGCTCTGAAGGGTAAGCAGCAAAGGCGTTACCTCGGTCATCATCTCTTCTCCCACAGATCGAAAACAGATTCACGTCTTAACGTATTCAGTATATCATATCTGCTATTTTTAAGCGTGTTTGCATGAGTTTAGGGTAGATATCAGCAGTTCTCAGCAATTCTTCCCTTAACGGAAATAGTGATGCGTCCTCTTCATTTCCACCGTTCAAGAAGGAGATACACCGATAGATATATACACTTAACTCTATATATTCCCTCTGCTCCCTATAATAAAACAGAAAAAAATCGACAGAAAGGAAAGCCGGCACGCGCCCACATCAGGCGACGTGAAAGGAGCATCACATGAACACGATTCCGCCAGCCGTTTCCCTGTTCCTCAGCGGTCTCTTTTGTATCGGTGCGGCTCTATTTGTGCTGCTTCCCCTGGTACGCCGCTATCAGCGCATTGCCCAGGAGAAACCGGAACCGCTGGAGGAGACGCGCAAGCGACGGGTAACAATGGCAGGCATCCTCATCGGGCTGATCGCAGGCAATATGCTTGCCATGCTACTTGACTGGTTGAGCTCCAATGCGGCTGATCCTCCGCTGGAACTCCCACAGCTTCTTTCAACTGCACTCGTAGTTGATCTTCTCTTCTTCTGCTGTATCCTCGATAGTCTGATTATCGAGTTCATTCACAGGAAGAAACGAGCGCTCTACACTACCCCTTCAGGTCCCTATAAGAAAGTCTGGAAAGACGGCAACTCATAAGGACACGATCCAGTAAATATCTATTATAGCTCATCAATCATATTCAAAGCATTGCATACTTACATACTCTATAATCCAGCAAAGACTTGACTTTTCGTCACATCGAGTACACACTTTATAAGGATACATGGATATTTTACTCCGCTTTGGTTGCCCGTCAGGCAGCTACAGATGATAGTAACCAGAGTTGATGCCAGTACCTCTTCTACCCTGTCATCGTGCAGAGAGAAAACCTGTACTCCGCCTCTGAGAGGATAAAGCGTCACAAGGAGCACATTCGACGCAGTGTAAAGGAAGGTGATACAGATGTAGTAAACGTTGCTCTTTGTAGTACCGTTGTTGCATCAAATGCACTCTAGAATGGAAAGGGAGTAATGGCGCTATGCGACCGATGAAATTACATGATAGTCTACAATGCTGCCTGCTGGCAGTGGCGGCACGCTATCCCCAACATGTATTACATATAAATGAGAACATTCTAGGCCCGCAGGCTCACGGGGCAGAAGGATGGGTGGCGGAGGAGATGATAGAGATGCTAGAGCAGGTCCAGCCCGATATACTGGAAGAGCCCGCCATCCTGATGATTGATATGCAGAGGAGTGAGATTTACATTCCCAAACATTCCAGGATCGAGCCAGGGATTCGGGTATTCTGTCGGGGAAAGCTGCCAGAATGCAGGAACAATACCGCAAAGCTGCAAAAACTTCGACTTCCCGCAGAGGAAACAGTCAAGGCAGCGCTGTAGCCTCTCATCTCGGTTATCACAGCGCGGTGATGCGAACGCCTTTCCGGCTATCTCAAGCAAACACGATGGTGTGTGTCTCTCTACCGGCTCTATTTTCCCCGAAAATACATCCGGTAGAGGGAGGCAAATGCCTCCCCCCGGAAGGCAGCAGAGCTAGTGCAACATGTTGAAGCGCAGCTTCATCAGCAGAATGCGCTCCAATGATTGGTCAAGGCGCTGCTCGGTCAGGCGGCCAGTTTGCAACGCCTCTTTGAAGGCGGAAATCACAGAGGCAACCTGATCAGAGGTAAAGGGTCCCTCGACCAGATCGTTTCCGGCAATAATTGCCAGCACAGACGCCTCGCCAATATTCCAGCGATTCGAGATCCCCTTCATATACAGTCCATCCGTGATCACCACGCCATCATAGCCAAGTTGCTTACGCAGCACGCCGTCAACCACTTTCGGCGACAGCTCGGCGGGCAGCTCGGGATCAAGTGCGGTCGTCACCACGTTGGTGGTCATAATCATGGCGGGCTTATGTTTGGCGATCAGCTCCTTGTACGGTGCAAGATCAATCTTCTGAAGATCATCCAGCGAGCGATTCACCGTCGGCAGGGTCTCATGTGGATCATCGGAGGTGGTCAGCGAGCCAAGACCGGGAAAATGCTTCAGCGTGGCAATGACGCCATTCTGCTGCAAGCCATCCACAAAGCGGCCCGCATAGGTTGCAACCGCAGCTGGATCGCTGCTAAAGGTGCGCGAGGCCAGCAACGGAGGGGAACCAGACTCGACATCAACCACCGGGGCAAGGTTGCCATAGATACCCAGTTGCAGCATCTCCTTCGCCATCTTTGAGCCCTCCTGGAAAGCGGTCTCAGGATCACCGGATTGAGCCATATCGCGAGCGCTTGGCTTCGCCCCATAGAAGGTCGATAGCTTGTTTACCAGGCCACCTTCTTCGTCAATCGTGCTGAGCAGCGGAATTTTGGCATCTTTGTTCACCTGCTCTGCCATCTGGGAAACGGCCTGGATCGTATTATTGGGCGCGTCAAAGTTATGATTCACCTCTTGATACAGGTAGCCACCCACATGCTGCTTTGTAACCATATATTGCAGTTCCGGCGTATAGCCAGCACCGATATACTCTACAATGATCAATTGCCCGATTTTTTCATCAATACTCATCCCCTTGATGATCTCTCGCACGCGGGCCACATTCGGGTCAACAGTGGGCGTCGGCGTGATCTGCGGTGCTTTCGTTGTCTCCGGGCTCGGCGTCGGCGCCTGATTATTGCCGCTGGCATCACCCACACCTGAGCAACCTGCCAGCAACACAAGCAGGCAGCAAAGCACAGGCAGCATACGCACGGAGAAACGTCGAACAGGTTTGTGCATACACCTCTCCAATATAGAACAACTTTTTTTCAGGATAATTGCGGGTATTCCTCACAAATTCTCACTGAGATAGAAAAAAATACAGTCCTCCCTCCCATCTACCCGGGGAAAGAGACAAGCAGACACATATCCATTCATGTACCTCATCACGTTAGAACGGAGGAAGGGGATGAAAAATCGCGGGAATAAGAAAAACGGGCGGCTGGCTAGCGTCGTGGAACCCGCTGCTGCACAACATAGCGACCCGAAAAAGCAACCGCCACACGATCATCTTCATAGATCACGCTCTGAATCTCTAAACGCGCCTTCCCTCTGGCTCGCAGTACCTTGCCAAAGCGGGCAACAGCAGCGGGATCGGGCTTGTAGCAGAAGGCGGTAAAATCACGCGTCACCGGAACTCTATAGTCACAATGGCTATCCTGAATCACAATCTCGCCATCAAGCGCGAGCTCTTTGAGCAACAACCAGAGCATCCCCCACCCCGAAAGCGTCACCAAAGCGTTCAGGCTGCCCGCAAAGGCTGTTCCTGCATGGTTGCTATTGCCTTCCAGCGGAGCCGCCAGCGCCACTCCCTGTGTATCATATCGTTGCACTGTTAGATGAAGATGCTGCGTAAACGGAATAGACGTCAGCAGCGTCCGCTGCAACTCCTGTAAAAGCTCCTGCATAGTCCATCCTATACTCAAAAATAGATATCTATCTGGCACTCACAGCATACAACAAACAGGACGTTTTGACTATAGCCGCTTGCCAGGCGCTCCCGGGCTGAACAATGACACGATTTGATATACGTTCAAACGAAAGAGACTTGCATTTATGTCGATATTTGTATTACAATGAGAAGGGAAAGTTCACCCACAAGGCAGAGAACGCATGGATTTGCGAGGCACAAGGGCGGCTCGAAAATAGCAGGCTGAAAACGTGGAGGGGGACAGGCGAGCGCGACGACATCTTCCTGTTGCACTCATGGACTCCTTCAGCGAAACCGCTCTTAATCGATAGAACCATCTGGTATCTTTTCGCTTTTTCTCCGGTTCATTCTGTCCACAAGAGGTCTGCCAGTGCCAGGCGAGTGCCTCTTGCGCATGGGGACGGCAATGACGCTATCCACTTTCTAGCACTGTTCTAGAAGCAACAACGAACACATGATGTCATGCAGAGGCGCACATCTGCTGCTTTTGCATGTCTTTCTTATGGAATTTTCTCTTTCTTCTTTTGTAAAATGATTGATTGAAAAAGGGTAAGGGGTACAATCGGGAAACAAGTATGCAAATGGATATACCAACAACAGCCAGTAAACAGACGAAACAGAGAAGGATTCTCCCAATACTGCTTTATCGCTTGAAAAAGCGTCTTATCTCTCTTCTACAGCGATTGAAAAACTATCTTTTCGATATTCAAAAACAAGATCTCACCTATGGAATTCGTCTTACCATTATCTGTATCGTTCCTATTGTTGCTGGCATGCTGCTCAAGAACCCGCTGATGATGAGCAGCGGCTTTCTGGGAGGCCTGTATGTGGCGCTCGCAGATGTCGGTGGAGCCTACAGCACGCGGGCGCTCTCGATGCTACTGGCAACACTCAGCATCTCAATTGTAGGCGTGCTTGGCACCATCAGCGGAGGCTCAATCTGGCTTGCGGTGCCGCTTGCCTTCCTCTTCATGTTCTTGCTCAACATGTTCAGCATTTATGGCAATATCGGGGCCAAAGTGAGCATGATGACATCAGGCGCCTTTCTGATCTTTCTGGGGCAACCTCATGGCCCGGCTATCGCTCTGCAACAGGGAATCGCGCTTCTATGTGGGGGTGTCTGGGCGATGATTGTTTCGCTCTGGCTCTGGCCACTGAGGCCCTACAAGCCCGTTCGCATGGCAACCTCGGCCTACTATCGCTCACTTGCCCTCTTCCTGTTGAAAGCCGGACGCAGTGCCAGCTACACAAGTGGGCGCTGGTGGAACGATGCCGCCAAGAACGAGCGAGCGCTTGTACTCGAAGCGTACAAGCGAGCTCATAATACCGTGATGACATTGCGAGCCAGCCGAAACGGCTCCAATGTCACCCTGCAACAGCTCTTCATGCTGACGCTCGATGCCGACCGGCTCTTCGATGCCACTATCGCGCTTGCGGAGGGCATTCAAGGGGCAAAGCACCATATCCACAACTATGCACTCTGGCCAACCATGAAGCGGCTCCTGCAACAGACCGCCACCATGTGCACCTTTCTTGCGAAAAGCATTACACAGAACAAGCTAGATATGACAAAGTGGGAGGGACTGCACAACGCCCAGGAAACCAGCTTGCAGGAGCTCCGCGAGAAGCTGCCCGGGCTGACAGGAGATACTCAGGCGCTTGCCAGTGTCCAGCGAGTGCTACGCATCTTCAGGCAAATCTGCACGATCGGCGAAGAGGCCATGTATACCCTTGCACAGCTTGATGATGAGCGGCTGGAAGCGCTTACAACGCCAGTTTTAAAGAAACGAACCGGCCCGCGCGAAGCGTGGACGCTCTTTCGCGACAATCTGTCCTTCCAATCGCTGACTTTCAGACATGCGCTTCGCGTGAGCGTGGCAACCACGGTGGCCGTTGTGATCTATTCGCTGCTCAAGCTCGATCACGGCTACTGGCTTACTCTCACGGTGATGCTCTCGTTGAAGCCAGAATTTGCCTCAACCCGTACCCGCGTCTTTGAGCGCGTCATTGGAACCGTACTCGGCGGGATGCTTGGCGCATGGGTAGCCTACGCGATTCGAGATCGTCTGCTGCTCTTTGCGCTGCTGGTGGTCTTCTGCTTACTGGCCTACAGCCGCCTGAGAAGGAACTATAGCGCCTTCGTCATCTTCCTGACCCCCTTTATGGTAGTGCTTACAGATCTGGGGCACCCGGGTGATTGGGGGATTGCGATGCTGCGTATGATGAATACCCTGATGGGTGGCGTCATCGCCATGATAGCCTGCTACCTGTTCTGGCCCCAATGGGAGCGCGAGCGCCTGCCGCAGTATATCGCTGAAGCGCTGGCCGCGAATCGCTCCTTCTTGCACTGCGTTCTCGACATCTATGCGGGCAAGCATGAGAAACGGGCCGATCTTCATCAGGCAAGTGCCCAGGCTCATCTACGGAATATCAACGCCGCTGCCGCGTTTCAGCGCCTGCTCAATGAGCCTCGCAAGCAACAGGGATCGGTCGAGCGTTTCTACGCGCTGGTCGCCTATAATCAGCGGCTCTGTGATAGCATTACCTTTCTGGCGGCACATCTGCCCGACCCCAAGAGCCCGGCCATTCCCGGAGTGGAGGCGTTCAAACAGCATACCGATGAGGTGCTGACGCAAGTTGAGCGGGCGGTCACACTTGGTGAGCGGCCAGAACAGCTCTCACCGCTGGAAGAAAGCCTGCAAGAGATTCGGGCAACGCTCTACAAATTGACGGCTACAACGCCACAGGAGCGAAAGCCCGAGATGCATATTCTGCATGCGCGCGCCCATCATCTGATCAAGCACGCCGTCCATCAGCGACACTAGCCGGAACAAACGGCCTGACAGCCAGCGGGCCAAGCAGCTCACGCAAACGAGTGGCATCACGCACGGCATAGCCTTTCGGATCGTTATTGAAGTAGACATAGGCTTCACGCCGACGATCCTTGCGGAGCCGCTCGGCCCACGTCATCAGCTCCTCATCAGAAAAGCCGATGCCCTCGCTCCCCTGATGAAAACGGTAGTAGCCAAAGGAACCAGACAAGGGAAGATCCGGCGGAGTGGGGAGCGAGCCGCCGACCGCGATCACCACCGTACAGGGAACCGGAGCCTGTTCCAGCACCTTCAACAGCCGCGAGAGCGTCTCGGGAGCAAACCAGGAAGCATCCCGAAACTCAAAGGCAGCAGGATAACGCAGCAGCGCAACCAGGTCAGCCAGGCGATCCAGATTCGCCCGCCAGTGTGGCGGAAGCTGAAAGAGGAATGGTCCCAGATGCTCACCAAGCCCTTCCGCCGCCGTCACCAGCCGCTGGAGGCTCTCCTGTGGGTCTTTCAGCTTCTTCATATGTGTGAGATAGCGGCTGGCTTTGACCGCAAACCGGAAACCGGGCGGGGCCAGTCGTGCCCAGGCCTCACAATGTCTGCGCTCAGGCAAACGATAGAAGCTGCGATTGATCTCCACGGTCGGAAAATGGCGCGTGTAGAACGCCAGATAATCGCTTTCGGAACGCTTTGCCGGGTAAAATGGGCCGACCCAGTGCGGATAGACCCAACCCGACGCGCCAACCCAGATAGTCCCCTTTTCCATTACAACAGCCCCTTCAACAATCGGTGGGAGCATCACCCCCGCCGCTCAAGGACAATGGACTCTGTTCCGGTAATGCGCTCAACGTTGTGCAAATGCTCGCGGATACTCGTCCGATCGAGCGTCGTCTTTGCCTGCTGGATCGCAGGAAGTGCAATGGCAGCCGCGATTCTCCCCAGCAGCAGCAACCGCTCAGGTCGATTATGCGACACCACAGCTTCGGCAATATGGGCAACAGCGTCGAGGAGAACATTCACGACACGCGCGTTCTCCCATGCATAGCGCCCGATCTCGACAAACACCTGAAGATATTCCTCAAAGGTCACATAACGAGCCACAATGGCACATTCATCCCCCTTTAAACGCAGGATATCCGCAAGGGGATCTTCGCCCGCTATACGCTCAAAAATGGCCTCCAGATAGCCAATAGCGAGTACAGCAGTGGTCGGATCATTAATCGCATGTGACAGGGCACGGAGCGCGATATCCGCGAGCTGGCGAACACCAAAAGAGGGATCTTGAAGCATATCCCGCTCACGAGAGACGCTGATACAGTTCTGAATCGCCTCCACAATGGCAGTATCGACAGCATCGGCAGGCCAGACATCCGCAACAATTGTCTCAGGAGTCACAAAATCGCCCGGGCAAACGCGCAGCGAGAGCCGCAGATCAGCTTTGTGAGCCACGCTCGCCAGCAGTTGCAGTGAGATTGTCTGAACATAGCCCGCACTCGCTGCATAAATGCCTGTTGGTGACTCGCTCTTCTCCCACTCGTTGAGCAACTGTTTCCCATCATCATTCCATTGCTCATACCCGACGCCGGGATAGCGGTGTGCGAGGGAACGCAGTGTCTTTCCGGCAATATCGGCAGTAATGTGCGAAACCTGCAACGATTGCGAGGTATAGCCGATAAACATCATCAGCAGGATCAACCCGACAAACGCAAGCAGAAACGCCATTGAGACACTCAACGCCGGGACAAACTGGGTACTATCGCCCTCGCCTTTATCACGAATCGCCACCAGAATGAACATGCAGTACGTGAAAATGCCCACCAGTCCGCCAGTGACTACCTGATTCAGGCGATTGCTCAGAATGCCTCGTAGTGCACGAGATGTAAACTGGCTCGACACCAATTGCAGGGCCACCATCGTCACAGAGAAGACAAGACCAGCAACGGTAATCAATGCGCCCGCAATCGTTGAGAGCAACGAGCGTGCGGTTGCAGCGCTGCCACTAAATCCAATGGGCAGCCTGGCAAAAGGAAACAGATGATCAAGCCCGAGCAGCGCCAGCGCCAGCAAAAAACCGGTAGCGGCGACCAACCCGGGAACCAGCCAGAAACCGTCAAGCAGATCTTCCCAACGACTACGCAGCATCCCGAGGAGCGTCTTCCCGAGCCCGATTCTGCGTGAGCCTTCTAAGGTCAGACGGCTGGTCGTATATGCGGCTTTACTCCGTCGTCTGATTCTATACGGCATACTCTCTTTTTACCTTCATTACGAGATTGAGCCGCAATTGATACACCGACGTGAAAGATAAACATCCTGTATCAATCATCCTGTCTTACCGCATCAGGCTTCCTGTGCCGAGGGAGTGGGTTGAGCGAAACGCGTATCACGTTCTGCTGCCTGCAAGAGTGTATCAGTTGCCTCGGCCACGCGATTGAGCTTCTGCAAGGTCAGCCCTTTCGCATAATAGAAACCGGCATAGTCAGGAGCAAGCTCTATTGCCTTATTATACGCTATCAGAGCCTCCTCATAGCGCTGCAATGCGGAAAGCACTTCCCCCTGATGAAAGTAGACGCCTGCATATGCCGGAGCCAGCCGAATCGCCTGTCGAAAGGCCTCCAATGCCTCCTCATAACGCTTGAGCATCTTCAGCACCATTCCAAGCGTAAAAAAGGTGCGAACCTCATGCGGATTGAGTTGTACTGCCTGCTTAAAACACGCTATAGCCTCCTCATAGCGACTCAAATTACATAAGATGTTCGCTTTATAGTGATAGAACAGGGCATTGTCGGGCTGAAGCTCAAGGGCTTGCTCAAAGCATAGTAGCGCCTCCCCTGGCCGTTGAAGCTGCGTCAGTACAAGTCCCTTCAGCGACCAGGCATCAACAGCCTCAGGCTCAAGCTCAAGCGCGTTGCTGAGCGCGTCGACCGCTTCGTCAAGGTGTTGCAACTTCCAGAGTACAAGCCCCTTCTGATACCAACCCATGCTGATATCTTTCCGCAACAGCAGCGCCCGATCAAGATACAGCAGCGCCTCCTGATAACGCTTCAGCTCATGGAGAACCGAGGCTTTTCTGATATAGCCGATTGCCTCTTCGGGCTCAAGCTCAATCGCTCGCTCATAGGCAGCAAGCGCCTCCTCATAGCGTCCGAGCGCTTCGAGAGCGGTGCCCCGGCTCATGATATAGCCCACCACCTCAGGGCGCAGGCGGATCGCCTCATCCAGCTCAGGAAGCGCCTCTTCATAGCGTCGCATCAGCATCAGCAGCACGGCCTTATTGTAAAACGCGTTGCCGTTCTGCGGGTCCAGTTCGGCAGCACGGCTGAAATCGGCCAGCGCCTCTTCATATCGATCAACCTCATAGAGGGTACGACCCCGGTTGTAATAGGTCATAGCATCGTCGGGGCGTAGCTCAACGGCTTGATTGAAGAGCGCTAAGGCCTCCTCATGCCGCTGAAGCCGGGCCAGACAAATGCCCCTGTAGATATAGCTTTCGACAAAGGTCGAATCCCGTCGCAAGACCTCGTCATAGGCTTCCAGTGCCTCCTCATAGCGCCCGAGCTCGGCCAGATATTTGCCCCTGTGGAAGTAGGCCAGTATTTCAGCAGGATTCAATGCAATCACACGTGACACGTCTTCCAGCGCCTCTTCATACCGACCGAGCTTGCCAAGCACCAGCCCCTTATGTAGCAAGGTCGCGGGCATGTCCGGCTTAAGCTGATCGGCATGTTGATAGGCGTGAAGGGCCTCTTCGTGACGTTCAAGGTACATCAGCGTGACACCTTTGTTATAGTATGCAGGCTCATAATCGGGGTCAACGCTGATTGCCTGATCGAAAGCGGCCAGCGCCTCCTCAACGCGACCGAGATGCTCAAGCGTCAACGCCTTCTTCATGAAGAACTCCGGGACGGTGGGCTTCAGGCGAAGCGCCTCTTCATAGGCTTCCAGCGCCGCTTCATGTTGACCAAGTGTGTCCAAAGCAACGCCACGATGATAATAGCCCTCGGCGAATTCGGGCGCGAGCGTCAGCGCATGTTCATAGAGCTTGAGCGCCTCTTCCGAATGCCCGGCCTTCTCAAAACACATGCCAATATAGACATAAATAGGTGCAACATCGGGAGCAAGCCGCATCGCGCGCTGTAGGGCTTGAAGCGCCTCTTTGTACTGTCCCTCCTCGTACAGTAGCCTGCCCTGGTTAAAATGGGAATATGCCTCCATCTGACTATCTCTACCCTCATCCGGGAAGCTGTGCTCTGCTTGTTCCATATTCATCGTCTCCTTACCACTTGATAAACCTGCACATTTTTATACATTGATATACAAGGCGGGATAGAATCCGAAGTACATCTATTCACACATGAATAGACTCGCAAAACATAACGATACTGTACGCGTTTTCGCGGCTATAGTCAAAGGAAAATACAAAATGGCTAGTCTCTCTCACTGCACGCGCTTTTTCAACTTCGAGATAGAAGAGAAAAATCCAGAGGAAAGCTAAGAAAGAGGAGGATTCTTGTAAGCAGAAGAGACAGGCAGACCAGAAGAAGCGTTCTTTCTTTCAGGTAGGAATAATTTCTACCTGGTCTGTTTTTCGGGCACAGCGGGCAGAGAGAGGAAAAACCAGCTCCGCCCGTGTGCTACAAGAAATGCTACACCGTCTGCTGGAATCGTGTCAGCGCAAACGGAAGCAACAGTTCAGGTGTCTGACCGCTTGTAATCAGCTCGGCGATCAACTTGCCGGTGATTGCGCTCAGCTCAAACCCGACACCATTATGACCAGTCGCCAGCGTCACATTCTCCCAACCGGGAGCCGTCCCAAGAATCGGGTTGCCATCGGGCGTCCCCGGGCGTAGACCGACCCAGATATTTGCAATATAGGCTTTCGCCAGTTCTGGAGCCAATCGAATCGCGCTATTGAGCAACCAGGCAACGCCTTCCGCCGAGGGACGTTTCTCGTAACTTCCCGGCTCAACGGTCGCCCCCACATAGATCGTGTCATCGCGCTTGGGGATCAGGTAGACACCTTCACCAAAGACAATATGCTGCAAGGGCACGTCCGGCTGATGCAACGAGAGAATCTGCCCGCGCAGTGGATGCACCGGGATTGCCAGATCCAGCCACTCGCCGCAACGATCCGACCATGCGCCACCGGCTACAACCAGATGACCGCATGAAATGGTGGTTCCCTGCGAGGTGTGGACCGCGGTTACCCGTGAGCCCGAGCGCTCGATTCCGGTCACTTCAGTATGGTCGAAGAAGGTTGCGCCAAGCTTACGAGCAGCTCCGGCATAGGCACGAGTGACCTGAGGCGAACGAATGCTCCCCTCATCCTCAGCATAGACCGCCGCCGCAACCACTGATCCAAGCAATGGCTCGCGCTGTCGGGCCTCATCGCCTGACTGCCAGGTGACAGCAAAGCCAAGCTGCTCCCAATAGCGTAATTTCTGACGCAGGATTTCGGGATCATCGCCAGCCGAAATAGTGCGGAGAGAGCCGAGGCGATAGTACTCGGTCTGGACACCGCTCAGTTGTTCGATAATCGGGAAAATCTGCGGGTGAAGCCGCCAGCTTTCCAGCAGCAAATCAGTAAGCGGACATGGCTTTAACAGCGCTCCCAGGGGAGAAAGGAGACCTGCCGCCGCGCCCGACGACTCGGAAGCAATATCCTCGCGCTCAATTACCGTCACAGAGACGCCAGCCTGACGTAACTGATAGGCAATCGCGCAGCCAGATACGCCGCCGCCAATAATCGCAACATCTGTAGTGTGGTGGTGTGTGGTCATGAACAAATGTACTCCAAACTGTGAAACTTGGTATAACACCGGGTGAGATTGGGTCAAAACCAGGTACAGAACTGATACTCGCCAGACAGAAATGGGTAGGCAACGGGTGAATATCAGGGGTACCCCCACTTTTTTTGAGAAGGAACAATCCTTCTCCTGGAATTTTTCTCCCCTTTATTTAGAGTATGGTTTGTAATCGAAAGTTCGTCAAGACTCCTTTTGCGCATAAATCATGTACAACGTCCTGTCAGGGGCAATAACAGGCGCTCCGAACTCAACAAAAACAAGAAAGAAAGGTACTGCTGCCAGAGGAAAAGACCCGCTGAAGCCAGACCAAAGCGAATGGGAGCTTCAAAGAGTTACTATAGAGGAAAAAGAAACAACAATAGTAGAAAATGGAATCCTCTGATGCTCTTTCACAGATTATTCACATACTTCAAGTAAGGAATAAGAAGCGAAAAGCGGGACAGCATTGATTTTTCCAAATATATCATGTAATGTATAAATAGATCGTATTTCCAGTACCAGATTACAGAATTGCGCCATCTGGCGTTTTTCTCCTGGAAGCACCTATCAAGCGCAGTGACGGAGGGCTTTCCATACTGGCTGGCTCTTGACATCAGGTAGGGTCATCTCTGTGTGCTAGCGACGTCTCAATATTGGGCGAAAGGCAAACAATGGAAGGTTTACAAAAATGCGTCAGAAAGATCCGGGATTGAACCAGGTGATGAATGACGCAATTGCAAACTCCGGGCAGAGGACGAGGAGACCGCCCGACAGGGGCTCTACCTGTGCTATAACCTTTTTCATGAATAGATCCCGTCGGGCAGATGAGAACCGGCGAGCGCCCCTCGTCAAACGCTTCTGGACAGCGTGCCGCGATGATGCGCCAGCCCCTCGGTTGAAAGATAAATCCCTCCCCTTTGGAGCGGAGGGAGTGTCAAAGCATGAGCCATTGCGGCACTTGCTTGTGCACACCATTCATAGGGAAATGGCCTCTGAACTGGCACCCTTCTTGCTCATTGGACACACCTCATCGCATCCCGGGATCGCACGCCTCTCCGCTCATCATCGCTTCTTCTGCGTCCCGCAAACTCTTAATGAGCAGCGGTCAAAGCGCTGGCGGAAAGGGGCTCTCAGCGAACTGGCAGGCACAACGGTTGGCCTACCAGTGCGAGAGCTATTTTACGGGGAACGACCAAAAACACAGTTCAATCCACACAAAAGGAGAAACAGTATGCACAAAGTGTCAATACGCAAAGTTAAAACCCCAATGAGCTATGTGCAAGACATGGAAGAGGAGGTATTGCACTTCTCATTGCAAGGGCTGCTACCAACGGGTCATACACTTGCGCTGAATACGACACTGGGCACACTTTCCCACCTCGCCATTATGCATGATCGTCCTCATATGCTCATGGAGCAGCAGTTTACGACCAGTGAAATTTGTGTGCTGCTTCCACTCCTTGAATCGTATCCGTACTATTGTCCATACGAAGTGCTCCTCGCCAGCTTCACCACCGGAAGAGTGACCGAAGCGGCAATTGAGCGCTGCCGCCAACGACTGCAAGAGGCTCAGGAAGAGGGGGTATGGGATCAGGAAATGCGACCTGTGCGCAACGTCCTCTCGCGTACCCGGATCAAGACCCGAACCTTCGGTATTGAGATTTCTTCAATACTGGAAACGGGCTACATTTTGATGTACTCTCCCGGCCACAAAAAGCGCGAGAAAGAAGGCTAAACATCTATCCAGCTTTCGGTGCACCGGTTCCCTCGGTAGCACCGAAAAAATATCCCCATTTTTGACCACACACCCTACACTTCCAGATGTATGACATTGCAGCACATTATATTAAACAGCTTACCCACACCACAAGTTGTCACTGTTGCATTTCTGGAGCCTGAAAGAAAGCCCCCGCAGCAAATATAGCCGCTATGTCTCGTTGCATCCCACCCTTTCGCTTGCTTCTGCAACGAATGGAAGTCGTTTCCGGTTTACACATAGCGAATATATTCGCTGCTCCACATAGGATAACACATTTTTTAACGAAATGCTACTTTTTTGTATAAAAAACATATTAAAAAATGTGCGACACTGTGCTACATAAGACTGGTATAAGACAAAACAACGTCTTTTTTTCACTGCCATAGCTCTTTTCAAGAAGTGTTTCTCTGAATATGTACAACGAAATACGAAGTCAGGTCGCTTCTCAATACGCGCAAGCGAGAATCATCTATCTTTTTATGCGGCGTACAGCCATGTTCACCTGGCCACACGATACCAGCAAGCCAGGTAGCGGCTTCCACACGCTCCAATAGAACCCCACGCAGCCTGATCTTCTGCCATCAACTTCGCCGGCTTGACAGACAGCCCTTCCCGCTTCGATACATGTCTTTTCACTGTCTTATACAAGCCCCCAACACTGGAAGAGCAACCGACTATACAGCGCACTCGAAAGCCACGGAAGGAAAGAAGGAGATAGTGAAAATTGTTACCCTTTATACTACCGATAGTGCTGTGACTGCAAATAGTTTCGTAGTGCGTTCTTGTAAGGACATCGCCTCGGGGCACATCCGAACACTGAGTGTCGGAACACTCATAGAAGTTGGCGCTATGGAAGACATGCTGCATTCTACAGGACAGGGCCCACTCGGATTCTGTGGTATCGATTCGAGCAGGGTAAAGCGGTTCATTCCCCTTCCATGCGCTCGGCTTTTTGAGAGCTTCAAGAGTGCGATGAGTATCGGGCTGTATGGCAGCTTGACGAGCAAAGACCCGCGGGTGCCCGCAAGCGTCATGCAGCCGTTCTCTCACCGGGGGCCATCGTGAACAAGCAACTGCCGTACCGAAAAGAGCCGGATGTCT
>Ga0164243_10000705_pt1 | contig 59055 bp, 50 predicted proteins | sample OricompcompostOP_FD_108781 | JGI IMG/M metagenome (GOLD analysis project Ga0164243, IMG submission 108781) | Organic Plus compost microbial communities from Emeryville, California, USA - Original compost - Organic plus compost (OP) | ecosystem: Engineered > Solid waste > Mixed feedstock >... | reverse complement strand
GAGGATGAGGCCACCCTTGACGACCTCGATGACGGTGCCGGTGACGACGCCGTCCTCCTCCTTGATCTTCTCGATCGTGCCCCAGGCGCGCTCGTACTGGGCGCGCTTCTTCGACAGGATCAGACGGCCTTCCTTGTCCTCCTTCTGGAGGACCAGGGCCTCGACCTGGTCGCCGACGCCGACGACCTCGGACGGGTCGACGTCGTGCTTGATGGACAGCTCGCGCGAGGGGATGACGCCCTCGGTCTTGTAGCCGATGTCGAGGAGGACCTCGTCGCGGTCGACCTTGACGATGGTGCCTTCGACGATGTCACCGTCGTTGAAGTAACGGATGGTGGCGTCGACGGCGGCGAGGAAGTCCTCTTCGGTGCCGATGTCGTTGACGGCGACCTGGGGAACAGACTTCGCGGGGGTGGAGATGGTCATTGAGTTCGATGCTCCGATGCGGACAGGACGTAGTGCGGACAGGGATGGCGGTGCGGTACCGTCGGCCATCGCCGGCGCGAGCCGGGGGACGACCGCTGGCGGGGTGCGTCAACCGGCCTGCCGCGTGGCGGCCATGCCGCCGACGACTGCGCCGAGAACGCAATACACCGCGTGCCATGTTAGTCGGAACGTCATGGGCAGGTCAAAGGCGCCGGCCCCGCGGCTACGCGAGCGCGTCCGCCACCCGCAGCAGCTCCTCGGGCACGTGCTTGACCTGGCCCGCGACCTCGTCGAACGGGACCAGCCGCACCTCGTCGCCGTGCAGCGCCGTCATGACGCTCGTCCGGCCGGACGCCGCGGCGTCGACCGCGGCCACGCCGAAGCGCGACCCGAGGATGCGGTCCGTGGGGGTGGGCGAGCCGCCCCGCTGGACGTGCCCGAGGACGGTCAGGCGCGTGTCGAAGCCGGTGCGTTCCGCGATCTCGCCCGCCACCGCCTCGCCCACCGAGCCCGCGACGATCTCGCCGAACCGGCCGAGGCGCTGCGTGAAGGCCATCGACGAGCCCTCGACCGGCACCGCGCCCTCCGCGACGACGACGATCGAGAAGCTCGCGTGCGCGCGGTGCCGGTGGCGCAGGAACTTCACGACGCGCTCGATGTCGAACGGCCGCTCGGGCGCGAGCACCACCTCAGCGCCGCCCGCGATGCCGGCGTTGACCGCGATCCAGCCCGCGTGACGGCCCATCACCTCGACGACCATGACGCGGTTGTGGGACTCCGCCGTGGTGTGGAGCCGGTCGATCGCGTCGGTCGCGATGTTCACGGCGGTGTGGAAGCCGATCGACAGGTCGGTCCCGACGACGTCGTTGTCGATGGTCTTCGGGATCGCGATCATCGGCACCCCGGCCTCGGCGACCTTGCTCGCCGCGTGCACCGTCCCGTCGCCCCCGATGCAGACGAGGGCGTCGATCCGCTCCGCCTCCAGGGTGGCCAGGACGGCGTCCATCCCGCCGTCCTCCGCGTGCGGGTGGAATCGGGCCGTCCCGAGCAGCGTCCCCCCGACGGGCAGCACGTTGCGGATGTCCGAGCGCCCGAGCGGCTGGACGTCGCCCTGCGCGACGCCCTTCCAGCCGTTGCGGAACCCGATCACCGAGTGCCCGTACTCCCCCAGCGCGTGCTTGACCACGCCGCGGATCGCGGCGTTCAGGCCGGGGCAGTCGCCGCCGCCCGTGAGAAGTCCGATGCGCATCCCAGCTCCCGTCGTCCGTCTGCTGCGGCCGCGCGCCGGGCGGAGGGCCCCGCCGTGCGCGCGGCGCCGTCACCACCGCCGACCCTAGCGAACCGGGCGCGGTCGCGACCGGGGCGCGCGAGCACCGAGACTGGGCGCATGTCCGAGCACCCGTCCTCCGTCGGCTACCGCGACGTCCCCGACGACGCCGGCGGCGCCGCCGCCCGTTCCTGGTGGGACGCCGAGGCGCCCGCGTACCTCGCCGAGCACGGCACGTTCCTGGGCGACGCCGACTTCGTGTGGGGCCCGGAAGGGTTGCGCGAGGCCGACGCGCGCCTGCTCGGCGACGTGGCGGGCCGCGAGGTCCTCGAGGTCGGGTCGGGCGCCGCCCAGTGCTCGCGGTGGCTCGTGCGCGCCGGGGCCCGGGCGGTCGCGACCGACGTCTCGCACGGGATGCTGGCCCAGGGCGCGGCGCTCGACCGGGCCACCGGGCTCCGTGTTCCGCTCGTCCAGGCCGACGCGCGCCGTCTGCCGTTCCCGGACGCGAGCTTCGACGCCGTCTTCACCGCGTTCGGCGCGCTGCCGTTCCTGCCCGACGCCGTCCGCGTGCACCGCGAGGCGGCGCGGGTCGTGCGCCCGGGCGGGCGCTGGGTCTTCTCCGTGACGCACCCGCTGCGGTGGGCCTTCCCGGACGACCCGACCGAGCACGGCCTGACCGCGCGCCGGTCCTACTTCGACCGGCGGCCGTACGTCGAGACCGCCGCCGACGGCCGCGTCCTGTACGCCGAGTACCACCGGACGGTCGGCGACCACGTGCGCGACGTCGTCGCCGCGGGCCTCGTGCTGGACGACGTCGTCGAGCCCGAGTGGCCCGCCGACAACACGAACGTCTGGGGCGGCTGGGGCCCGGTGCGCGGCGCGTACCTGCCCGGCACGGCGGTGTTCGTCACGCACCGGCCCTGAGCCCGGGCCGGTGCCGACCGGGCGCCGGGCCGTGCCGCGCGCGGCGCGTCAGTGCCCGGCGTCGTGCCAGCTGCGCCCGACGCCGACGGACACGTCGAGCGGGACCGACAGGTCGGCGGCGCCGCCCATCTGCTCCCGGACGACGGCCTCGACCTCGTCGCGCTCCCCCGCGGCCACCTCGAGGACGAGCTCGTCGTGGACCTGCAGCAGGAGGCGCGAGCGGAGCCCACGCGTCGTGAGCTCGCGCTCGACGCCGAGCATCGCGATCTTGATGAGGTCGGCCGCGCTGCCCTGGATGGGCGCGTTGAGCGCCATGCGCTCGGCCATGTCGCGGCGCTGCCGGTTGTCGCTCGTGAGGTCCGGGAGGTAGCGGCGCCGGCCGAAGATCGTGGCCGTGTACCCGGTCGCGCGGGCCTCGTCGACGACGCCCGAGAGGTACTCGCGCACCCCGCCGAACCGCGAGAAGTAGTCGTCCATGAGGCCCTGCGCCTCGCCGACCTCGATCCCCAGCTGCTTGGACAGCCCGTACGACGACAGCCCGTACGCGAGCCCGTAGCTCATGGCCTTGATCTTGGACCGCATGGCGGGCGTGACGTCCGCGGGTGCGACCTCGAACACGCGCGACCCGACGTAGCGGTGCAGGTCCTCGCCCGAGCGGAAGGCGTCGATCAGCCCCTCGTCACCGGACAGGTGCGCCATGATCCGCATCTCGATCTGGCTGTAGTCGGCGGTCAGGAGCTGCTCGTAGCCCTCGCCGACGACGAAGGCCCGGCGGATCCGGCGCCCCTCCTCCGTGCGGATCGGGATGTTCTGCAGGTTCGGGTCGGTGGAGCTCAGGCGGCCCGTGGCGGCGATGGTCTGCTGGAAGGTCGTGTGGATGCGCCCGTCGGGTGCGACCGACTTGAGCAGGCCCTCGACCGTCTGTCGGAGCCGCGTCACGTCGCGGTGCGCCAGGAGGTGCTCGAGGAACGGGTGGCCCGTCCGCTCGTACAGGTCCGCGAGCGCCGCCGCGTCGGTGGTGTAGCCCGTCTTGATCTTCTTGGTCTTGGGCATCGCGAGCTGGTCGAACAGGACCTCCTGGAGCTGCTTGGGCGAGCCCAGGTTCACCTCGCGCCCGATCGCGTCGTACGCCTCCTGCGCCTCGCGAGCGACCTGCGTGCCGAACTGCTCCTCGAGCTCGGTCAGGTACGGCACGTCCGCGGCGATGCCGCGCTGCTCCATGTGGGCCAGCACGTCGGACAGCGGGATCTCGACGTCGGTGAGGAGCGTGGAGGCGCCGCGGTCCGCGACCTCCTCCTCGAGCACCTGCGCCAGCTCGACGACGGCCGCGGCGCGGGTCGCGGACCGCGAGCCCTCGCCCTGCTCGTCGAGCGCCAGGTCGAGGGTGCCCTGCGCGTCCGGCTCGGCCGCGACGAGCGTCCGGTGCAGCAGCCGCTCGACGAGCTCGCCCAGGTCGTAGCCTCGCTGGTCGGGGTAGCACAGGTAGGCCGCGAGCTCGGTGTCGAGCACGACGCCGGCCAGCGCGTACCCGCGGGCGGCGAGCTCGTGCCACGCCTCCTTGGCGCCGTGCAGCACCTTGGGTGCCTCGGGGTCGGCGAGCCAGGCGGCCAGCGCCTCCTCGGCGCGCGGGCCGAGGTCCGCGAGGTCGAGCGCGAACGCGGCCCCCGCGTCGTCGGCGACGGCCACGGCCCACGCGTCCGCACCCGACGGCGACGGCTTGCCGTCGACCACGAGCCCGAGGCGCTGGCCCGCTCGGTCGGCGAGCCACGCGCCGGGGCCGTCCTCGCCGAGCGCGTCGACGGTCACCGCGACGGCGGCCTCCGCGGCGACGGCCTGCGCGACGTCCGCGGCCGGGTCGACCGCGAGGACGCGGTCCCGCAGCGGACCGAACTGGAGCGCGTCGGCGACCCGGAACAGCGCGTCGCGGTCGAAGCCGCGCAGCGCGAGGTCGTCCGGCCCGTAGGGCAGCTCGACGTCGCGCAGCAGGGCGTTGAGCTCCCGGTTGAGGCGCACCTGGGCCGCGTGCTCGCGCAGCGCCTCGCCGCGCTTGCCCGTGACCGCGTCCTGCTGGTCGAGCAGCGCGTCGAGGCTGCCGTACTGGCCGATCCACTTGGCGGCCACGCCGGGACCCACGCCGGGCACGCCGGGCAGGTTGTCGCTCGTCTCGCCGACCAGCGCGGCCAGGTCCGGGTAGCGCTCCGGCGGCACGCCGTACTTGTCCGCGACGGCGTCCGGCGTCATGCGGGCCAGCTCGGAGACGCCGCGCACCGGGTAGAGCACGGTCACGTGCTCGGTCACGAGCTGGAGCGAGTCGCGGTCGCCCGAGCAGATCAGGACGTCCATCCCGGCCGCCTCCGCCTGTCCGGCGAGCGTCGCGAGGATGTCGTCCGCCTCGATGCCCTCACGCTCGAGCGTGGGCACCTGGAGCGCCGCGAGGACCTCCTTGATGAGGGGCACCTGGCCGCGGAACGCCTCGGGCGTCGCGGACCGTGTGCCCTTGTACTCCGGGTAGCGCTCGGTCCGGAACGTCTGGCGGCCCGCGTCGAACGCCACGGCGACGTGCGTGGGCTGCTCGTCCCGCAGGAGGTTGGTGAGCATCGAGGTGAAGCCGTAGACGGCGTTCGTCACCTCGCCGGTGGTCGTCACCATCGTGTCGGGGAGGGCGAAGAACGCCCGGAACGCCATCGAGTGCCCGTCGATCAGGAGAAGTCGCGGCCGGGACGTGGCTTCGGCAGTTCGCGCTGGGGTGCTCACGGGTGCCAACCTATCGGTCATGACCCACATCCCGGACCTGCAGTGGTGGCACGAGCACTCCCAGGGGACGCTCCTCGACCGGCTCGGCATCGAGCTGCTGGAGGTCGGCCCCGAGCGCGCGGTCGGCACGATGCCCGTCGCAGGCAACACCCAGCCCGCCGGGCTCCTGCACGGGGGCGCGACCGCGGCCCTCGGCGAGACGCTCGGCTCGATCGCCGCGTGGGTCCACGGCGGCGTGGACCGGCACGTGGTGGGGCTCGAGCTGAGCGCCACCCACCACCGTTCGGCGCGTGAGGGCGTGGTGACGGGCGTCGCGACGGCGCTCCACCTGGGGCGGACGACGGCGAGCTACGAGATCGTCGTACGCGACGCCGACGAGCGCCGGCTCAGCACGGTCCGGCTGACCTGCCTGATCCTCGACGCGCGCTGACCGGCTCTGAGGCGCACCGCCGGGCGCGGCGTCGTGGGGCCGGGCTCAGCCGACGAGGCGCTCGGTCCCGGCGCGGTCGGCGAGGCGGCCCTGCACGGCGCCCAGGTCCACCGACCCGGTCGGCGCGTCGCCCCGGCTCCTGCGCCGCCGGGCGATGAGCTCCTCGAGGCTGCCGGCCCGGCCGCGGTGCCGCTGGCCGTGCGCCTCCGCGACGAGCCGCCGCTGCAGCACGCTCGTCGAGACGTAGCGGTGCGTGGCGGCGGGCGCGAAGCCGATGCGGGCGAGGAAGCGCTGGACCCCCCGCGAGCCCGGGATCGGCACCGCGTAGACGTCGCTCGCACCCTCCGCGGCGGCCAGCTCGGCGGTCGCGGCGAGCAGCGCGTGGCCCACCCCGCGCCGGCGCACCTCGGTCCGCACGTACAGGCCCTCGAGGTAGAGCACCGTCTTGGGGAGGAAGTCGTTGCTGCCCAGCGTCCGCGCCAGGACGAAGCCGGCGATGCGCCCGTCGACCCGGGCCACGAGCACGTGGCCGCCGGGGACGCTCAGCAGGACGCCGAGCTGCTCGGCGATCTTGCCGGGTTCCGGGGCGCACAGCTGCACGCCGGCCGACGACTCCTCACGGGCCAGCGCACACACGCCGGCGAGCTCCGCCAGGTCGGTGGGCTGGGCTGCCGTCACCTCGACCGCGACGCGCACGTGGGACCTCCTTCGTCGGTGGAACAGGACAGGAGCGGGTGGCTCCACGGTGCTGCACCGTCGCCCGGCCCCCTGCGGCGGTTCCCTTCCCGCGGCGCGCGACAGCTCGACACCATAGTCCTGTCTGGACACTCGTCCAAGAGGGGGACCGCACCGAGGTACGGCCGCCCCGACGGGACGGCCGGGCTCAGGCGCCGCCGACCTGCTCGATGACCGCGTCCGCGACCTCGCGCATCGTCAGGCGCCGGTCCATCGACGTCTTCTGGATCCACCGGAACGACTCGGGCTCCGACAGCCCCATCTTCGTCATGAGCAGACCCTTGGCCCGGTCCACGCGCTTGCGGGTCTCGAACCGCTCGGCGAGGTCGGCGACCTCGGACTCGAGCGCGCTGATCTGCGTGTAGCGCGAGATCGCGATCTCGACCGCGGGCAGCAGGTCGGCCGGCGTGAACGGCTTCACCACGTACGCCATGGCGCCGGCGTCGCGCGCCCGCTCGACGAGCTCGCGCTGCGAGAACGCCGTCAGGAGCACGACGGGCGCGCTGCGCGCCTTGCCGATCCGCTCCGCGGCCGAGATGCCGTCGAGCTCGGGCATCTTGACGTCCATCACCACGACGTCCGGCCGCAGCTCCTCGGCGAGGCGGACCGCGGTCTCGCCGTCGCCGGCCTCGCCGACGACGTCGAAGCCACCCTCACGGAGCGTCTCGACGACGTCCATGCGGATCAGCGCCTCGTCCTCCGCGACGACGGCGCGGCGGGCCGGACCGGACTGCTTGGCGGGTGCGGGCTCGGTGTCCACGAGGGGCGGGAGCTCGAGCGGGGTGGCGTCGTTGTCTGGGGCGTCGTTCTGGGTCACGTGCACATCGTAGTGCGCGCACCGCTCCCCCGTCCGACGACGGACTGTGACGTCCGCCGTCGGCGGACGGATTCCTCGCCGTCCTGGGACGTATGGTTCGATTGCTCCCAAGCCCCGGTAGCCCAACTGGCAGAGGCGTTCGGCTCAAACCCGATCCAGTGTGGGTTCGAATCCCACCCGGGGCACCCCTCCTTCTGCGCGCCCCGGCCGGCAGACCCCCTCCCCGCGACGACGCGGGCGTCCCGGGGCCTTCCGTTCACCGATCCTTCAGGCGTCGGCCCCCTCGCAGCACCCCCCCCGGTCGCCCGCGACCTGCACGCTCCTGCCGTCCGGCGCACGCCCCGCGCTCGACCCGCTCGGCCGGACGTCCCGGCGAGCCTGCCTGCGCCCCGGAGGACCAGTGACCGCAACGGACGTCCCGCGACGCCTCGGGACCCGACGACCCCCGTCCGACCGAGCCTTCCGCGGCGTCGTGCGGGGCGGGGGCGTGCTCGTCCTCGCGATCATGTCGTGCGTCGGCGTGTTCCTGCTGGTGCGGGCCTGGCAGGCGCTGCGCGTCGCGGGCCTGGGCTTCCTGACGACCCAGGCCTGGGAGCCCGACTCGGGCAACTTCGGCATCGCGGCCGTGCTCGTCGGCACCGTGCTGATCGCGCTCGTCGCCGTGTCGGTGGCGCTGCCGCTCGCGCTCGGCACGAGCCTCTACATCAGCGAGTACGCGCCCACGCGCCTGCGCCGCGGGCTGATCACGCTCGTCGACCTCATGGCGGCGGTGCCGTCGGTCGTGTTCGGCCTGTGGGGCGTGTTCTACCTCCAGGGCCACCTCACCGACGTGGCGCGGTGGATCTCCACCGTCTTCGCGTGGTTCCCCCCGCTCAGCGTGCAGGGCGCCGACCCGTCCGACCCGCTGTCGCCCGTGACGCTCTACACGTCGTCGACGTTCGTCGCGGGGCTCGTCGTCGCGTTCATGATCACGCCGATCATGACGTCGATCATGCGCGAGGTCTTCATGCAGGCGCCCGTGGGCGAGCGCGAGGGCGCGCTCGCGCTCGGCTCGACGCGGTGGGGCATGATCCGCTCGGTCGTCCTGCCCTACGGCCTCGGCGGCATCGTCGGCGGCACCATGCTCGGCCTTGGGCGGGCGCTCGGGGAGACCATCGCGATCTACATGATCATCTCGCCCGTGTTCACGGTGCAGTGGCACGTGCTCCAGAACGGCGCGAACTCCGTGTCGTCGCTCATCGCGCTGCGCTACGGCGAGGCGTCGCCCTTCGGGATGTCCGCCCTCATGGCCGCCGGCCTCGCCCTCTTCCTCCTGACCCTCGCGGTCAACTTCGGCGCGTCGAGCATCGTGGCGCGCTCCCGATCCGGCGCCCACAGCTGAGGACCCGATGACCACCACCCTCCCCCCGGTGACGACCGGAGCCGTCGGGGCGCCCGCGCCGCCGCGGACCGTCGTGCCCCGCACGTCGGTGCCCGACCCGGCGGGCGCCCCGCGACGCCCCGAGCGCCGCCGGCAGCTCGGCGGCACCCGCATCGGCGACGCGCTCGCGCTCGTCGGCTCGGGCGTCGCGGCGCTCGCGCTGACCGCCGTCGTCGCGACGCAGCTCGCACCCCTGCGCGGCGTCCCGGCCTGCGTCGCCGTGGCGACGGCCCTCTTCCTCGTCGTGTACGCGGCGGTCGTCTCGCTCGACGCCGACGCCCCGGCCGTGCGCGACCGGCTCGTCATGGTCGTCGTCCACGGGCTCGCCTTCGTGGTGCTCGCGACGCTCGTCTTCGTCGTCGTCTTCACCCTCGGCCGAGGGCTCCAGGCGCTGCTGCACGCGAACTTCTACACCCAGGACATGTCGCTCGCCGGCCCCCTCGACCCGCTCACGGTCGGCGGCGTCGGGCACGCGATCGTCGGGAGCCTCATCCAGATCACGATCGCGCTCGCCGTCACCGTGCCGCTCGGGCTCGCGACCGCCGTGTTCCTCACCGAGGTGCCCGGGGCGTTCGCGCGCTTCGTGCGCACCGTCGTCGAGGCGATGACGGCGCTCCCGTCGATCGTCGCGGGCCTGTTCGTCTACGCGACCGCGATCCTCGCGCTCGGCATCGACAAGTCCGGGCTCGCCGCCTCGATGGCCATCAGCATCATGATGCTGCCCATCATGATCCGGTCCGCGGACGTCGTCCTGCGGCTCGTGCCGCACACGCTCAAGGAGGCGTCGGTCGGCCTGGGCGCCGGCCAGTGGCGGACCGTGTGGCGGGTCGTCCTGCCCACGGCCCGCTCGGGCCTCATGACCGCGATCATCCTCGCGACCGCCCGCGGCATCGGCGAGACGTCACCCGTGCTGCTGACGTCCGGGTTCACCGCGTCGCTCAACGTCAACCCGCTGCACGGGCCGATGGTGTCGCTGCCGCTCGCGATCTTCCAGTTCGTCAAGTCGCCGGAGCCGACCATGATCGCGCGCGGGTTCGGCACGGCCGCGGTCCTCATGGCGCTCGTCGTGCTGCTGTTCGTCCTCGCGCGCGTGGTCGGGGCGCAGGACGTGGCCGCCCGAGCCCGCCGCACCGAGCGCGTCGACCGCCTCATGGACTACCTCCGGCTCGCTCCGCTCACCCTGAGCCGGCTCGTGCGGCGCGGCGACGCGCCGGACTCCCCCACCGACACCACCGGCCCGGGCGACGTCACCGCCGCCCCGGCACCGACTCCCGGAGAGCCCTCGTGACACCACGTCCCCGCCGCCGGCCCGGCCGGCTGCGCTCGTTCCTCGCGCTGCTCGCGCTCGCCGTGCCCCTCGTCGCGGTGTCGGCCGGCCCGGCGCACGCCGACGGCTACGTGCCCATCAACGGCGCCGGCTCGTCGTGGAGCTCGAACGCGATCGACCAGTGGCGGCGCAACGTCGAGCAGTACGGCATGCGCGTCAACTACGCGAGCACCGGCTCGTCCGACGGCCGCAACCAGTTCAAGGCGGGCACCGTCGACTTCGCGAGCACGGAGATCCCCTACGGGCTCACCGACGGCGGCGTCGTCGACACGCTGCCCACCCGCTCGTTCGCCTACATGCCCATCGTCGCGGGCGGCACGGCGTTCATGTACAACCTCCAGGTCGGCGGTCACCGGGTCACCAACCTGCGGCTGTCCGGCGAGGTGCTGACGAAGATCTTCACGGGCGTGATCACCCGGTGGGACGACAAGGCGATCGCGGCGGACAACCCCGGCCTCGACCTGCCTGGACGCCGGATCGTGCCCGTGGTGCGGTCCGACGGCTCCGGGTCGACGGCCCAGTTCAGCACGTGGATGGCCGCGCAGTACCCGAGCCTGTGGGACGCCTACTGCCGCTCGGCCGGCCGCTCCACGCCGTGCGGCGTCACCTCGAACTTCCCCACGGTCGCCGGCAAGGGCTTCGTCTCCCAGCCGAACTCGCAGGGCGTCGCCGGCTACGTCGCGCAGACGGCCAACCAGGGCACGATCACCTACGTCGAGTACTCCTACGCGCTCAAGACGGGCTACCCCGTCGCGAAGATCCTCAACGCCGCGGGCTACTACGTCGAGCCGACCGCGTCCAACGTCGCCGTCGGTCTCCTGTCCGTGCGGATCAACGAGGACGCCCACTCGTCCTCCTACCTCACGCAGGACCTCTCGCGCGTGTACACGAGCCCGGACCCCCGCACGTACCCGCTGTCCTCGTACAGCTACGTCGTCGTGCCGACGGCCGACCAGAACGGCTTCACCGACGCGAAGGGCAAGACGCTCGGCGCGTTCGCGTACTACTTCCTGTGCGAGGGCCAGCAGCAGGCGGAGGTCCTCGGGTACTCGCCGCTGCCGATCAACCTCGTCCGGGCGGGTCTCGCCCAGGTCCGCAAGATCCCGGGCGTCGACGTCAAGTCGGTCGACATCAGGTCGTGCCACAACCCGACGTTCTCGACCGACGGCACCAACACCCTCGCGAAGAAGGCGCCGATGCCCTCGGCCTGCGACAAGCGGGGCGCGACCCAGTGCAGCACCGGCACCGGCGGCGCCAAGACCACGACGACCCCGACGCACGGCAAGGGCGGCAGCTCGTCCTCGGGCTCGACGACCGGAGGCACCGGGACGGGCACGACGGGCTCGGCCACCGGGACGGGGAGCGGCACCGGTGGCGCGGGCAGCGGGACCGGGACGACCGGCTCCTCGGGCTCCGGCGGCACCGGAGCCCCGGGCGCGGGCTCGGGCTCGGCCGCGACCGCCGGGGCCGGCACCACGGGCGGGTCGGACGGCGGCGGCACGGCCGTCGGCGGCGCCGGCAGCACCACGAACCTCGTGCCGGCCGACTACGGGGGCGGCCCCGTGAGCTGCGAGGCGGACACCGGGGTGTGCACCAACGTGGTCGCCGAGCCCGTGAGCACCGACCGCCCGGCGGCGTCGGGCGGTCGGCAGCTCGCCACCGGCCTCGGGATCGCGCTGCTGCTCGGCGCGCTCCTGCTGCCGCCCGTCGTCGCGCGCGCCCGACGCCTCCGCGCGGCAGGACGGGGGGCGGGCGCATGAGGACGACGACGCTCCGGCGGGTCGGGACGGCGCTCGCCGTCAGCGGCCTCACCCTCACGACGCTGTCGGGGGTCCTCGCGGTCGCCGCGGCCGCGGCCACCCCGACGGACGGCAGCACGAGCGCGGCGACCGCACCGGTCGCGGACGGCGCGCCGACGACCGCCGCCGGTCAGACCGCGGACGGCACCGGGGACGCCGACCCGACGAGCACCACCACCCCCACCGCGACGCCCACGCCGACCCCGTCGGCCACGGCGACGCCCGCCCCCACCGCCACGCCCGCACCGACCCCGACCCCGACGTCGACCGCGCCGGCCCCGAGCCTGCCCACGGACTTCCCGACCACGTCCTCGACCACCACCGTCGCGTGGTCGACGGTCCCCGGGCACGACGCGTCGGACCCGTCGTTCGACGCGCTCCACGACCTCACGGTCACGGTCAACCAGACGAAGGACGTGACCAACCAGGGCCTGACGGTCGCCTGGAGCGGGGCGCCCGCCACGTCGCCGGGCCGGTTCGCGTCCGACTACCTGCAGGTCATGCAGTGCTGGGGCGGCTCCGACGGACCCTCGCCCGAGCAGTGCCAGTGGGGCGCGCCGGCGTCGGGACTCTCGGGCCTGCTCGGCGACCGGGTCGGCGGCCGCACGCTGCGCGCCGGCGAGGACCCGGCGCAGGCGTACACGGACGACTACCTCGTCCCGCCGCCGCTGACGAACCCGAACCTCAGGGCGTACGCCGTGCCGTTCGAGGCCGTCGACGGCACGAAGGTGTGGGACGTGTCGTCCTACTTCACGTCGGCGACGACCAACGAGCTCACGGCCGTCCGGACCGGCGTCGACGGGACGGGCACGACGGTGTTCACGACGCAGACCTCGCTCGAGGCGCCCCAGCTCGGCTGCGGCGACCGGCAGAAGGACGGCACGGGCAGGGCGTGCTGGCTCGTCGTCGTGCCCCGCACCGCGGTCGACGCCGACGGGACGCCCGTCGGCGAGACCGCCGACGGGTCGCTGTCGGGCTCGCCGCTGTCGGCGTCGGCGTGGCGGGACCGCGTCCAGTTCCGGCTGAGCTTCCAGCCGGTGGGCTCGTCCTGCTCGATCGGTGCCGACGAGGAGCGCCTCGTGGGGCACGAGCTCGTGGCGGACGCCATCACCTCCTGGCAGCCGGCCCTGTGCGCGACCGGCACGACCTACGGGTTCTCGCAGATCGGCGACGACGAGGGCCGCAGCCAGATCACGAGCCAGGTCGACGGCGCGGCGCGGCTCGCGATCGTCCAGAACCCGCTGACGGCCGCCGAGGCCGGCGACGCCGTCGTGCGGTACGCGCCGGTCGCGCAGTCCGCGCTCGTGGTCGCGTACAACATCGACACGTACGACTCGCTCGGGAGCGACGGCGCGGCGCGCAACGGCACCCCCGTCACGGACCTCACCCTCGACGCGCGGCTGCTCGCCAAGCTCCTGACCCAGTCGTACCGGGCGGACGTCCCGGGTGGCGGCGGGAAGGCCATCGCGAAGAACCCGCGCTCGCTCGTCAACGACCCGGAGTTCCTCGCGCTCAACCCGCAGTTCGCCGACGCCGTCCCGTCGTCCGGGCCGGACGGCCTCATCGTCAGCCTCGGCTCGTCCGACGCCGCGGCCCAGCTCTGGGCGTGGGTCAAGGCGGACCCGCACGCGGCCGCGTTCCTGCGGGGGGCGCCCGACGACTGGGGCATGGTGATCAACCCCAGCTACCTGTCGCTGCACATCGCCGACGACGCGTCGATCGACGCGTACCCCAAGGCCGACCTCAGCACCTACCGGCAGGACCCGTCGGTGCCCGCCCCGGGGTACGGCACGCTCGACATGCGCCCCTACACGAACGACATGCGCGAGGCGGCGATGCGCGCCCAGCGCGCGGACGCCGGCGCCAAGACGGTCTGGGACCCGACCCGGCTCCCCCCGGCGTTCACCTCGTCGGGCGCACAGCTCCCGGGCCAGCGGTTCGAGCTGGCGCTCACGGACCTCAGCTCGGCGGAACGGTACGGGCTGCGCACGGCGCGCCTCGTGAACGGCGCCGGCGACCCGGTCGCGGCGACGCCGACGACCGTCCGCGCGGCGATCGCCGCGATGCCCGCGTCGACCGACGCGGCCGGGGTCAGGGTCGCCGACCCCGACCAGCGGGTGCTCGGCGCCTACCCCCTCGCGACCGTGAGCTACGCGGCGGTCGCCGTGTGCCTCGCGTCGGCGGACGAGCGCCACGACTACGCCACGTTCCTCCGGCTCGCGACGACCACGGGACAGGTCACGGGCGACGCCCAGGGGAAGCTGCCTCGCGGCTACGTGCCGCTGTCCGCCGCCGACGCGAAGCACACCCAGGACCTGGCGTCGACGCTCGACTCCTCGAAGCGGACCGGCGCCCTGTGCGGCACCGGCAAGGGCTCCGGGCACGGCGACGACGGCTCCGGCACCGGGACGAAGGGCGGGGGCGACACGGGCGGCGGCGGGGACGACGGCGGCTCGTCGTCGGCCCCGGGCGGCGGCACGGGCGACACCGGCGGCACGGGCGGGCTGCCGGCGGCGCCGGCCGGGACCGCGCCGGACCCCGACGGGGCGGCCGGCGCGGGCGGGGGCGGCGCGGGGGCCGCGGCCGACGGCCCGGCCACGACGACGCCGCGCGTGACGCCCGCGTCCGTCACGGCGTTCCGGCTCGGCCTCGCCGGCTGCCTCGGGCTCGGCATCCCGTCGGCGATCGCCGGCCCCCTCCTCGTCCGGCGTGCCGGCGTCCTCGACGCACGGTCGCTGCTCGAGGGCGTCGAGCCCTGAGTCCGGCACCGTCCCGGTGCTGGACGGATACCGAACGTTCGCCGGGCGCGGCCTGATGTTCTCCGGGACGTCGGCTGGGACGGACCGTCCGTTGGCCCACCGCGCATAGCGTCCGAGCGTCGCCGCTGGCGGCTTCCTCGCGACCGCGAGAAACAGGACCTCAGAGAGGAACACCCATGAAGGTGAACGCCTTCGCCCGTCTGGCCCTCGGCACAGGTGCCGGCGCGCTGGCGCTCGGCGCGCTCGCCCTCCCGGCCCACGCTGACCCGACGCCCTCCGGGACGTACGGGACCCTGGTGGGCCTCGGCTCGGACACGACGCAGGACGTGCTCAACGCCCTCGCCGCCGCGATCCCCGGCAAGCTCCTCGCCTCGTACGACGCCACGGGCTCCGGCACCGTCGTCACGCGGGCGGGCGGGCCGGCCGTCCCCCGTGCGAACGGCTCCGGCGCAGGGCGGGACCTGCTCCGCGTCGCGACGGGCCAGACGTCCTCCGCGTCGGTGGCGACCGCCTCCGACGGCACGAAGTCCGTCACGACCGCCGACGTGTACGGGCAGGTCGACTTCGCCCGCTCGTCGAGCGGCCCCGCGGCCGCCGACACCACCTCGACCGGCGTGCTCACGTACATCCCGTTCGCCAGCGACGCGGTCACCTACGCCGTCGCGCCGAACAGCGTGATCCCGAAGGACCTCACCAAGGCCCAGCTCACGGCGATCTACCAGGGCCAGTACAACCGGGTGCAGGTCGTCGGCGGCGTCTCGAGCCTGCTCAAGCCGGGCGAGACGGCCGACGCGGCCGCCTCGCGGGTCGTGGCCATCACGACGTTCATCCCGCAGGCGGGCTCGGGCACGCGCTCGTACTGGCTCGGCCAGGTGGGCATCACCGAGAACGACATCTCCAGCACCAAGTACCCCAACATCCGGGACACCGACTTCGCCGGCGCCCCGGTGCAGGAGCACCACGGCCAGGCTCTCGTGAGCGGCAGCGACGTGGAGGACGCCGGCGCGATCGCCCCGTTCTCGGCCGGCCAGTGGGTCGCGCAGGCGAACGGCAAGGTCACGGACAACCGCGCCGGCGTCGTCCTCGGCTCGGTCGAGGGCACCGCGCCCGTCCAGGGCAGCGGCACGGCGTACGCGCTCGACCCCGGCTACAAGGGCTACACCCGCTTCGTCTACGACATCGTGCCGTCGCGCCTCGCCGACGACCCGACGTCCGCGATCCACAAGGCGTTCGTCGGGCAGGACTCCGAGGTCTGCAAGCAGACGTCCGTCATCACCTCCTACGGGTTCGGCCTCCTGACCGGCAGCACGAAGTGCGGCGACACGACCCTGCGCGCGTACGCGGCGGCCACCTCGCCCAGCGCGATCACGCTCGGCACGCTGCCCTCCGTGACCGTGGGCAAGCCCGCGACGCTGTCGGCGACCGTGACGAACGTCGGCGTCGGCGGCGGCACCGTCACCTTCGCCAAGGTCTCCGCCGGCGCGGCCACGACGCTCGCGACCGCGAAGGTCGCCGCGGGGGCCTCGGTCACCGCGAAGGCGACCTGGACGCCCTCGACGACGGGCACGTCGCAGGTCCTCGCGTACTTCGTCCCGACCCTGACCGGCGTCGACGCCCCGCTCCCGACCGCGACCCGGCCGCTCACGGTCTCCGCGGTGCCGGCGGCCGCCTCCACGACGACCGTCAAGGCCTCGGCCTCGCCGCGCGTCGGCCGGACCCTCACCCTCACCGCGACGGTGTCCGCCTCGAAGTACGCGGCGGGCAAGGTCGCGTTCTACAACGGCTCGACCCGCCTGGGCACGGCCACCTTCTCGACCACGACCCACAAGGCCGCGCTCTCGTTCAAGGCCACGCGGACGAGCTACGCGATCCGCGCGGTCTACCAGCCGACGAGCACCGCGGTCGTCAAGGGCAGCACGAGCCCGGCGGTCACCGTCCGGGTCGCCAAGGCGGTCTCGTCCGTCGGCGTCGGGACCCTCCACGCGGTCCGGACCACCCAGCACGCGAAGGTCGCCGTCACGGTGAAGGCCGTCGGCGTCACGCCGACCGGGAAGGTCACGGTCAAGCAGGGCTCGAAGACCCTCGCGACGGCGACGCTCCGCTCGGGCAAGGCGACGGTCACCCTGCCGAAGCTCTCGGCGGGCACGCACAAGCTCGTCGTCGTCTACGGCGGCTCGTCCACCGTGGGCGCGTCGCACAGCACCACGAAGTCCCTCAAGGTCACCCGCTGACCGCAGCGCACCACAGGGGCGGGGACCGTCGCGCACCGCGCGGCGGTCCCCGCCCGCCCGTCTCCCCGCCCGTCAGAGGACCCCGATGAGCGCTCCCGCCCCCGCACCCGCCCGGCAGCACGTCACCGACGGAACGTCCCCCGGCCCCGCGGCCCCGCCTCCCGGCGCGCCCACGGGCCCCGACGCCGCCCTCCCCCGCCTCGAGCCGGCCGGGCGGGCGCGGCTCCTCGGCTCGGTCCTCGTCGCCGTCGCGGCCCTCCTCCTCGGCCTCGTGCTCCAGGCCACGGTCGTCTCGCCGCTGCGCGAGGCGCGCGACCAGCACGTCGCCTACGACGCGTTCCGCTCCGACCTCGCGAACGGCACCGCCCCCGTCGGGCAGGTCGGTACGGACGACCACCTCCTCGATCCCGGCACCGCCGTCGCGATCGTCTGGATCCCCGAGCTCGGCGTCGACGACGTCGTGCTCGAGGGCACCACGTCCCAGGTCATGCTCTCCGGGCCCGGGCACCGCCGTGACACCGTGCTCCCCGGGCAGGCGGGGGCGAGCGTCGTCATGGGGCGCCAGTCCACGTTCGGCGGGCCGTTCCGGCACCTCGACGACCTCACGGCAGGCAGCCGCATCGTCACCGTGACGGGGCAGGGCACCGCCACCTACCGCGTCACCGGCGTGCGCCACCGCGGGTCGCCGCTGCCCGCCGTCCTCGAGCCCGGCCAGGGCCGCCTGACCCTCGTGAGCGCGTCCGGCACGCCGTTCCTCCCCGACGACGTCGTGCGCGTCGACGCGACCCTCGTGGGGACGCCCTTCACCACGCCGGTCGCGACCCTCAGCACGCAGGAGCTCACCGGCGCGGAGCTCGCGTTCGCGGGCGACCCCGAGGCGTGGCCGTGGCTCGTCCTCGCGCTCGGGGCGCTCGTCGTGGTGCTCGTGGGGCGCACGTTCCTCGCGTCGTGGTGGGGACGCTGGCACGCGTGGCTCGTCTGCCTGCCCGTCGTCCTGCTCGTCGCCCTCCTCGCGGGGCAGGAGACGTTCGTCCTCCTGCCGAACCTCCTGTGACCGACGCCGTTCATCCGGCGGCCACCTCGGTGCGGCAGGCTCCGGCCGTGACCCCCACTCCCGCCACGCCGGACCAGCCCCCGGCCTCCGCCGCGGACACCACGGTCCTGCCCACCACGACGGGCGCCTCGGCCGAGACCCTCGTCCTGTCGCCCGTGGCCGCACCCCCGACCGACACGGCGCTCGACGTCGCCATCTTCGGCGCCGTGGCCGACACCGCCGGCCCGGCGCCCGCCGGGCGCCTCGTCGCACCGGCGGCGCCGGGCACGCAGAGCACGCTCGAGGCCCGCGCGGTGTCGGCGTGGTTCGGCAGCCACAAGGTCCTCGACCGCGTCTCCCTGACCATGCCCGCGGGCCGCGTCACGGCCCTCATCGGACCGTCCGGGTGCGGCAAGTCCACGTTCCTGCGGATCCTCAACCGGATGCACGAGCTCGTGCCGTCCGCCGCGCTCGCCGGCGAGGTCCTGCTCGACGGCGCCGACATCTACGACCCGGCCCGCCGGGTCACGGACGCCCGCCGGCGCATCGGGATGGTGTTCCAGAAGCCCAACCCGTTCCCCGCGATGTCGATCCAGGACAACGTCCTCGCGGGCCTCGGCCTCACCGGCGTCAAGGCGAGCCGGTCCGAACGGGAGGAGCTCGTCGAGGTGTCGCTGACCCGCGCCGGGCTCTGGCGCGAGGTCAAGGACCGCCTGCACGCCCCCGGCGGCGGGCTCTCCGGGGGCCAGCAGCAGCGTCTGTGCATCGCCCGGTCGCTCGCCGTCCGGCCGCGCGTGCTGCTCATGGACGAGCCGTGCTCGGCCCTCGACCCGACGTCGACCCGGCGCATCGAGGAGACCATCGGCGAGCTCTCGGCCGACGTCACGATCGTGATCGTGACCCACAACATGCAGCAGGCGGCCCGCGTCTCGCAGCAGTGCGCGTTCTTCCTCGCCGAGGCGGGCACGCCCGGGTCGATCGTCGAGCACGGCGACACCGAGGCCATGTTCTCGAGCCCGACCGACCCGCGGACCGCGGACTACGTCAACGGCCGCTTCGGCTGACGCGCCGCGGCGCCCGACGGCGCGGCCCTCGACGGCGCGGCGCTCGGACGCCGCACCCTCCCCCACGTCCGCGCGACGCCGACCCCGACCCCGGCAGTTACGACGACGGCCCGGCCCCCTCACGGGGGCCGGGCCGTCGTCGTCCGTCAGCAGCGAGGGCTCACGCCTTGCGGGCGTTGTCCGTCTCGTCGCCGATCTTGTGCACGAGGATCGAGTTCGTGGTGCCGGACACGCCGATGGGCGCACCGGAGACCATGACCACGAGGTCGTTCTTCTCGGCCAGGCCGTTGGCCTGCAGCGTCTGGTCGACCTGCGAGACCATCGCGTCGGTCGAGGCGACCGGCGGCACCTGGTACGCCTGCACGCCCCAGGTGAGCGCGAGGACCGCGCGGACGTGCTCGTCCGGCGTGAACGCGAGCAGCGGGATCTGCGACCGCAGGCGCGACATGCGGCGGGCCGAGTCGCCCGACTGCGTGAACGTGACGAGGTACTTCACGCTGAGCGTCTCGCCGATCTCGGCGGCCGCACGCGTGATCGCGCCACCGCGCGTGCCGGGGGTCGAGCCGAGGGGCGCGATGCGCTCGCGACCGAGCTCCTCGGTCGCCTCGATGATCCGACCCATGGTGCGGACGGTCTCGATCGGGTACTCGCCCACGCTGGTCTCGCCCGAGAGCATGACCGCGTCGGCGCCGTCGAGCACGGCGTTGGCGCAGTCCGAGGCCTCGGCGCGGGTCGGGCGGGGGTTGTTCGTCATCGACTCGAGGACCTGGGTCGCGACGATCACCGGCTTGGCGTTGCGGCGCGCGAGCTCGACGGCGCGCTTCTGCATGATCGGGACCTGCTCGAGGGGCACCTCGACCGCCAGGTCGCCGCGGGCGACCATGATGCCGTCGAAGGCGTCGACGATCTCGGTGAGGTTCTCGATGGCCTGCGGCTTCTCGATCTTGGCGATGACGGGGACGACGCGCCCCTCCTCGTCCATGATCGCGCGGACGTCGTCGTAGTCCTTGGCGTTGCGCACGAACGACAGCGCGATGAGGTCGGCACCCAGCCGCAGGGCCCAGCGCAGGTCCTCGCGGTCCTTCTCGGAGAGCGCGGGCACGGAGACCGCGACGCCCGGCAGGTTGATGCCCTTGTGGTTCGAGACCTGTCCGGCGACCTCGACGCGCGTCACGACGTCGTTGCCCTCGACCGCGGTGACACGGACCTGGACCTTGCCGTCGTCGATGAGCAGCGGGTCGCCCACGCGCGCGTCGCCGGTGAGGCCCTTGAACGTCGTCGACACGCGCTCGGCGGTGCCCTCGACGTCGTCCGTCGTGATGACGAACGTGTCGCCCTCGTTGAGGTAGGGCTTGACGCCGTCCTTGAACGAGCCGAGACGGATCTTGGGGCCCTGCAGGTCCACGAGGACCGCGACGTTGCGCCCGGAGGCCTTCGCCGCCTCGCGCACCCCGTGGTAGACGGCCTCGTGCGCCTCCTGGCTCCCGTGGCTCCGGTTGATCCGGGCGACGTCGAGGCCGGCGTCGACGAGCGCGCGGAGCATCTCCGGGGTCTCGGTCGCGGGTCCGATGGTGGCAACGATCTTTGCTCTGCGCATGGCTCCAGCCTACTTGTCGATACTTCTCCGGCGCGGCGCTCGTGAGCGCCGCGCCCCGCCGCACGGCCACCCGCCCAGCGGTGGGTGGCCGTGCTTTCGTTCGTACGTCCGTACCGCCGTGCGGCGGTCCGGACCTCCTAGACCCGCAGGGCCGCCGTGCTGGCGGCGACCGGTGCGGGGAGCTCGGTGTCGCCCTGCAGGTACGCGTCGACGGCGGCCGCCGCGGCGCGCCCCTCCGCGATGGCCCACACGATGAGCGACTGGCCGCGGCCCGCGTCGCCGGCGACGAAGACGCCGGGCACGTTGGTCGCGTAGCTGTTGGTGCGGGCCACCAGGCCGCGCTGGGTGAGCGCGACGCCGCCCTGCTCGCCGAGCGTCTCCGTCTCGGGGCCGGTGAAGCCCATCGCGACGAGCACGAGGTCCGCGGGGATCTCGCGCTCGGTGCCGGCGGTCGGCACGCGGCGCCCGTCCGGCAGGTACTCGGTGGTCGCGACCTTGAGCGCGCGGACGCGTCCCTCGTCGTCGCCCAGGAACTCGACGGTCGAGGCCAGGTAGGCCCGCTCGCCGCCCTCCTCGTGCGAGCTCGAGACCTCGAACAGGATCGGGTCGGTCGGCCACGGCTGGCTCGCGGGGCGCGAGGTCGGCGGCTTCTTGCCGATCGCGAGGGTCGTCACGGACGCCGCGCCCTGGCGCAGCGCCGTCCCGACGCAGTCCGAGCCGGTGTCGCCGCCGCCGATCACGACGACGTGCTTGCCCTCCGCCGTGATCTGGTCGGGGACCTGCTTGCCCGCGGCCACGGCGTTCGCCGGGTGCAGGAAGTCCATCGCGAAGTGGATGCCGTCGAGCTCGCGGCCGGGCAGCGCCAGGTCGCGCGGGACCGTCGCGCCCGTGGCGACGACGACCGCGTCGAAGCGCCGACGCAGCCCGTCCCACGTGATGTCGCGGCCGATCTCCCGGTTCGTGCGGAACCGGGTGCCCTCGGCCTCCATCTGCGCGATGCGGCGGTCGACGTGCTTCTTCTCGAGCTTGAAGTCGGGGATCCCGTAGCGCAGGAGGCCGCCGACGGCGTCGTCGCGCTCGTACACGGCCACGGTGTGCCCGGCGCGCGTGAGCTGCTGCGCCGCGGCGAGGCCCGCGGGGCCCGAGCCGACGACGGCGACCGTCGAGCCCGTGAGGCGCTGCGGCACCTGCGGGGTCACGTAGCCGCGCTCGAACGCCTCGTCGATGATCGAGACCTCGATGTTCTTGATCGTCACGGCGGGCTGGTTGATGCCCAGCACGCACGACGACTCGCACGGCGCGGGGCAGACCCGGCCGGTGAACTCCGGGAAGTTGTTGGTCGCGTGGAGACGGTCGATGGCGTCCTTCCACTGGCCGCGCCAGACCAGGTCGTTCCACTCGGGGATGAGGTTCCCGAGCGGGCAGCCCTGGTGGCAGAACGGGACGCCGCAGTCCATGCAGCGGCCCGCCTGGTCCTTCAGGAAGGGCTGGCCGTCGACGCGGTGCTCGTGGACGTCCTTCCAGTCCCGCAGGCGCAGCTCGACGGGGCGGTTCGCGGGCAGCTCGCGCTCGCGGACCTTCAGGAATCCTCGCGGGTCAGCCACGAGCCACCTCCAGGATGTGCTCCCACTCGCCGGGCGCGGCCGGGTCGAGGCCCTGGGCCTCGGCCTCGGCGAGCGCACGGCGCATGCGGGCGTAGTCGGTCGGCAGGACGCGCGTGAAGCGCGCGAGGACTGCCGTGCGGTCGGTCGCGAGCTCCTCGAGGAGCTCGGCCGCGACGGGCGAGCCCGTCTCCTCGTGGTGCCGGCGGATGAGCTCGACGACGAGGTCGGCGTCCTCCGCGGTGTCCGCGGTGCCGTCGGCGAGGGACGAGAGCGTGAGCTCGCCCGACGCGAGGGACGCCTGGTTGATCGCCTGCTCGCGCAGGTCGAGCAGGTACGCGCTGCCCCCGGACATGCCGGCGCCGAAGTTGCGCCCGGTCCGGCCGAGCACGAGCACCGTGCCGCCGGTCATGTACTCGCAGCCGTGGTCGCCCACGCCCTCGACGACCAGGGTCGCTCCCGAGTTGCGGACGCCGAACCGCTCGCCGACGACGCCCCGCAGGAAGATCTCGCCGGACGTCGCGCCGTAGCCGATGACGTTCCCGGCGACGACGTTCGCCTGGCCCGTGAGCACGGCCGCCCGGTCCTGGCGCACGACGATGCGTCCGCCGGACAGACCCTTGCCGACGTAGTCGTTCGCGTCGCCGAACAGCCGCAGCGTCACGCCGCGGGGCAGGAACGCGCCGAACGACTGGCCGGCGGAGCCCGTGAGGGTCACGTCGATCGTGTCGTCGGGCAGGCCCGCGCCGCCGTACCGCTTGGTGACCTCGTGTCCGAGCATCGTCCCGACGGTGCGGTTGACGTTGCGGACCGGGAGGGCCGCACGCACGGGCTCGCGCCGCTCGAGCGCCGGCTCGGCGAGCGCGATCAGCTCGTTGTCGAGCGCCTTGGCGAGGCCGTGGTCCTGGGTCTTGACCTGGTGCAGCGCGGAGCCCGGCAGGGGCTCCGGCACCTCGAGGACGGGCGCGAGGTCGAGGCCCGCGGCCTTCCAGTGGTCGACGGCCTTGCGGGTGTCGAGGGCCGCGACGTCGCCGACGGCCTCCTCGATGGTCCGGTAGCCGAGCTCGGCGAGGAGCTCGCGGACCTCCTCCGCGATGAACTCGAAGAAGTTCACGACGAACTCCGGCTTGCCCGTGAACCGGGCGCGCAGCTCGGGGTTCTGGGTCGCGACGCCGACGGGACACGTGTCGAGGTGGCAGACGCGCATCATGACGCAGCCGGACACGACCATCGGGGCGGTCGCGAAGCCGAACTCCTCGGCGCCCAGCAGCGCCGCCACGACGACGTCGCGGCCCGTCTTCATCTGCCCGTCGACCTGGACGACGATCCGGTCGCGCAGGTCGTTGAGGACGAGCGTCTGCTGGGTCTCGGCGAGGCCGATCTCCCAGGGCGTGCCGGCGTGCTTGAGCGAGGTCAGGGGGCTCGCCCCCGTGCCGCCGTCGTGCCCGGAGATGAGGACGACGTCCGCGTGCGCCTTGGACACGCCCGCGGCGACCGTGCCCACGCCGAACTCGGAGACGAGCTTGACGTGGATGCGGGCGGACGGGTTCGCGTTCTTCGCGTCGTGGATGAGCTGCGCGAGGTCCTCGATCGAGTAGATGTCGTGGTGCGGGGGCGGCGAGATCAGGCCGACGCCGGGCGTCGAGTGCCGGGTCTTCGCGACCCACGGGTAGACCTTGTGGCCGGGCAGCTGACCGCCCTCGCCGGGCTTGGCGCCCTGGGCGAGCTTGATCTGGATGTCGTCGGCGTGGGTCAGGTACTCGCTCGTGACGCCGAACCGGCCCGACGCGATCTGCTTGACGCGCGAGCGGCGCTCGGGGTCGTACAGGCGCTCCGGGTCCTCGCCGCCCTCGCCCGTGTTCGAGCGGCCGCCGAGGCGGTTCATCGCGATCGCGAGCGTCTCGTGCGCCTCGGCCGAGATCGACCCGTACGACATCGCACCCGTGTTGAACCGCTTGACGATCTCGCTGACGGGCTCGACCTCGTCGATCGGCACGGGCGGCCGGGTCGGGCTGAACTCGAGCAGGCCGCGCAGCGTCATGAGGCGCTGCGACTGCTCGTTCACGCGGCCCGTGTACTGGCGGAAGATGTCGTACCGGCGCGTCCGCGTGGCGTGCTGGAGGCGGAAGACCGTCTCCGGGTCGAAGAGGTGCTCCTCGCCGTCGCGACGCCACTGGTACTCGCCGCCCGAGACCAGGCTCTGGTGCGGCTGGTGGTTGCCCGACGCCGGGTACGCCTCGGCGTGCCGGGCCGCGACCTCCGCGGCGAGCACGTCGAGCCCGACGCCCCCGAGGCGGGTCGTGGTGCCGGTGAAGTAGTCGTCGACGAGCTCGTGGGACAGGCCGAGCGCCTCGAAGACCTGGGCGCCCCGGTAGGACGAGATCGTCGAGATGCCCATCTTGCTCATGACCTTGAGCACGCCCTTGCCGAGCGCCTTGATGAGGTTCGCGACGGCCTTCTCGGGCGAGACGCCCAGGTAGCCGCGGCGCGCGAGGTCCTCGACCGTCTCCATCGCCAGGTACGGGTTGACCGCCGCGGCGCCGAAGCCGATGAGCAGCGCGACGTGGTGCACCTCGCGCACGTCGCCCGCCTCGACGACGAGCGAGACCTGCGTGCGCGTGTGGCGGCGCAGCAGGTGGTGGTGCACCGCGCTCGAGAGGAGCAGCGACGGGATCGGCGCGAGCTCCTGGGTCGAGTCGCGGTCCGACAGCACGATGAAGCTCGCACCGGCGGCCACGTGCGCGTCGACCTCCGCGAAGATCTCCTCGAGCCGCCCGAGCAGCCCCGCGCCGCCCTCGGCTACCCGGTACAGGCCCCGGACGGTGACGGCGCGGAAGACGCCCTCGAGGCTCGGGTCGCGGTCGACACGGATGATCTTGGCGAGCTGGTCGTTGTCGAGCACGGGGAACGGCAGCACGAGCTTGCGCGCGTGCAGCGGCGTGTCGACGAGCAGGTTCGGCTCGGGGCCGATCGCGCCCGCGATCGACGTCACGAGCTCCTCGCGGATCGCGTCGAGCGGCGGGTTCGTCACCTGCGCGAACATCTGCGTGAAGTAGTCGAAGATCAGGCGCGGGCGCTGCGACAGCACGGCGATCGGCGTGTCGGAGCCCATGGCGCCGAGCGGCTCGGCGCCCGTCTCCCCCATCGGCGTGAGGATGACCTTGAGCTCCTCCTGCGTGTACCCGAAGGTCCGCTGGCGGCGCTGCACCGAGGCCGGGCTGTGGGCGACGTGCTCACGCTCCGGCAGGTCCTCGAGGTAGACCGAGTTCTCGGCGACCCACTGCTGGTAGGGACGCTGCGCGGAGAGCTGCGCCTTGACCTCCTCGTCCTCGACGATGCGGCCCTGACGGGTGTCGACCAGGAACATGCGGCCCGGCTCGAGGCGGCCCTTGCGCACCACGGTCGACGGGTCGAGGTCGAGCACGCCCGCCTCGGACGCCAGGACGACGAGGCCGTCCTCCGTGACCCAGTACCGCCCTGGGCGCAGCCCGTTGCGGTCGAGCACGGCGCCGATCAGGGTGCCGTCGGTGAACGTCAGGCAGGCCGGCCCGTCCCACGGCTCCATGAGGGTCGCGTGGTACTCGTAGAACGACCGCAGGTCGGGGTCGAGGTCGGCGTTGTTCTCCCACGCCTCGGGGATCATCATCAGCACCGCGTGCGGCAGCGAGCGGCCCGACAGGTGCAGGAGCTCGAGGACCTCGTCGAAGCTCGCGGAGTCGCTGGAGCCCTCCGAGCAGACGGGCAGGAGCGGCGCGAGGTCGCCGAGCGCCTCGCTCGCGAGCGTGCCCTCGCGGGCGGCCATCCAGTTCCGGTTGCCGCGCACCGTGTTGATCTCGCCGTTGTGCGCGATCTGCCGGAACGGCTGCGCGAGCGGCCACGACGGGAAGGTGTTGGTCGAGAAGCGCGAGTGGACGAGCGCGATCTCGCTCGCGTAGCGCGGGTCGGACAGGTCCGGGAAGAACGGCTCGAGCTGCGCCGTCGTGAGCATGCCCTTGTACGTGATGGTCCGCGCCGACAGCGACGCGAAGTACAGGCCGAGCTCGTTCTCCGCGCGCTTGCGGGCGCGGTAGGCGCGGCGGTCGAGCTCGACGCCCGCGAGCTCGCGCGACGGGTCGGCGAGCACCACCTGGCGGAACGTGGGCATGGAGGCGCGCGCCGTCGGGCCGACGAGGTCGGCGGTCACGGGCACGTCACGCCACGCGAGGACGTCGAGCTTCTCCTCCGCGGCGATCTCCTCGAACCGGCGAGCGGTCGCGTCCTCGTCGCCGACGGGCAGGAACGCCGTGCCGATCGCGTAGTAGCCGGCAGGCGGGAGCTCGGCGGCGACGACGTCGCGCACGAACGCGTCGGGGATCTGGGTGAGGATGCCCGCGCCGTCGCCCGAGTTCTCCTCGGCGCCCACGGCACCGCGGTGGTCGAGGTTGAGCAGGGCGGTGAGACCCGCGTCGACGATGTCGCGTCCGGGCGTCCCGCGCAGCGTCGCGACGAACGCGACACCGCAGGCGTCGTGCTCGGCGGCAGGGTCGTACAGGCCACGGGCTGTGGGGGCGGCGGCGCGGCCGGGGCGGGGCTGCCCGGCGTTCGGCGGCATCGTCATCTGGTCGGTCCTCACACGCACCCGGCGCGGACGCCGGGTGCCCTCGTTCTGCTGGGGGGACGGGACGGCGTCGGCCCGTGGGGTGGGGAGGCCACCGGTCGGACCGGTGCGTCCCAGGGGGACGGATCGCGCTGATCCGGTGGGATCAGGCCGCGTCCGTGTGCTCGGGCTCCTTCGCGGCGAGCTCCACTGTCTTCTCGCGCCCTTGGTGGCGGCGCCCGACAACGATAAACGCAACTAGCGCTCCGACCCACACGAGGATCGAGGTCCAGATGTTCAACCGGAGCCCGAGGATGTGTTCGGCGTCGTCGATCCGGAGAGCCTCGATCCACACACGTCCCGTGGTGTAGATCATCACGTAGAGCCAGAATACCCGACCATGACCCAGCTTGAACCTGCGGTCGAGCCAGATGAGGAACAGGCCGCCCGCGACGTTCCAGACGAGCTCGTAGAGGAACGTGGGCTGGAACGTCGCGTACTGCTCGTAGCCGAGCGGCCGGTGCGCGGGGTCGATCTCGAGCCCCCAGGGCAGGTCGGTGGGGCGCCCGAACAGCTCCTGGTTGAAGTAGTTCCCGAGCCGGCCGATGGCCTGCGCGAACAGGAGGCCGGGTGCGAGCGCGTCGGCGAAGGCCGGGTAGCTCACGTTGAGCCGGCGGCAGCCGATCCAGGCGCCGACCGCGCCGAGCGCGATCGCCCCCCAGATCCCGAGCCCGCCGTCCCAGATGTACAGCGCCTTCACCGGGTCGCCGCCCTTGCCCCAGTAGGGCTCGGGCGTCGTGATCACGTGGTACAGGCGGCCGCCCACGATGCCGAACGGGACCGCCCACAGGGCGATCTCGAGGACGTCGTCGGCGTTGCCGCCGCGCTCGACCCACCGCGCGCGGCAGACGAGGATCGCGACCACGATGCCCGCGAGGATCGCGAAGGCGTAGGCACGGATCGGCACGAACCCCAGGTGCCACACGCCCTGCGACGGGCTGGGGATCGACGCGACGAGCGCGCCGTGCGCAGCGTGGAGCCCGCCGGTCATGCCGGGACGTCCTGCCGGGCGCGACGGACGCCCGCCACGAGGTCGTCCACGACGGCGCCGAGCGCGGCGAGGCGCTCGGACCAGGGCGCGTCGCCCAGCAGCGGCCGCACGAACGCCGAGCCCACGATCACGCCGTCGGCGAAGCGGCCGACCTGGGCGGCCTGGTCGCCGTTGGAGACGCCGAGACCGACGCAGACGAGGTCGGCACCGCGCTCGCGCGTGCGCTCGACGAGCTCCTCGGCGCGGTCGCCGACGGTCGCCCGCTCCCCCGTGACGCCCATCGTGGACGCCGCGTAGACGAACCCGCGCGACGCGCGGGCCGTGAGCTGGAGACGCTCGGGCGTCGAGCTCGGCGCGACGAGGAAGACCCGGTCGAGGCCGTGCCGGTCCGAGGCCTCGACCCACTCGGCGGCCTCGTCGGGGATGAGGTCGGGCGTGATGAGCCCCGCGCCGCCGGCCTCCGCGAGGTCGCGAGCGAACGCGTCGACGCCGTAGGCGAGGACGGGGTTCCAGTAGGTCATGACCAGCGGCACCGCGCCGGCGTCGGCGACCGCGCGCACGAGCCGGAACGCGTCCCGGACCCGCGTGCCCGCCTCGAGCGCCTGCTCGACGGCGCGCTGCACGGTCGTCCCGTCCATCACGGGGTCGGTGTACGGGATGCCGATCTCGACGACGTCGGCGCCGTGCTCGACGAGGGTCCGGACCGCCTCGACCGACTGGTCGACCGTCGGGAAGCCCGTCGGGAGGTAGGCGATGAGCGCGGGCCGGCCCTCGGAGCGCAGACGGCGCAGGAGGTCCGCGGTGCGCGACGGGGTCGCGGACCGCTCGGCGGGGGTGGTCGGCACGGCCGGACTGGTCACTGGTCTCCCTCACTCACGTCGTCCGCGTCGCCGCCGAGCAGGCCGAACCAGCGGGCGGCGGTCGCCACGTCCTTGTCGCCACGACCGGACAGGTTGACGAGGATGGTCGGGCTCTCGCCGCGCTCCGCGGCGGCCCGCCCGACGCGCAGCGCCCCCGCGAGGGCGTGAGCCGACTCGATGGCCGGGATGATGCCCTCGGTACGGCACAGGAGCGCGAACGCGTCCATCGCCTCGTCGTCGGTCACGGGCTCGTAGGTGGCGCGGCCGAGGTCGTGCAGCCACGCGTGCGCGGGCCCGACGCTCGGGTAGTCGAGGCCCGCGGAGACGGAGTGGCTCGGCCGGGTCTGGCCGTCCTCGTCCTGCAGGACGTAGGTCCGGGCGCCGTGCAGGACGCCCGGGTGGCCGCCGGAGAAGCGCGCGGCGTGCCGGCCCGACTCGATGCCCTCGCCGCCGGCCTCGAAGCCGAACAGCCGGACCGACGGGTCGTCGAGGAACGCGTTGAAGATGCCCATCGCGTTGGACCCGCCGCCCACGCAGGCCGCCACCACGTCGGGCAGGGCGCCCGTGCGCTCGAGGATCTGCTCGCGCGCCTCCTCGCCGATGACCTTGTGGAACTCGCGGACCATCTCCGGGAACGGGTGCGGGCCGGTGACGGTGCCGAGCAGGTAGTGCGTCGTCTCGACGTTCGTCACCCAGTCGCGCAGCGCCTCGTTGATCGCGTCCTTGAGCGTGCGCGTCCCGAGCGTCACGGGGATCACCTCGGCGCCCAGCAGCCGCATGCGGGCGACGTTGAGGGCCTGGCGCTCGGTGTCCTCCTCGCCCATGTAGACCGTGCACTCGAGGTCCATGAGCGCCGCCGCCGTCGCGGTCGCGACGCCATGCTGGCCCGCACCGGTCTCCGCGATGACGCGCGTCTTGCCCATGCGCTTGACGAGGAGCGCCTGGCCCAGCACGTTGTTGATCTTGTGCGAGCCCGTGTGGTTGAGGTCCTCGCGCTTGAGGAAGACCCGGACGCCCGCGTCGCCGCCCGCGTGCGCCGCGAAGCGCGGCGCCTCGGTGAGCGGGCTCGGCCGCCCGACGTAGTCGCGCAGCAGACGCCGCAGCTCCGCGAGGAACTCCGGGTCCTCGACGGCCTTGCGGTACTCCGCGTCGAGCTCGTCGAGAGCGGCGATCAGCGCCTCGGGGACGTAACGGCCCCCGAAGACGCCGAAGTACGGGCCCGGCTGGGTGGCCAGCAGCGGGTTGTGCAGCGGTTCGCCCGGCACGTGCGACAGCTCCGGCACGAGGGGGACCTCCAAGGGCTCGCGGGGACTGAGGGACAGGTCAGTGGCGGACGGCGCGCAGCGAGGGGTGCGCACCCGCCGCGACGAGGTCCGCGACCGAGTCGCGGGGGGCGTCGTCGGTGACGAGGGCCTCGCCCACGAGCACCGCGTCCGCACCCGAGCGGGCGTAGTCGACGACGTCGTGCGGGCCCCGGACGCCCGACTCGGCGACGCGCACGACGTCGTCCGGGATCGCGGGCGCGACGCGCGCGAACGTCGTGCGGTCGACCTCGAGGGTCTTGAGGTCGCGCGCGTTGACGCCGATCACGCGGGCGCCGGCGTCGAGCGCGCGCGAGACCTCCTCGGCCGAGTGGACCTCCACGAGCGCCGTCATGCCGAGCGAGTGCACCCGCTCCACGAGGGACTCGAGGACCGTCTGCTCGAGGGCCGCGACGATGAGGAGCACCAGGTCGGCGCCGTGCGCGCGCGCCTCCCACACCTGGTAGGGCGTCACGACGAAGTCCTTGCGGAGCACGGGCACGTCGACCTTGGCGCGCACGGCGTCGAGGTCGGCCAGCGACCCGTGGAACCGGCGCTGCTCGGTGAGCACCGAGATCACGGCGGCACCGCCGTGCTCGTACTCGAGCGCGAGCGCGGCCGGGTCCGCGATGTTGGCGAGCGCGCCCTTCGAGGGGCTCGAGCGCTTGACCTCCGCGATCACGGCGACCGCGTCCTCGAGCTTGAGGCGGCCCACGCACTCCAGCGCGCTGGGCACGCGGGCGGCACGCTCCTTGAGCTCGGCCAGAGGCGTCGCCTCCTCGCGCGCGGCGAGATCCACCCGCACGCCCGCGATGATGTCGTCCAGAACCGTGGCCACCGTCCCACTCCCCTCGTCAGCGCGCCCGGCCCCTCGTGACACGACCGGTGCGGTATTGGCCATCGTAGGGCCGCGCGAGCGCCGCCCGAGCCACGGCGTCACGGTGCGAGACGGTCAGGGCGCCAGCCAGGGCTCCCACGCCGGGACGTTGCGCGCCACCGCGAAGGCCGCGAGCACCACGACGAGCACCACGACGACGGCGCGCGGGACCCGCCGCGCGGGCCGCCCGCGCCAGGCGCGCCACGCCCAGTCCGCCCAGCCCAGCACGAGCAGGGGCGCGAGCACGGTCCAGACCGGGTTCTGCGACCACGCGGCCGCGAGGTCGAGGTGGGCGAGGCCGTGCGTCGACCGGAGGCCGCCGCAGAGCGGGCAGTACAGGCCGGTCAGCGCGTACAGCGGGCACACCGGGTAGCGCCCCGGCCGGTTCGGGTCCACCAGGCCGACCCACGCGGTCGCCGCACCCACGACGCCCGCCACGACGAGAGGAGCCCTCAGGCGCCGCAGGGCACCTGAGGGCTCGGACGGGTCCGCCGAGGCGACCCGGGCCGCCGGCCCGGCGCCCGCGGCGGACGGCTCAGCGGACGGGCTGACCGTGACCGGCCTTCCGCAGCACCGCGCCGACCACGAGACCGGCCACGATGACGACCGCCGCGCCGATGACCACCGGGATCGACGGGATCACGAAGCCCACGCCGCCGAGCACCGCGCCGACCATGACGATGATCATCGCGGTCCACGCGGCGCGCGTGTTGCCCTCGTTGGCGGGCGGGGACGCCGGCGGCAGGTAGTTGCTCGCGGGGGCGGACGCCGTCGCGGGGGTGTTCTCAGCCATGTGGGTGCCTTTCCGGGGTGATGACAGCAGGGTAGTACGTGCGGGCGCGCGAGGACGCCGTGGCCACGGAGGTCGGGGGTGGGATCAGCGGCCCGAGCCGTCGTCGGTCGGGTCCTCACCGCGGGTCAGCGAGTCCCAGGCCGCGTGCTCGTCCTCGAAGCCGGCGCCGTCGTCGCCCGCGGGACGCTCCGCGGCCGCCGCGGGGTCGGGCGCGGGCGCCGTGGCGGGGTCGGCCGTGGCGGGTGGGGCCGCGCTGACGCGCTCGTGCCGGGTCGAGGTGCGCCACGAGCCGGAGCCCAGCGCCACGAGGACGGCGAGGACGACGACGAGCACGCCGACGACGACGGTCGCGTACGGCCAGAACGCCACGTGGACGCCCTCGGTGAGCTCGGTGACGCCCGTCGCGTCCGCGGCCTCGCGCGTCGCGACGGGCGTGGGGTCGCGCACGACGCCGAGCGCCGAGAACACGACGACGGCCCCCGCGAGGGCGACCACCGCGAGGACGACGTAGCGTCCGACCCGCCCGATGATCCCGAGCGCGAGCGCGGCGGCCGCCACGACGAGCGCTCCCGCGCCGACGCCCGGCGCCGCCTTGGTCCCCGCGACCTCCACGACGACGTGCGGCTCGAGCACCGTCGAGCCCGCGGTGGTGAGCCACGTGGGGATCGCGGTCAGCAGCGCGACGCCGCCCAGCACCAGCAGGAGCAGGACGGCCGAGCGGCGCGAGACCCTCATGCGTGCTCCCCCGCCGGACGCAGCCGGGCCGCGACCTGGACGGCACGCACCGCGGCCGCGGCCTTGTTGCGCGACTCCGCGTACTCGAGCGCCGGGACGGAGTCCGCGACGATGCCGCCGCCGGCCTGGACGCTCGCGACGCCGTCGCGGATCAGCGCGGTGCGGATCGCGATGGCCATGTCCATGTTGCCCGCGAAGTCGAAGTAGCCGACGGTCCCGCCGTAGATGCCGCGGCGCGCGGGCTCGAGCTCGTCGATCAGGGCGATCGCGCGCGGCTTCGGGGCGCCCGACAGCGTCCCGGCGGGGAACGTCGCGACGAGCGTCTGCAGCGCGGTCGCGCCCGCCCGCAGGCGGCCGGTGACCGTCGAGCACAGGTGCATGATGTGGCTGAAGCGCTTGGTCGCCATGAACTCCACGACCTCGACGGACGTCGGCTCGCACACCTTGACGAGGTCGTTGCGCGAGAGGTCGACCAGCATGATGTGCTCGGCGAGCTCCTTGGGGTCCTCGAGCAGCTCCTCGCCGAGCGCGAGGTCCTCCTCGGGCGTGGCGCCGCGCGGCCGCGACCCCGCGATCGGGTAGGTGAGCACCTTGCCGTCGGTGACCTTGACGAGCGTCTCGGGGCTCGAGCCCACGACCGCGAACCGGGCGCCGGCCGAGTCCGTGAGCTCGAAGTAGTACATGTACGGGCTCGGGTTGATGGTCCGCAGGGCGCGGTAGACCTCGAGCGGCTGCGCCGGGCAGTCCAGGTCGAGGCGCTGCGACAGGACGACCTGGAAGACCTCCCCCTCGCGGATCGCCTCCTTGCCCGCCAGGACGGAGGACTCGAACTCCTCGCGCGTCGACCGGAAGCGCAGCTCGGGCTCCGGGACGTCCGCGAGCACGAGGGGCCCGGCGCCCGCGTCCGGGTGGCCGAGGCTCTCCTGCATCGCGTCGAGCCGGGCCACGGCGTCCGTGTACGCCCAGTCGACACGCTCGTCCGTGTCGTCGAAGTTGATCGCGTTGGCGACGAGCCACACCGAGCCCTCGACGTGGTCCACCACGGCGAGGTCGCTCGCGAGGAGCAGCGTGAGCTCCGGGACGTTCAGCTCGTCCGGCGCGAGCGCGGGCAGCGTCGGCTCCCAGTGCCGGACGACGTCCCAGCCGAGCGAGCCCGCGAGCCCGCCCGTGAACGGCGGCAGGCCCGGGATCGCGGGCGTGCGCAGCGCCTCCAGGGTCGCGTCGAGGACCTCGAGGACGTCGCCGTCGGTCGGCACGCCGACGGGCACGTCACCCGTCCAGGTCGCGCGGCCGCCCGCCACCGTGAGCGTCGCGCGCGAGCGCACCCCCACGAACGAGTAGCGCGCCCAGGAGCCGTCGACCTCCGCCGACTCGAGCACGAACGTGCCCGGGCGGGACTGCGCGAGCGTGCGGTACAGGCCCACGGGCGTGACGTCGTCCGCGAGGAGCTTGCGGACCACGGGCACGACGCGCCGGTCGGCCGCCAGCTCCCGGAACCCCTCGGCCGTCGGCCAGGTCTCGCCCCACGCGACGGACACCGGAGGCACCTGTGCCGCCACCGCGGCGCCGGACGCCGCGCTCATCGGGCGTCCTCCGGGCGCTCGCCGACCACGGCCGCCAGCTCGCCGCCGGCCTCGAAGCACGTGCGCGCGCCGGTGTGGCACGCCGCCCCGACCTGGTCCACCCGCACGAGGAGGGCGTCGCCGTCGCAGTCGATCGCCACGGACCGCACGTACTGCGCGTGGCCCGAGGTGTCACCCTTGCGCCAGTACTCCCGGCGCGACCTGCTCCAGAACGTGACGCGGCCGCTCGTGAGGGTGCGGCGCAGCGCCTCGTCGTCCATCCAGCCGAGCATGAGCACCTCGCCGGTGTCGTGCTGCTGGACGATCGCGGCGACGAGACCTGCCTCGTCGCGCTTGAGGCGCGAGGCGACGTCGGGCGCGAGCGTGGGCTCGGGACCAGGTCCGGTGGGCTGTCCGATGGGCACGGAGCGATCTTGCCACGGCACGATGGGCGCGCCCGCACGCGTCCACCGTGATCCGGGCCACCACGCGCCGCTCAGCGCAGGAACTCGACCCGGTCCCACGCCTCGCGCCCCGGGCGGCCCGGGTCGTGGGCGATCCGCACCTCGCGGTCGAGGATCAGGGTCGTCCGGCCGGGCGGCTCGTACCGCGGCCACCCGAAGCCGGGCGCGCCCTCGCGGGCCAGGCTCACCAGGTGGGTCCGGATGCGTGCGCCCAGCCGCTGCGCGGCCGACCGGCCGCCCAGGAGGACGATGAGGCGGCCGACGGGCGCGTCGAAGGTGCCGAACACGAGCGGGATCTCGGTGCCGTGCGTCGCGTCGAGGCGGGCCATGCGCTCGGCCGGCGTCGCGAAGTCGCACCGGTACATCCACACGGGCGCGACCTGCGCGTGCCCCTCGGCGAACCGGATGGTCGGGATGCGGAAGGTCGAGTCGCCCGCGAAGTCCAGCAGCGCCTCGCGCTCCGGGTACCCCGGGTAGGCGGCGAGCACGCCGTCCTGGAGGGCCGCGTCGTCGTCCTTGCTGCGCTCGTCCGGCGTCCGGTCGCCCGCCTCGGCGGCGCGCTGCTCGGCCAGCAGCTCGAAGACGCGGTCCACGCGGGGCTCGGCGACGGGCAGGATCTGCGGCCGGGCGCGCAGGAACAGCAGCGCCTCGTTGCGCATCGTGCCCGTGAGCAGCGGGACGGGCGCCGTCCGGCCGGCCCGTGCCGCGTCGACGGGCGACTCGGGCAGCAGCACCCCGTCGACGCTCGGCGCGAAGGCGATCGTCCCGGTGTACCGCTCGTCGACCTCGTCGAGCAGGCGCGTGCCCGCCCGCACGAGGTCGTCGGCAGGGATCCGCCGCCAGGACGCCGAGTCGTCGGGGTCCGCGTCGACGAGGCGCAGGAACCGCCGCGCGTACGTCGCCATCCGGTCCGCGGAGTAGGCCGCCGCGGGTGCCGGGCTGAGCGCGACCGCCCGCTGGAACAGCCCGCGCGCGGGCGGCGCGGCGAGCAGCGCGGTGACGAGGCTCGCGCCCGCGGACTCCCCCGCGAGCGTCACGCGCCCCGGGTCGCCGCCGAACGCCGCGACGTTCTCCCGCAGCCAGCGCAGCGCCTCGACGACGTCCCACAGGCCGACGTTCGCGTCGAAGGGCACGTCGGGCGTGCCGAACGACGACAGGTCGAGGAACCCGAGCGCGCCGAGCCGGTAGTTGAGGGTCACGACGACCACGTCGCCCTCGACGGCGAGCCGGGCGCCGTTGAAGTCGGCCAGCATCCCGGAGCCCGCGACGAACGCGCCGCCGTGCACCCACACGAGCACGGGTCGCAGGTCATCGGCGTCCGACGGCGGCGCCCACACGTTGAGCGTGAGGCAGTCCTCGGTCCGCGGCCACCCCTCGGGCACGCCGCCGCCCGCACGAAGTCGGTGCTGCGCGCAGGCGTCTCCGAACCGCGTCGCGTCGCGCGTCCCGGCCCAGGGGCGGACGGGCTGCGGGCGCCGCCACCGTCCCTCGCCCACCGGCGGCGCCGCGTAGGGCAGGCCGCGCCAGACCCGCGCCCCGCCGTCGGTCTCCCCGACGACGACGCCCGACTCGGTCGCGACCCGGAACGTCACGGCCGGGGCCCGAACCGCGCGTCGAGCCAGCCGACGAGGTCCGCGAGGACCTCGTCCTTGTTGGTCTCGTTGTAGATCTCGTGCCGCGCGTCGGGGTAGATCATGAGCGAGACGTCGCTCAGCCCGCTGCGGCGCCGGTAGGCCTCCGCGAGCATCGTCATCCCGCGCGTCCCGCCGAGGGTGTCCTCGGCGCCGCCCTGGATGAGGACGGGGACGTCGTGCCGCAGGCGACGCGGGGGCCGACCCAGGAGCTGGAGCGCCTGCCACCAGGTGTACGGGCTGTGGGTGTTGACGTCGAAGGTGAGCGGGTCCGCGGCGAACGCGGCGCCGACCGCCGGGTCGCGGCTCAGCCACTCGAAGCCCGTTCCGCCCTCGACCCGGAACCGCTTGCCGAGGTCGCCGGCGTTGATGACGCCCGGCACCGCGTACGACGTCCCCGACAGCACCAGCCCGTCGAACAGCCCGGGGTCGCGTGCGAGCAGCTTCTGGGCGACCAGCGAGCCCCACGAGTGCCCCAGCATGACGAACGGCGCGGGCGTGAACCACGTCCGCGTCTGCCGTGCGACGGCCTCGACGGCGTCGAAGACCGCGTGGTGGGCGCCCTTCCCGAGCTCGCCCAGCCCGAGATGGCCCGTGCCCGTCGCGCCGTGGCCCCGGTGGTCGTCGGCGACGACCGCGTAGCCCGCGGCGTGCAGGGCGCGCGCCACGTGCGCGTAGCGCCCGGCGTGCTCGCCGACGCCGTGCGAGACGTGGACGACGGCGCGCGGCTCGTCGTGGTCCCACACGTAGACGTGGACGTCGACGCCCTGCGGGTCCGTCACGATCGCCTCGCGTGGCTCGGCCACGGCACCGGCCCCGGTCGTCTCCGTCATCCCCCACCTCTCCGTCGGGCCTGCTGGCTCCAGGCTAGTGGCCGTCGTCGGCCGCGGCGCGCGCCGCGACCCAGGCGCGCCGCACCTGCTCGAACCGCGTCGGCAGGGGGCGGCGGCGCCCGCCCTGCTCGGCCGCCGTCCGGTGGACGTAGCGCCGCCAGGACAGCACGAGCCCCTGGGCGGTGATGGGCAGCCCCTTGGAGACCGTGACGCCGTTGTCGTGCGTGTGGTGGACGGTCAGCAGCAGCGCGCGCGGCACCGAGCCCTCGAGGTCGGCGCACAGCTCCTCGCGCACCTCCAGCCAGCGCGCGACGACCGCCGCCGCGCCCGCGTCGAGCGTGTGGTCGCGCACGGTGCGGTGCTTGCCGTGCCGGACGCGCACCACGCCGCCGACGGCGCGCGACGCGCGCCCCCGGTCGAGGTCGAGATCGAGGTCGTCGACGGTGACGCGCAGCAGGTCGCCGTACCGCGCGCCGGTGCAGCGGGCGAGCCCCGCGATCACCGCGAGCCGGACCTCCTCGTCGCGCACCGGCACGCGCGCCGCGCGCGAGGCGAGGTCGCGCCACACCCACTCGGCCTCGTCGAGGTCGACGGTCGGGCGCGGGTAGCGGCCCTCCCCGCCTCCGGGCGCAGCGGTGGGCGGGACGTCGGCGTCGGGGTCGGCCATGGCGCGAGCGTACCGCTTGGCACAGTATTTGTTGCGAATCCGCGACGGGCCGGCGTGGCGACCCGTGCCAGGATGGGAGACATGCCCGATTCCGCCGGCACGGGTCGCCACGCCCGGCTCCGCGCCGACCTCGCCGCCGCCCTGGACGCCGCCTCCCCGGACGACCCGACGCTCTGCGAGGGCTGGCAGGCGCGCCACCTGGCGGCGCACGTGGTGACGCGCCAACGCACGCCCCGGATCCACTCCCCCGCGTTCCAGGCCCTCGCGGACGAGGCCGGCGACCCGGCGGTCTACGCGACGCTCGTCGCGCGGGTCGCGGCGCCGCCCCCGCGGCTGTCCCCGCACGCGTGGGCGGGCGACCTCATGAACGTCACCGAGTTCTTCGTGCACGCCGAGGACGTGCGCCGCGGACCCGGCGACGTGCCCTCCCGCCCGATCGACGACGACGTCGTCGACGCGCTGTGGCGCCAGCTCGGGCTCGCGGCCCGCGTCGCGTACCGGCGGGCGGCCCCGGGCGTGGTGCTCGTCGCGCCCGGCGTGGGCCGTCGGCGGGTCTCGCGCGCCCGGCACGACGCGGGGACCGTGGTCGTCACCGGCGAGGTCGGCGAGCTGGTCCTGCACGCCTCGGGGCGCGGCCGGCACGCGCACGTCGCCGTCGAGGGCGCCGAGGCGGACGTCGCCGCGCTCGACGCCGTCCAGCCGGGCCCGCGCACCGAGGCCTGAGCGGTCAGCGCACCTCGACGCCCGCCGCGCGCAGGGCGTCCTTGACGTCGGCGACGGTGAGCCGGCCGAAGTGGAACACGCTCGCGGCGAGCAGGGCGTCGGCGCCCGCGCGGGCGGCCGCCACGAAGTCCTGGGGCGTCGACGCCCCACCGCTCGCGATCAGCGGCACGTCGACCGCGGCGCGCACCGCGCGCAGCATCTCGAGGTCGAAGCCCTCGTACGTCCCGTCGGCGTCCATCGAGTTCAGGAGGATCTCGCCCGCGCCGAGCCCGGCGGCGCGGGCCGCCCACTCGACCGCGTCGATGCCCGTGCCCCGGCGCCCGCCGTGGGTCGTCACCTCGAACCCGCTCGGCGTGGTCGCGTCCCCCTGGACGCGGCGCGCGTCGACCGACAGGACGAGGACCTGGTTGCCGAACCGGCCGGCGATCTCGCTCAGCAGCTCCGGGCGCGCGATGGCGGCGGTGTTGACGCCCACCTTGTCGGCCCCCGCCCGGAGCAGCGTGTCGACGTCGTCGACCGTGCGGACCCCGCCGCCGACGGTCAGCGGCACGAACACCTGGTCGGCGGTGCGCCGGACGACCTCGTACGTCGTCTCCCGCCCGCTCGAGGACGCCGACACGTCGAGGAACGTCACCTCGTCCGCGCCCTGCGCGTCGTACCGGGCGGCGAGCTCGACGGGGTCGCCCGCGTCGCGCAGGTTCTCGAAGTTCACTCCCTTGACCACCCTCCCCGCGTCGACGTCGAGGCACGGGATCACGCGGACGGCGACGGGCACGGAGGCTCCTTCAAGGTCGTCCCGGACGGACCGGGGTCGGGCAGGCAGGGCGGTCAGGAACCGGACGTCGCCGGGGACTCGGACGGCGCGACCTTCGCCGGCTTGGCCTTCGTGCCGACGGTCGGACCTGCGCCCGGGGTGTGGACGTCCAGGATATCGACGACGAACACCAGGGTCTGGTCCGCCAGGTCCGACGACGTGCCCTGGTAGGCGAGGTCCGGCGGGACGACGAGCAGCACCTGCGAGCCCACGGGGAGCTCGAGGAGGCCCTGGTCCCAGCCCTCGATCACGTCGCCCACGCCCAGCCGGAACGTCAGGGGCAGCCGCTTGCTGCCCCACGTCGAGTCGAACGTCTTCCCGTTCGACCAGGTGACGCCCGTGTACCGGACCGTCACGAGCTGGCCGGCCTGGACCTGCGGCCCGGTCCCCTTGATGAGCGGGAGCACCGCGAGCTCGCTCGGGGCCTTCGCGCCCTTCGGGATGGTGACCGTGGGCGTGCCGTCGTCGGCGCGCTCCACGATCGGCTCGCTCTTGCTCTGCGCGACCGCCTGGCCCACCGCGCGGCCCGGGAGGATGTCGACCGTCGTCACGAGCGGGACGCCCTGGGACTCGGCGACCTCGAGCACGCGGCTGCCCGCGGTCCGGCCCACGACCATCCGGTAGAGGTCGGTGCCCATCGTCTTCTCGTCGACGCGCACCGCCCGCGGCTCGCCGCCGAAGGTGTTCGCGACGACCTTGCGGTCGCGCGCGTCCTCCGCGTAGGTGTCGAGCACGACGACGTCGCCGTCCTTCACCTTAGCGCCGACCCCCTCCCAGACGGTCTCCAGCCGCGGCTGCGTGACGGTCAGCGGGGTGTCGTACGCGAACGCGGGCGGCGCCCAGGCGTTGCCCGTCACCTGCACGTCGGCCTGGGTCGCGCCCGTCACCGAGGCCGGGTCCTGGGGGTCCTCCTCGCCGCACGCGGCCACGGCCCCCACGAGGCCGAGCGCCACGACGAGCGCCGCCACGGACCGCGCGCGGCCCATGCGCCGGAGCGGCAGGGACCGCCGTCGGGGACGGTGTCGGGGCGCGGCGGGACGACGGCACAGCGGGGGGATCACGGGCCACAGGGTAACCGGGTCACCCGCGAGCGCCCTGGGCCGCCCGTCCTCCGTGCCCGCCGCTCCCGGCCGGCCGAGGCGTCACATCGACTCGATGAGACGCTCCACCCGGTCGTCGACGTTGCGGAACGGGTCCTTGCACAGCACCGTGCGCTGCGCCTGGTCGTTGAGCTTGAGGTGCACCCAGTCGACCGTGTAGTCGCGGCGCGCCTCCTGCGCGGCCCGGACGAAGTCGCCGCGCAGCTTCGCGCGCGTCGTCTGCGGCGGGACGGCCGTCGACTCGAAGACCTCGAGGTCGGAGACGACCCGCTCGACGAGCCCCCGCTGGGCCATCAGGTTGTACAGGCCCTCGGTCCGGGAGATGTCGTGGTAGGCGAGGTCGAGGCGCGCGATCCGCGGGTCGGTCAGCGCGAGGCCGTGCTTGGCCTGGTACCGCTGGATGAGCTTGAGCTTGATCACCCAGTCCAGCTCGCGGTCGACGAGCGACAGGTCGCCCGACTCGAGGGCGCGCAGGCCGCGCTCCCACAGGTCGAGGACCTGCTTGATCATCGGCGTCGGCTCGACGTGCGCCTCGACGTGGTCCTTGACCCGCTCGAGGTACTCGGACTGCAGCTCGATCGCGGTGGCCGTCCGGCCGTTCGCGAGCTGGACCGGGACCTTCGCGGTCACGTCGTGCGAGATGTCGCGGATGGCGCGGATCGGGTTCTCGAGCGCGAGGTCGCGCATCGGCACGCCCGCCTCGACGAGCCGCAGCACGAGGTCGGTCGCCCCGACCTTGAGCACGGTGGTGGGCTCGGCCATCGACGAGTCGCCGACGATGACGTGCAGCCGCCGGTAGCTCTCGGCGTCCGCGTGCGGCTCGTCGCGCGTGTTGATGATGGGACGCGACCGCGTGGTCGCGCTCGAGACGGCCTCCCAGATGTGGTCGGCGCGCTGCGAGAGCGTGTACGTCGCGCCCCGGGGGGTCGCGAGGACCTTGCCGGCGCCGGTGAGGATCTGGCGGGTGATGAGGAACGGGACCAGCACGTCCGACAGGCGCGCGAAGTCGCCCTGGCGACGCACGAGGTAGTTCTCGTGGCAGCCGTAGGAGTTCCCGGCCGAGTCCGTGTTGTTCTTGAACAGGTGGATCCGGCCGGCCAGGCCCTCGTGCTCGAGCCGCTGCTGGGCGTCCGCGACGAGCCCCTCGAGGATCCTCTCGCCGCCCCGGTCGTACGCGACGAGCTGGCGCACGTCGTCGCACTCGGCCGTCGCGTACTCGGGGTGCGAGCCGACGTCCAGGTACAGCCGCGACCCGTTGCGCAGGAAGACGTTCGACGACCGTCCCCACGCCACGACCTTGCGGAAGAGGTAGCGCGCGATCTCGTCCGCGGACAGGCCGCGCCCGTCGTCGGCGGCGCACGTCACGCCGTACTCGGTCTCGAGCCCGAAGATGCGTCGGTCCATGGGGGTCTCCTGTCGTCCCGAGGCCTAGCGGCGGCCGAGGAGCTGCTCGAGCGTGGCCGTGGGCAGGCGCCGGAACGCCCGCCGCCGGGAGGTCCGTTCGAGCACCGCCGCCTCGAGCTGCGAGGCGGGCACGTCCTGCGGCGGGGAGCCCTCGCCCTCCGCCGGCTCGCCGCCCGACCCGAGCGCGCGCGTCGCGAGCACGAGCACCTCGGGCAGGGTCAGCCCCTCGTGCCACTCCTCGCGCAGCCGCGCGCCGAGCTCCTCGGCCTGCCCGCCCATCGCCACGACCCCGTGCTCGTCCGCGACCGAGCCGTCGTACGAGAGGCGGTAGATCTGGTCGCCGGCCGGCTCGTCCGCGACCTCGGCCACGACGAGCTCGACCTCGAGCGGCTTCGACTCGGTCGTGAACACCGTGCCGAGGGTCTGGGCGTAGGCGTTCGCGAGCCCCCGCGCCGTGACGTCCGACCGGTCGTAGGAGTAGCCGCGCAGGTCCGCGTAGCGCACGCCCGCCACGCGCAGGTTCTCGAACTCGTTGTACTTGCCGACGGCGGCGAACGCGATCCGGTCGTAGATCTCCGAGATCTTGTGCAGCGCGCGCGACGGGTTCTGCGTCGCGAACGCGATGCCGTCGTCGTACTGCAGGACGACGACGGAGCGCCCGCGCGCGATGCCCTTGCGCGCGTAGTCCGCCCGGTCCTTCATGAGCTGCTCGGGCGAGACGTAGAACGGCATGCTCATGCGGGGTCTCCCTCAGCGTCGGCACGGCCGGTACCGCGGGCGCGGTCGGCGTCCTGGTCGTGCGGCGCGGGCCGCGGCTCGTCCGCCGCGTTCGTGGCGGACGTGCGGGCCGTCCCGGCCCGGCGCCCGCTCGTGCGGGCGTCGTTCGCGGCGGTCCGCTCGGCCACGATCTCGGCGGCCAGCGCCGCGAGCTCGTCGTCGCCCACGCGCCGGTAGCCCTCCGCGTCGACCGTCGCGACGACGGGCCAGATCCGGCGCACCGGGTCGGGGCCGCCGGTCGCGGAGTCGTCGTCGGCGGCGTCGTAGAGCGCCTCGACGGCGACGTGCACCGCGCCCGCCGCGTCCAGGCCGGGGCGCCACAGCTTCTTCAGGGCGCCGCGCGCGAAGACCGAGCCCGAGCCCACGGAGTGGTGGTCGTGCTCCTCGTAGCGCCCGCCCGTGACGTCGTAGGAGAAGATCCGGCCCGCCCCGCGGTCGAGGTCGTAGCCCGCGAACAGCGGCACCACGGCGAGGCCCTGCATCGCGAGGCCCAGGTTGGACCGGATCATCGTGGACAGCCGGTTCGCCTTGCCGTCGAGCGAGAGCAGCGAGCCCTCGATCTTCTCGTAGTGCTCGAGCTCGAGCTGGTACAGGCGCACGAGCTCGAGCGCCAGGCCGGCGCTGCCCGCGATCCCGACCGCCGAGAACTCGTCCGCCGGAAAGACCTTCTCGATCTCGCGGCTCGCGATCATGGCGCCCGCGGTGGCCCGCCGGTCGCCCGCCATGACGACGCCGCCGTCGTAGGTGACCGCGACGATCGTCGTGCCGTGCGGCGCCGCGGGGGCGTCGCCGGCCGGGAGCGCCCGGCCCGCCGGGAGGAGGCCGGGGTCGTGCGCCGCCAGGAACTCCACGAACGACGCGGAGCCGGGTGTGGTGAACGCGCGAGGGAGCCTCGCGTCTGCCTCGGGAGTCATCGGCGTCCTACTGCCCGCCCTTCTGGACGAACCCGCGGACGAACTGCTCGGCGTTCGCCTCGAGGACGTCGTCGATGTCGTCGAGGAGCGCGTCGACGTCGGCGTCCTGGCCCTGCGGCGCCGCGGGCGGCGGGGTGGGCGTGGCGTCGTCGTCCGGGACGTCGTCCTCGCGGCGGACGTGCTGCTGCTGCTCGCGACCTGCCATCGTCGTCTCCTTCGTGCTCGTCGGTCCCGGGGCGTGCGGCCCGGTGACCGGTTCCGTCTCCAGCCTAGGCCGTGGCGGGCCGACCGGCTGGCCCGTCCACGCCGTCCGTCACGGGCCCGACAGGCCCGCGAGCAGCGCAGACGCGTCCTCGCTGCGGTCCAGCAGCTCGCCCAGGTGCCGGCGGGTGCCGCGCTCCGGGTCGGGCATCGGGACGCGCTGCAGCGACGGCGCGCCGGGGACGTCGAAGATGATCGAGTCCCAGCTCGCCGCGGACACCTGCTCGCCGTACCGGGCCATGACCTCGCCCCGGAAGTAGGCGCGCGTGTCGTCCGGCGGGTGGTGGACGGCGCGCGCCACCTCCTGCTCCGTGACGACCCGCTCGACCGCGTCCTTCGCGAGCAGCCGGTGGTAGATGCCCCGCTCGGGCCGGACGTCGGACCACTGCAGGTCCGTCGCGGCGAGCCGCGGGTGCTCCCAGTCGAGGCCGTCGCGGCGGCGCAGCCCGTCGAGGATGCGGAGCTTCGCGACCCACTCGACCTGCCCCGCGACGCTCGCCCGGTCGTGCTCGAGGCCGTGGAGCACGCGCTCCCAGCGCTCCACGACGGCCCGCGTCTCGTCGTCGGGGCCGTCCGGTGCCAGGACGCCGAGCGCCTCGCGCACCGCGTCGAGGTACGCGTGCTGGATCTCGAGCGCGGTGAGCTCGCGCCCGTCGACGAGCCGGAGCCGGGTCGTGAGGCTCGTGTCGTGGCTCACGACCTGGACGTCGGACACCGGGTCCACGAGGCGGAGCGCGGCGAGCCGCGCGTGCAGGGCGGCGAGCTCCTCGCGCCGCTCGATCAGGCCCAGCACGAGCGACGTCGTGCCGAGCTTGAGGTACGTCGCGACCTCGAGGAGGTTCGCGTCCCCGATGATGAGGTGGAGCCGGCGCCACCGCTGCCGGTCGGCGTGCGGCTCGTCCCGCGTGTTGACGATGGGGCGCCGCAGCGTCGTCTCGAGGCCGATCTCCGCCTCGACGTAGTCGGCCCGCTGCGAGAGCTGGAAGCCCGCCTCGGCACCCGTCTGGCCGAGCCCCACCCGTCCCGCGCCCGCGAACACCTGCCGCGTCACGAGGAACGGGATGAGGAGCTGGGCGAGCTCGGCGAACGGCACGTCGCGACGGACGAGGAAGTTCTCGTGGCAGCCGTAGCTCGCGCCCTTGCCGTCGACGTTGTTCTTGTAGAGCGCGACCGGGCCGCCGGGGAACGGCGCAAGCTCGCGCGCCGCGGCGAGCATGACCCGCTCCCCCGCGACGTCGAACCGCACCGCCTCGCGCGGCCCCGTGACCTCCGGGGACGAGTACTCGGGGTGCGCGTGGTCGACGTACAGGCGCGCGCCGTTGGTGAGGATGACGTTCGCGGCGCTCGGGTCGTCGTACTCCTCGGCCTCGGGGCGCTCGAGCTCCTCGGTCGAGCTGCCGCCGCCGTTCGACGACACGGGCCCGGGCGCGACGGGCCGGTCCGGGTCGTCGGTGAGCAGCGACGGGTGCGCCGAGGCGCGCCGCAGGTGGAACCCGCGCGCGTCGTGCAGCGGGTCCTCGTCGTCGTAGTCCCACCGCGCCCCGCGCCCGCCGCCGAGCGACGCCAGGGCGCGGTAGGTGGTCACGACCTGGGACGACAGCAGCATCGGGTTGGCGTACGGACGGCCCGGCTGGAGGACGCCGTACTCCGTCTCGATGCCCATGACACGGCGAACGGAGAGGGGACCGAGGCCCTCGGCCGCAGGGACCGGGGAAGGACCCGTCACAGGTACTGCCCGGTGTTGGTGACGGTGTCGATGGTGCGCGCCGCCGCGGCGGCCTTGCCCTTCTTCTCGACGATCGTGCGGATGAACACGATGCGCTCGCCCTTCTTGCCGCTGATCCGGGCCCAGTCGTCGGGGTTGGTCGTGTTCGGCAGGTCCTCGTTCTCCTTGAACTCGTCGACGCACGCCGACAGCAGGTGGTCGACGCGCAGGCCGCGCTGGCCCGTGGTCAGGAAGTCCTTGATCGCGGTCTTCTTGGCGCGGTCGACGATGTTCTGGATCATCGCGCCGGAGTTGAAGTCCTTGAAGTACAGGACCTCCTTGTCGCCGGACGCGTAGGTGACCTCGAGGAACCGGTTCTCGTCGTCCTCCGAGTAGATCCGCTCGACGACGGCGCGGACCATCGCGTCGATCGCCTCGCCCGCGTCGCCGTGGTGCTCGGCGAGGTCGTCCGGGTGGATCGGCAGGTCGGTGGTGAGGTACTTGCCGAAGATCTCCTTCGCGCCCTCGGCGTCGGGCCGCTCGATGCGGATCTTCACGTCGAGCCGCCCGGGGCGCAGGATCGCCGGGTCGATCATGTCCTCGCGGTTGGAGGCGCCGATGACGATGACGTTGTCGAGGCGCTCGACGCCGTCGATCTCCGAGAGGAGCTGCGGGACGATCGTCGTCTCGACGTCGGACGACAGGCCCGTGCCGCGCGTGCGGAACAGCGACTCCATCTCGTCGAAGAAGACGACCACGGGCATGCCCTCGCTGGCCTTCTCGCGCGCCCGGGCGAAGATCAGCCGGATGTGGCGCTCTGTCTCCCCGACGTACTTGTTGAGGAGCTCGGGGCCCTTGATGTTGAGGAAGTAGCTCTGGACGCTCTCGCCCGCGGCCCGGTCGCCCGACTCCGCCGCGCGGCGCTCCCCCACCATCTGGGCGAGCGAGTTCGCGACCGCCTTGGCGATGAGCGTCTTGCCGCACCCGGGAGGGCCGTAGAGCAGCACGCCCTTGGGCGGCCGCAGCCCGTGCTCGCGGAACAGGTCGGGGTGCGCGAACGGCAGCTCGACGGCGTCACGGATCTGGTCGATCTGCGGTCCCAGGCCACCGATGTCCGCGTAGTGGATGTCGGGGACCTCCTCGAGGACGAGCTCCTCGACGTCCGACTTCGGGATCCGCTCGAACACGAAGCCCGAGCGCGTGTCGATCGTCACGGCGTCGCCGACGCGGACCTGGTCCGTCACGGACCCGGCCACGCGCGCGACGCGCTCCTCGTCCGCCCGCCCGACGACGAGCACGCGGCCCTCGGGCAGCAGCTCCTTGACGGTCACGAGCTCGCCGACCTGCTCGAAGCCGCCGGCCTCGACGACCGTCATCGCCTCGTTGAGCTTGACCTCCTGGCCCGGGCGCAGCGAGGTCACGTCGAGCGACGGGCTCGTGCCGACGTGCATCTTGCGCCCCGCCGACATGATGTCGACGGAGCCGTCGGGGCGCGCCCCGACGAACACCGCGTAGGTGCCCGGGGGCTTGGCGAGCTCGTCGATCTGCCGCTTGAGCTCGACGATCTGGTCACGGGCGGCGACGAGGGCGTCGGCGAGCCGTTCGTTCTTGGCCGCCAGCAGCGTGAGCTGCTGGTCGCGCGGGTCGCGGATGGGGGCGTCGGTCATCTCGTCCTCCCCTGTCGTGGGACTTCGACCTTAGTCGGCAACACCGACAGCGCGCCGGACGTTCCACGCAGCGACACGCGACCTTCACGTGGCGGGCGTCACACTCGCCCCGTCCCGGCCGGGGACGGCCGTCAGCCCTGGTCGGGCGCCTGACCGACGCTCCGGCGCACCCGCCGGATCTTCTTGGGCGAGACGGGGCGCTCGCCGAGCGCCTCCTCGGTCCACTCGGTGCCGCCGTCGCCCGCGCCGTCCGCGGGGGCGTCGGCCGTCCCGCCGTCGGCGACGGGGTACGCGCCCTTGGCCGGGCGCCGCTTGCGCTCGGGCGCCTGGACGCCGTCCGCGAGGCGCCGGGTGGTCAGCAGGAAGCCGGTGTGGCCCATCATCCGGTGCTCGGGCCGGACCGCGAGCCCCTCGAGGTGCCAGCCCCGGACGAACGACTCCCAGGCCGTCGGCTCGGTGTAGCGGCCGTCGTCGCGCACGTCCTCCGCGAGCCGGGAGAGCTGCGTCGTGGTCGCGACGTAGCAGCACAGGACGCCGCCGGGCGCGAGCGCGTCGGCGACAGCCGCCAGGTTCTCCCAGGGAGCGAGCATGTCGAGCACGACGCGGTCGACGGTGCCGGGAGCGGCGACCGTCGGGAGCACGTCCGCGAGGTCGCCGACGCTCAGCCGCCAGGCGGGGTGCGGGCCGCCGAAGAACGTCTCGACGTTGCCGCGCGCGATGGCCGCGAAGTCCTCGCGGCGCTCGATCGAGTGGAGCGAGCCCCCGTCGCCGACGGCACGCAGCAGCGAGAGGGTCAGGGCGCCCGAGCCGACGCCCGCCTCCACGACGCGCGCCCCGGGGTAGATGTCGGCCATCGTGACGATCTGGCCGGCGTCCTTCGGGTACACGACCGCGGCGCCGCGGGGCATCGAGAGGACGTAGTCGGACAGCAGCGGCCGGAGCGCGACGTACTCGGTCCCGCCCGTGCTCGCGACGACCTGGCCCTCGGGCGCGCCGATGAGCGCGTCGTGCGCGAAGTAGCCGCGGTGGGTGTGGAACGTCGCGCCGGGCTCGAGCGTGATGGTGTGCAGCCGGCCCTTCGGGTCGGCGAGCTGGACCTTGTCGCCCGCGCGCAACGGCCCGCGGCGCAGGTCGGCGCCGGTCGCGGTCGCCTCCGGGGTCGGGGGCACGGCGTCGGTCGTCTCGTCGGAAGTCACGAGCGACCATCCTAGGCGGCGCGGTCAGGCGGGCTTGGTGTTCGCCCTCCGCACGGCATCGACGACCGTCTGCACAGGGAGCAGGCCGACGACCGAGCCCGCGTGCATCACGGCGAGCACCGGGGCGTGCGGGGCCGCCTCGGCGACCGTGCCGACGAGGTCGCCGCCCGCGGTGTCGGCGTCGACGATCGCGTCGGGCCCGAGCGTCTGGGCGACCGCCGACACCGGCGTCGTCGCGGCCGTGGCGTCGGGGACGGACCCGAGCGCCTGCGGGTCGACGGCGCCCACGGCCGTGCCCGCGTGGTCCACGACGACGAGCGCGTGGTGCGGGAGGCTCACGGCCCGGGCGTCGGCGACCGTACCCGTGTCGTAGACCAGCCGGACGGGGAGCATGAGGTCCGCGGCGCGCAGGTGCGCGACGGCGGCGCGCGCCCGCCCGGACGCGACGGCCTGCGACGCCCCCTGCCACAGGAAGCCGCCGATCAGGACGCCCCAGATCACGCTCGTGAGCGAGGGCTGCTCGCCGCGGCCGAGCGGCCACAGCACCACCCACGCGATGACCGCGAGCGCCACGAGGCGACCGACCCAGCCGGCGGCGACGGTGCCCTTCTCGCGGTTCCCGGTGGCGCCCCAGACCGCGGACTCGAGCATCTGCCCGCCGTCGAGCGGGAGGCCGGGCAGGAGGTTGAAGATCCCCACGAACGCGTTGGAGAAGGCCCCCGCGTACAGGAGCAGGCCCGCGATGGACGCGTCGTGGCGGACGGGCTGGAAGACGCCCCAGAACGCGGCGGCGAGCGCCAGGTTGGTGACGGGGCCCACGACCGCGACGAGGAACGCGTCGAGGGGGCCGCCGCCGCCCCCGTAGGCGGTGTGGCCGCCCCAGAGGGTGAGCGCGAGCTCGTGGACCTCGTGCCCGCGGGCCCGGGCGACGAGCGCGTGCGCGGCCTCGTGGAGGAACACCGAGAGGAACAGGAGCAGCACGAACGCGAGCGCGACGACGTAGGTCCCGATCCCGAGGTCGGGCGCGACGAAGCGCACGGTGGGGGCGAACAGGACGGTGAGCACGGCCGCGGCGACGAACCACGAGGGCGTGACGACGACCGGGGCGCCGGCGAGTCGACCGATGACCCAGCCGGAGGAGGTGCGGCGCGGGCGGCGCCCGCGGGGGGCGGGGGTCTGACTCACCTGGTCAGCCTAGTGGTCGCGGCTGGGCCGGTGCTGGGCGCGCGCCCGGAGGACGTGGACCGCGGCCCCGGACGCGGACGGCGCCTGTGGAGGGGGCCGCGGGTGGTGGGTGCCTGCGGCTAGGGTCGCGGGCGTGGCTGTGACGGACGAGATCGAGACCCTGACCGTGGCCGGGCCGGGCGCCCTGGAGCCGGCGGAGGCGCGGGTGCCGGGGCTGTCGCCGTCGCGCGCGAACGACTTCATGCAGTGCCCGCTGCTGTTCCGGTTCCGGGTGGTCGACCGCCTGCCGGAGCCGCCGAGCGAGGCGGCCGCGCGGGGCACGCTCGTGCACGCGGTGCTCGAGCGCCTCTACGACGCGCCGGCGGGCGCGCGGACGCCGGAGCACGCGCTGTCGTTGCTCGGGCCGCAGTGGGAGGCGCTGCAGCAGGCGCGTCCCGAGTACGCGGACCTGGTCCGGGACGCGGCGGGCCTCGAGTCGTGGCTGGGCCGCGCGGGCGAGCTGGTCGGCACCTACTTCCGGCTCGAGGACCCGAACCGGCTGGAGCCGCGATCGCGCGAGCTCGCGGTGCGGCACCAGCTCGCGGACGGCCCGCAGCTGCGGGGCATCGTCGACCGGCTGGACGTCGCGCCGTCGGGCGAGGTGCGGGTCGTGGACTACAAGTCGGGGCGGTCGCCGCGGCCGGGCTACGGCGGGTCGGCCGAGTTCCAGATGCGGTTCTACGGCCTCGTGCTGTGGCGCGAGACCGGGACCGTGCCGCGCATGCTCCAGCTCGTGTACCTGGGCGACGGACAGGTCCTGCGGTCGGAGCCGACCGAGGCCGCGCTCGAGCACACCGAGCAGCGCGTGCGGGCGGTGTGGTCGGGGATCGAGGGCATGGCCCGGGCCGGGCACTTCCCGCCGCGGCGGTCGGCGCTGTGCGGGTGGTGCGCGCACCAGGCGTCGTGCCCGGAGTTCGGGGGCACTCCCCCGGCGTACCCGGTCGAGGCGTCCGTGCGGGCGCTCGGGGTCGCGCCGGGGACGTGACCCGGCGCGGTACGCCGGTTCCGGGCGTGCCCGGCGTCCGCGCGGTCGCCGGTCAGCCGGCGGCGGCCTCGAGCAGGTCGAGGGTCTCGCCGGACGCGATCCGGCCCAGGGCGGGGACGTCGAGCTGCTCGAGCGACGCGACCCGGGTCAGCCCCGGCGCGGGCTCGACGGGCACCACCACCTGCACGCCGACGGTCCGCGCACCCGAGGCGAGGGCGGAGGCGATCCCCGGTCGCGAGTCCTCGACGGCGACGCACGCGGCCGGGTCCACGCCGAGCTGGGCGGCGGCGCGCAGGTAGGGCTCGGGGTGCGGCTTGCCGTGGGTGACCTCGTCGCCGCAGACGACGGCCTGGAACGTCCCCTCCGGGACCGCCTCGACGACGGCCTCGGCCAGCACCCGGTAGGACATCGTGACGAGCGCGCAGGGGATGCCCGCCTCGCGCAGCCCCGCGAGGAGCTCGCGGGCTCCCGGCTGCCACGGGACGGCGTCGTGCAGGTGCTCGACCATGCGCCCGACGAGCCGTTCGACGATCTCCTCCGGGCTGAGCGGCACCCCGTGGGCGGCGATCAGCCCCGCGGACTCGAGAAGGGGCCGCCCGACGAGCGTGAGCCCGTCCTGGTAGGTCCAGGTGAGGCCGTGCTCGGCGACGAGCTCGGTCTCCGCGGTCATCCAGTAGGGCTCGGTGTTGACGAGGGTCCCGTCGAGGTCCCAGAGCACCGCGGCGGGCGTCGTCGTGGTGGCAAGGGGGCTCGAGGAGGACTGTTCGCTCACCGCACCATCGTAGGTGGAGGCCTCGCGCGGCCCGTGCGGGCGCCCGTTCGCGGGCGGCGGAACCGGACGCCGTCCTCGGCGCCGGGCGCCCCGTAGGCTGGAGCGATGAGCGATCCCCAGCCTGCTCCCTCCGCCCCGCGTCCCGGCCGCGCCGTGCTGCTCGCGGCCTTCGAGGGGTGGAACGACGCGGGCGGAGCGGCGACCGCCGCGATCGAGCACCTGCAGGACGTCTGGGGCGCCGTCGAGGTCGCGCGCCTCGACCCGGAGGAGTACCACGACTTCCAGGTCAACCGGCCCCAGGTCGTGGTCGGCGACGACGGCAGGCGCACGATCGAGTGGCCCACGACGACGGTGTGGACCGCGACGTTGCCGTCGAGCGGCCGGACCGTCGTCCTGGTGCGCGGGATCGAGCCGTCGATGCGCTGGCGGTCCTACTGCCGCGAGCTGCTGCGCCACGCCGACGAGCACGACGTCGAGACCGTCGTGACGCTCGGCGCCCTGCTCGCCGACGTCCCGCACACCCGCCCGATCCCGCTGACCGCGACGAGCGAGTCGGTCGGGCTGCAGGCCGTCCTCGACGTCGAGCCCACCACCTACGAGGGCCCGACCGGGATCGTGGGCGTGCTGCAGCACGCGGCCGCCGAGCACGGGTGCGCGTCCGTGTCTCTGTGGGCCGCGGTGCCGCACTACGTCGGGCAGCCGCCGTCCCCGAAGGCGACCCTCGCGATCCTGTCGCGCGTCGAGGACCTCCTGTCCGAGCCGATCCCCCTCGGCGACCTCCCCGAGGACGCCGTGGCGTGGCAGACCGGCGTCGACGAGCTCGCGTCCGAGGACCCCGAGATCGCCGAGTACGTCCGGCAGCTCGAGGAGGCCAAGGACACCGCCGAGCTGCCCGAGGCGTCGGGCGAGGCGATCGCGCGCGAGTTCGAGCGGTACCTGCGCCGCCGCGACGACGGCCGCCAGGGCTGAGGACCGGCCGCGTCGGGAGTTGGCCACCGCGCTGATCGAGAAGGCTCGTGAGGACGTTGCCCGGCGACGTCCAGGTGGTCGCGCCCGCGCCGGCGGCCCCGATTAGCCCTCCGGGAAATCCGTTGGGGCACGCACCGGACGCTCCGTAACGTGCCGGCGTGACCCTCACCCTCCGGACCTTCAGGCCGTCCGACCTCGACAGGCTGATCGCGCTGTCTCTCGACGCGTGGGAGCCCGTGCTCGACGCGTGGCGCGACGCCCTCGGGCCGGACCTCTACGGCCTGGCATACCCGGACTGGCGACGTTCTCAGGCGGAGACGGTGCGGACCGCGTGCGAGGCGCAGCCGGCCACGACGCTCGTCGCCGAGCTGGACGGGCGCGTGGTCGGCTTCGCGGTGGTGGTGCTGGGCGAGCCCGACGACGCGGGGACGCGCGCCGCCGACCTCGAGCTGATCGCCGTGGACCCGTCGGCGCAGCGCCGCGGGGTCGGCCAGCAGCTCGTCGACGCAGCGCTCGAGCTCATGCGGCGAGCCGGCTGCGCGTTCGCGAACGTCTGGACCGGCGGCGACGCCGCTCACGCCCCCGCGCGGCAGCTCTACGAGCAGAACGACTTCACGCCGCTCCCCGTCGTGCACTACTACCGCGCGCTCTGAGCCAGGAACTCTTCGAACAGGTGTTCGAGAGAGTGTCAGTGGCTCGGTGTTGACTCTGTTCCATGACGACGACGGCGGACGCGGGCTCCCGAGCGGTCGTGCGCGCGACCGCGAGTCCCGTCCCCGCGCAGGGCGACCCCGAGAGCCGCAGCCCGATCGAGCGTGACCTCACCGAGGTCGAGGTGCTCGGCGAGGCGATCGACGCGATCGTCGAGATCGAGACCGCGATCCGCCGGCTGACCGCCGTCCGCACCGTCCTCGTGGACGCGGCGCGACGCCAGGTGCCGGCCGCCGAGGCCGCGCTCCTGCGCCCCTCGTCCGACGCCGCGCGCGGGCCCGACCTCGCGGCTCGGGCGGAGCTCGCCGAGCGGGCGTTCGTCGCTGATCTCGCGACCGCGCTCCTGCTCCCGGAGCGCACGACCCGCGCGCTCGTCGCGGACGCGCAGGCCCTCGTGCACGACCTGCCCGCAACCCTCGAGGCCCTCGGCTCGGGCAGGATCTCGTACCGCCACGCGCAGGTCGTGAGCGAGCACACCGCGGGACTCGATCCCGACGCCGCCCGCGCGGTCGAGGCCGCCGGGCTCGCTCGCGCGCACGCCACGACGCCGACGGGCCTCGCACGACACCTCCGGCGTGCTCGCGAACGCGTGCACCCCGAGGTGCCCGCCGTCCGGCATCGCCGCGCCGCGGCCGACCGCCGGGTCCACCTCGACCCCGCTCCCGACGGCATGAGCTGGCTCACGGCCTTCCTTCCGGCCGCGACCGGGCACGCCGTGATGGACCGGCTGGACCACGCCGCCGGAGCGCTGGCGGTCGGTGGCGAAGAGCGCACGCCCGACCAGCTCCGCGCCGACGTCCTGACTGCGCTCCTCCTCGACGACGCCGACGGCAGCGCGTCCGCGGCGCTGGCAGGCGTCGCGCCGACGGGTCGTCGAGGAGCCATCCCATCCCCCGGGCCTTCGCAGCCGGACGTGGCAGGACACCCAGGCGTGGCAGCACAGCCAGGCGTGGCAGCACAGGACCACGACGAGAGTGCGGTCGGCGACGAGGATCGGCCGCTCGCCGAGGTCGACGCAGCAACGTGCCGCACCGCCCTCGCTCACCTGGCTCGTGGTCTCGTCCCCCGCGTCCACGTCACCGTCCCCGCGATGACGCTCCTCGGTCGCAGCGACGAACCGGGCGACCTCGACGGGTACGGCCCGATCGACGCCGACACCGCCCGCGAGCTCGCCGCCGGCGCGCCGTCGTTCACGCGGATCCTGACGCATCCCCACACGGGCACGGTGCTGTCGGTGGGACGCGAGTCCTACGCGGTCCCGGCCGACCTCCGGCGGCACCTCGCTGTCCGCGACGCGACCTGCCGCTTCCCCGGCTGCGGTCGGCGCGCGGCGCGCTGCGACGTCGACCACGTCGTCGCGTTCGTCGACGGCGGCTCGACCGACGCGGACAATCTCGTCCATCTGTGCCGCCACCACCACCGTCTCAAGCACGAGACGTCGTGGCGGCCGGCGCCGAGCACCGGCCCGCACGCGCCGCCCGGGTCGGTGACATGGACGTCCCCCACGGGCCGGACGCACGTCGCGAGCCCCGCATCCGCCGACCTCGGCCCGCCACCGTTCTGAAGGGCGCGCGGTCAGTGGGTGGGGTCCGAGCCTCTGGGTGGCGGCTCCGTCTCACGGCGCGCCCGCCGCCGGACACGCTCGAACACGTCGGCGGACACCATCTCGACGACGAACTGCGGGTCAGCGGCGATCTCATCTGGTGTCGGCAGCGAGGTGAGGCACAGCCGGGTGCTCCCAGATTCTGTCCGGACGTCTGCCCAGACCAGGCGACCGTCCGCGAACTCGTCCACCTTGCGAACTTCGTAGCCGTCCATGACGTCCGCCCAAAGCGCGACCGGGTCGTCGGCATCGTCGTGGATCCACCGGACCCGCTGGAAGAATCGCTCGATCATGGCACATGGTGGGCGGTCAGGCGAGCCGCCCCCGCGCCGCGCGCACCATCGCGGACTCGTCGGGCTCGCCGAAGCCGTGCGACGCGTACAGCCCGTGGGCGTCGCGCGTGAACAGGACCCATCGGAAGTCGGCGCCCGGCCCTTCGTCGATCATGGTCTCGACGAGCCGGTGTCCCAGTCGGTGTCCGCGGTGGTCGGGGTCCACGAAGACGTCGGCCAGGTACGCGAACCCGATGCCGTCGGACACGGCACGGGCGAACCCGACCTGAGCGCCGCCCGGCGCGTACGCTCCGACGACCCGCCACGCGCCCGCGACCTGTGCCTCGACGTCGGCCCGGGTGCGCCACCGTCCCCAGGAGGCGTCGTTCGCGAGGAACGCCCAGACCGCGTCGAGGTCGAGCCGTGCGGGATCGTCGCTCAGCTCGCGTACCGTCCGGCGTCGACGCCCGCCGTGGCGTCCGAGCCCACCGTGGCGTCCGAGCGCTGCGCGCCGTCCGTGGGCGTCGCGTCCGTCACAGCCTGACGCCGAGCAGGGCGTCGACGGTCCGGGCGACGACGCCGGGTGCGCCCTCGTCCCAGTCGTCGCCGTCGCTCGCGCCGTCCGCGAGCGCCCGGTCAGCCCACGCGTCGACGGCGGCGAGCGCACGGGGTGCGTCGAGGTCGTCAGCGACGGCGGCACGCACCGCGGCCAGGGTGGCGTCCGCGGACGGGCCGCCGTTGCCCGCGAGCGCGGCGCGCCACCGGTCGAGCCGGGCCCGAGCGCCGGCGAGGTCCTCGTCCGTCCACTCCCACGGGGCGCGGTAGTGGTGGGCGAGGATGGCGAGCCGGATCGCCATCGGGTCGACGCCGTCGCGGCGAAGGGCGGACACGAACACGAGGTTGCCGCGGGACTTGCTCATCTTCTCGCCCTCGTAGGCGAGCAGCGCGGCGTGCAGGTTCACGCGCGCGGCCCGCCCGGTGGCGGGCACGGCGGACGCGGACGGCGCCTCGGCGGCCTCGGCACCCGTCGCGTCGAAGATGTCGTCGGGCAGGACGCGCAGGTGCGAGCTGGACATCTCGTGGTGCGGGAACAGGAGGTCGACCCCGCCGCCCTGGACGTCGAACGCCGGCCCGAGCCCGTGCGCGCCGATGAGCGCGCACTCGATGTGCCAGCCGGGGCGCCCGGTGCCGAGGTCGCCGCCGTCCCAGGAGGGCTCCCCGGCGCGCTCGCGGCGCCACAGGAGCGGGTCCAGGGCGTCGCGCTTGCCGGGCCGGTCGGGGTCGCCGCCGCGCTCGGCGAACAGCGCGAGCATGGCGTCGCGGTCCAGGCGGGAGACGGCCCCGAAGGCGCCGTCGGCCGACAGGTCGGCGTAGACGTCGCCCAGGTCGGGCCGGTCTCCCCCGGCGCCGTCCTCGAGGGGCACGCGGTACGCGGCGCCGGACGCGAGCAGCGCGCTCACGGCGCGCGCGACGTCGGGCACGGACTCGACGGCGCCGACGTAGACGTCGGGCGGGATGACCCCGAGCGCCGCCATGTCCTCGGCGAAGAGGGCGGTCTGCGCGACGGCGAGCTCGCGCCAGTCGACGCCGGTCGCCTCGGCGCGCTCGAGGAGCGGGTCGTCGACGTCGGTCACGTTGGACGCGTAGGTGACCTTCTTGCCGGCGTCGCGCCAGGCACGCTGCAGGAGGTCGAACGCCACGTAGGTGGCGGCGTGACCGAGGTGGGTCGCGTCGTACGGCGTGATGCCGCACACGTACATCCGCGCGTGCGCACCGGGCGCGGCGACCACGAGCTCACCGGTGCTGGAGTCGTGGACCCGCACCTCGGCGGGGCCGGACGAGCCGCTCGGGGCCGACGGGAGGGCGGGGATCTGCGGCGCGGGCCAGGAGTGCACGCGCCCAGTCTAGGTGGGTTCGCGCGCCGTCCCCGCCGGGTCCCACGACGCCGCCGCCCGGCGCCGACAGGGGCGCCGCGCGTGCGTCAGACCGCGCCGGCGAGGTTCCCGACGGGCTCGAGGACGCCGCCGAGGAGGAGCAGCGCGACGAGGATCGCGAGCCCGATCCGGTACACGACGAAAGGCTTGTACGAGAACGTGGACACGATCTTGAGGAACCCGATGATCACGACGTACCCGACGAGGAACGACACGATCGTCGCGACGAGCGTGGGCCCGAAGCCGGGCGTGCCGGGGGCCGGGTCGCCGCCGACGGCCTTCGCGAGCTCGAAGAGCCCGGAGCCGAGCACGGCCGGGATCGCGAGGAGGAACGAGTAGCGGGCCGCGGCCTCGCGCGTGAAGCCCATGATCAGACCGGCGGTGATGGTGCCCCCCGAGCGGGAGACGCCCGGGATGAGCGCGAGGGCCTGCGCGAACCCGAACGCGGTCGCGCGGCGCGGCGTCATCTCGTCGAGGGTCCGCGAGTGGGTGCCCCGCTTGTCGGCCCAGCCGAGGATCAGGCCGAACGCGGCCAGCGTGAACGCGATGAGCCAGAGGTTGCGGAAGTGGGTCTCGATGGCGTCCTGGAACGCGAGCCCGAGGACGACGATGGGCAGCGAGCCGAGCGCGATGTACCAGGCCATGCGGGCGTCGGGGTCGTGCGCGCCCAGGCGGGCGGCACGGTCGCGCCCCTGGGCGCCCGTGACGGCGTGCCACCACGCCACGCAGATCCGCTTGATGTCGCGGCGGAAGTACAGCAGGACGGCGGCCTCGGTGCCGATCTGGATCATCGCCGTGAACGCGGCGCCGGGGTCCCCGGCACCGATCAGCTCACCGACGATGCGCAGGTGCGCGGACGACGAGACGGGCAGGTACTCGGTGAGGCCTTGCACGAGGCCCATCAGGATGGCTTGCCACATCGACACGGGGCGCCACGATACCCTGCCGCGCATGGAGCAACGCCTCGTCGGTCACAGCGGTCTGCGGGTATCGGCGCTCGGGCTCGGGACCATGACGTGGGGACGCGACACCGACGCGCTCGACGCCGCCGACCAGCTCCGGGACTTCCTCGACGCCGGCGGCACCTTCGTGGACACCGCGGCGTCGTACGGGGGTGGCGAGGCCGAGCAGGTCCTGGGCTCGCTGCTCGACGGTCAGGTCGACCGGGCCGAGCTCGTCCTGACCACCCAGGCGGGGCTCGTGCGCGGGCGCGACGGGGTCCGCGCCGACACGTCCCGGCGCGCCCTGCTGGACGGTCTCGACGCGTCGCTCGCGCGGCTCGGCACCGACCACGTCGACCTGTTCCTCGTGCACCGGCCCGACGCCGTCACCCCGCCGCACGAGGTCGCCGACACGCTGCAGCACGTCGTGGCGTCCGGGCGCGCCCGCTACGTCGGGCTGTCGAACCACCCCGCCTGGGCGTCGTCGCACCTCACGGGTCTCCTGGACCGCACGCAGGCGCCCGTCGTCGGGCTGCAGCGCGAGTACTCGCTCGTGCAGCGCGGCGTCGAGCGCGACGCCCTGCCCGCGGCCCGCGCGCTCGGCCAGGGGCTGCTCGCGTGGTCGCCGCTGGGGCGCGGCGTCCTGACGGGCAAGTACCGCAGCGCGGTCCCGTCGGACTCGCGCGCGGCCTCGCCGCACCTGGGCGCGTTCGTGTCGCAGTACCTCGACGCCCGCTCGACGGCGGTCGTCGAGGCCGTCGCGACGGCGGCGGCCGGGCTGGGTCGCGAGCCGCTCGAGGTCGCCCTCGCGTGGCTGCTCGCGCGCGCGGGGGTGGCGTGCGCCGTCGTGGGCGCCCGGACGCCGGGGCAGCTCAGGGCGTCGCTCGACGCGCTCGACCTGGTGCTCCCCGGGGAGCTCTACGACGCGCTCGACGACGTCTCGGGGCCGGGTGCCGAGCACGCCGACCGCTGGGACAGCACCGCGTCCGTGTGACGGCGCTCGCGCCGTCGCGACGGCGCGGAGCCGGGACCCGTCAGTCCGCGCGGAACGCGGGCTCCTCGAAGTCGTGGTCGTCCTCGTCGTCGAAGTCGTCGTCGTGCTCGTGCTCGTCGTCGTCCTCGTCGTCGTCCTCCACGAGCGCGAACGGCAGCACCTCGCCGAACGACTGCAGGACCGCCTCGTCGTACACCTCGAACGCGTCCGCGAGGACGTCGTACGCGTCGTCGACGGCGGGGTCGTCGTCGCTGCGACGTGCTGCGATCGCGTTGTAGTGCGCCTCGAGCGCGGCGACGAGACGGTCCAGGGCGGCGCGCGGGTCAGCGGTCATATCCGAACGGTAGCGCCGGGCGGGGCACAATGGACAGTCAACTGGTCCGGCACCCGAGGAGGCCCCATGTCCCACCGGTCGCACCGCACGTCCGAGGCCCAGTACGAGTACAGGACGGTGCGCTTCGACCGGGGCACGAGCCGCGCCGACGCGCGGCGTGCCCTGACCGAGCAGGCGGAGTACGGCCGGTGGGAGCTCCACCGCACCGTGCTCTACGTCGG
>Ga0164243_10000704_pt1 | contig 59074 bp, 47 predicted proteins | sample OricompcompostOP_FD_108781 | JGI IMG/M metagenome (GOLD analysis project Ga0164243, IMG submission 108781) | Organic Plus compost microbial communities from Emeryville, California, USA - Original compost - Organic plus compost (OP) | ecosystem: Engineered > Solid waste > Mixed feedstock >... | reverse complement strand
GCTCCCGGCTCCCGGCTCCCGGCTCCCGGCTCCCGGCTCCCGGCTCCCGGCTCCCGGCTCCCGGCTCCCTGCTCCCTGCTCCCTGCTCCAACCCAGCTTAGGGCTTCACTACGGGCACCGTGTATACCTTCGCCAGGGCGCGAAGATACTCGTCGTGCAGCGCGCGGATCGTGTCGAACTCGCGCTTCACCGTCGCGCGATACTCGGGGTGCGTCGCAAAGTCGAACAACAGGGCCGACATCGCCTGCGCATCGGTCACGAAGCCGTCGTGGCCTACGGACGTCAGCGCGTCGGCCTCCATCTCGTAGGTGTGATTCGGCGCATTTGAGGTCTTGGCGCTGAACTGCCCGCCCGGAATCGCGCTCGATACGCTCCCCGTCTCCTCATAGCCCTGCGGCTTGCCCGGGTCCGGCAGGGCGTCCTTGGCGCCGTACCGCTTCAAATATGCGAATGCCAGTTCGCTGACGCTACCGAGTCCGATCCCGTCGCGATTCTTGCCGTAGTGCTCGATGGTGACGGTCGTTCCCGTCGCGAGCGCCGCGGCGCGCGCCGCGTTGTTGACCATCTCGGTGACCTGCGCGAGGTACACCTCATCCGGATAGCGGATGTAGAAATCGGCCTGCGTGCGATCCGGAACGACGTTGGGGGCGGCACCGCCCTCCGTGATCACCCCCTGGATGCGGGTTTCCGGACGGAGGTTGCTGCGAATGGCGTCGATGTTGTTGAAGAGATGGATCACCGCGGTGAGCGCGTTGCGCCCGTTCCACGCGGTGAGCTGGTGCGCCGGCGCGCCGTGAAACGTGTACTTCACGCCGTCGATGTTCATGCAGCACGTGCCGAAACCGGCGGCGGGGCGCGACGTGGCCGCGGTCGAGTGACTGCGCACGAGGAGGTCCATCCCGTCGAAGACCTTCGCGTCGTGCATCACCGTCTTGGCGGCCGGCGGCATCATCTCCTCGCCCGGAGTGCCGAAGACCACGACCGTGCCCGGCGTCTTCGTCTTCGCGAGGTATTCGCCGATGGCGATCGCGGCCGCGATGCCGATCGGCCCCTGCGTGCTGTGCTGGTCGCCGTGGAATGCGCCCTTCGTGCCCCGCAGCGCATCGTACTCCACGATGACGCCGAGCTTCGGGCCGCCGCTCGCCCTGGTGTAGCGAGCGACGAACGCCGTCGGCAGCCCGGGCGTCCCCATCTGCACGTCGAAGTCGTGTTTCGCGAGGTATTCGGTGAGGAGCTTCACGGAGCGCTTCTCCTCGAAGCCGATCTCCGGGTGCCGCGTGATGTCGTCGCCGAGCGCGAGCAACTCGCTGTCCATGAGCTCCTTCGCGCGCGCGACGACCTGGTCGCGCTGCGCGTTCGGGGCGGTCATTCGCGCGACGAGGGCGGGCAGGTCGAGCGACTTCTCGAGCGAATCGAGGCGGCGGACGACGTCGCGCGCGGCGTCTCGTTCCGTGGGGGTTTCCTGTGCGGCGAGCGGCGCGAATGGAAGGAGCGCGGCGACGATGGCGAGACGAGCGCGAAGCAGCATGGGATCGATCGGGAGCGGGTCGTGGACAGGGAGCTGGAAACCCATAACGGAATACACATGGTGCGTCCGCGCCAGGTTTCGCTCCCTCGATCACACCCGACCGCTCTGCGGCAGTGAAGAGCGCCGGGGCTGCTCGACGCTCTTCCCGTCGCGGCTACTCGCGACGATCGCGGACGCCGGAATCCCGTCGATCGTCGCGTGAATCGTCGTGGTTGCCCACTGCCGCTCCGTATGCCACGGCGGCCCGCCTCACTCGTAACGCAAAGCCTGCATGGGGTCCACCCGCGACGCTCGCAAGGCGGGCAGATAGCCGGCGCCAAGTGCGACGATCGCGAGGACGACCGCCGATCCGACGAAGGTGGCCGGATCGAAGCCCGTCATCTCGTACAGCAGCGTCGCCGCCCCGCGGCCGAGCGCCAGCGCGCCGACCAGCCCGATCGCGCAACCGATCAACGTCAGAAAGCCCACCTGCCTCATGATCATCCGACGCACCGAGCTGGTGTCGGCCCCGAGCGCCATCCGCACGCCGATCTCGCGCGTGCGTTGCGCCACCGAATAGGCGAGCACGCCGTACAGCCCCACGGCGGCGAGCAGCGTCGCGAGCGCCGCGAACGCGCCGGAGAGGGAGCTGATCATCCGGTCCATGAACACGTTCTCCTTCGCCTGATCCGGCAGGGTCTTCAGCGACTCCACCGGCAGGTTCGGATCCAGTGAAGAGATGACGCCAGGAATGGCGCGCACCAACTGCACCGGATCGCCGGCGGTCCGCACGTAGAACGAGAGAGAGCCGAGGGTCGTGTCCTGGCGAACGGGCGTCATGAACAGCGGCGGCACTTTCTGCTTCACCTCGGAGTACTTCGCGTCCTTCACCAGCCCGATGATCTGCACCGACAGCGACTCTCGCCCACCCGTCCCCATGAACTTGCCGACGGCGTCGCGGCCAAGGCCGAACTTTTTCGCGAACGTCTCGTTGACCATCGCGACGCGCGGCGCCCCCGAGACGTCGGCCGCCGTGAACTCACGGCCGGACACCAGCGTCATGCCGAGCGTGCGCAGGTAGCCCGCGCCGACCTCGTTGAAGCGCGAGTTCGCGTCGGTGTCGGGCCCCTTCTGAAAACCTTGAACCGACACGTCGCTCCCCCAGTTGCTGTTTGCCAGCAACGGCACGAGCGACGACGACACGCCCGTCACGCCCGGTACCGCCTGAAGAGCATCCTCTAAACGCTGAAAGAACTGCGCGGACCGCGCCGGAGTATATCCGTTGAGCTCGGGCGACACTCGGAAGGTCACGACGCGGTCGGGCTGGAGGCCAAGCTGCACGGTCGCGACGTGCCGCAGACTCTTCACGAACAGACCGGCCGCGACGAGCAACGTCATCGACAGCGCGATCTGTGCGGTCACGAGCGACAGGCGGAAGCGCGCGGAAGAGCGCTCGCCGGCCAGCTTGCCCGAGCCGGCGCGCAGCGTCGTCACGAGATCGGGCCGGGTGCTCTGGAGCGCCGGATAGAGCCCGAACAGGAAACCCGTGGCGATCGACAGCAGCGCGGCGAATCCGAGCACCTGCCAATCGAGCGAGAAGCTCAACGTGCTCGCCGTGTCCTGCGGCAGAAGTTGTGAGAGCAGGCCGAGCGTCAGTCGCGCGACGGCCAGGCTCACGATTCCGCCGAGGATCGCCAGCAGGCACGACTCGGTCAGGAGCTGCGCGAGCAACTGGCGGCGCGTCGCGCCGAGCGAGAGCCGAACGGCCATCTCCGTCGCCCGATTCGCCGATCGGGCGAGCAACAGGTTCGCGATGTTGGCACACGCGATGAGCAGCACGACGCCCGTGATCGAGAACAGGAGAATGAGCGGCGTCCGCGTTTCCTTGTGCATGGTGCTCTGCCCGCGACGCCCGTCGCTGAGCTTGATCTCCTTCGCGCGGAACTTCTCCATCGTCGCCGCGCTCATCCCTGTCTGCAGCGGCGCCTCCACGTCGTTGATCGCCGCCCGGTACACGGCGTTGATCGACTTCGACGCCTGCGGCATCGAGACGCCTGGCGCGAGCCGGCCGAACGCGTAGAGCCAGTAGCTCCGCCGATTCTCGAAGCCCTTGAAGTAGCGCTCCATCACGGTGCGCATCGTCAGCGGCACGTACAACATCGGCCTGGTGCCGAGCGTCGTGCCCTCGAACCCCCTCGGCGCGACCCCGACGATCGTCAGACGCTCGCCATTCACCGTGATCGCCTGCCCCACGACGTTCGGGTCTGCACCGAGGCGCGTCTCCCAGTAGCTGTAGCCGAGTACCGCCACATAGTGCCCGCCGATGGTCCGATCGTCGTTCGGCGTGAAGAGGCGCCCGAGCGCCGCGCGAACGCCCAGGACCGGGAAGTAGGATCCCGACACGAGCATCGCATCGCCGTTCAGCGTCTGCGTCTTGTACGCGACGTTCGCCCCGAAGGCTCGATGGCCGGCGATTCCGCTGAACCCGGTGCGCGACGCCTCGAGATCGCGAAACATCGGGTAGCTCAGGACCTCGTCGCAGCCGCCGGCGTTGCTGCACGACTGCGAGCCTGGATTCGGTCCAGGTACGGCGAAGTTCACGAGCTGCTCCGGGTGCGAGACCGGCAGCGGGCGCAGCAGCATCTCGTCGAACAGCGAGTAGATCGCCGTGTTCGCGCCGATGCCGAGCGCGAGCGAGAGGATCGCGACGACCGTGACGAACGGCGTGCGGAACAGCGTGCGAAGCGCACGAGTGAGATTCAGCATGACCTGGGGGCTTGATTCGTGGGGCAGCTGGAGTGGCGCGGCATTCCCCCGCCGGCCGATGCGCTCCCCTTGGACACGGGTGCGGACGTAAAGGTTGGGACGGAGCGATCTCGCGAACATCGTGGGCGGTCGATCGCCCTCGCGGTACCGTTAGGTTCCGATGACCATGTCTGCATCGCTCGCCCCACACTCCCGGCGCACTTCGGCCGACGCGGAGCTGTCGCCCGAACGCTACGTTGCGGCTCCCGCGCGAGATTCAGTCAGGCGAAAGTCGAATGCGACGCTCGTCGGCGTTGCGCTCGCCGCGACCGCCGTCTATGCGACGCTCGCCACCAGCGCGCACTACGGCCTACTCGACGAGCTCGATCGACGAGTGCGCGACCGGATGCTGCGACGCGGCCCGCGCGTGGTGCGAGCCGCCCGCGTCGTCACCAAACTGTCCGAGTCGGCGGTCCACCCGATCCTCGGCTTCGCCGCGTCGAAGGCGGTCTCTCGTCTCACCGGACGACAGACATCCGCGCCATTCATTGCATCGCTCGCCGACTTTGTCCTGAACAAGGGCACGCGTCTCTTCATTCACCAGCACCGCCCGCCCGGCGCGCACCCGCGGCGCGGCCTCGACCGACTCGGCTATCCGAGCGGGCATACCATGGCGGCGAGCGCGATCGCATTCACCACGGCGCTCGAGCTGGGGAAAGGACGGCCACCGATGCAGCGAGGAGCGCTGATCGCCGCCGCCGCGGCATACGCCGGCACGATCGGCTGGACGCGACTCGTGCTCGACGAACACTGGGTCGATCAGGTCGCGGGCGGTTTCGTCGGCGGGATCATCCTCGCGACGCTGACGCACCGCACCACGCCGCGCGGCCCACGCAGGGCAACGGCGACGCGAAGCTAGATCGGCGGCAGCGACCACGCGCCGCGCAGTCGCTCGTACTCGCGTTCAGGAAGTTGAACGAGCATGGGGCTGCGCGACCGGTCGAGCCATAGAACGATGTCGGCGAGCGCCGCCGCGTCGAGCGCGGTGCAGCCGGCGGTTGTCGACGCCGGGCCGGCCCAGATGTGGAGGAAGATGCACGATCCTCTTCCCTTCACCGGGGGCGTCGCGTTGTAGCCGACGATCACACCGATCCGATACTGCCCGATCGCTCTCATGTGCTCCGCGCTCGTCCAATCGACCCGCGGGACGGCGGTGCGCGATACCACAGTGTTGTAATGCACCGACTCGACGTCGTCGACGCAGTCGCTCATCTCGTCGAGCGCGACGTACGGCATTCGCAGCGCCGCGACGGGCAGGTCGTTCGCGTAACCGAACAACGTGTCGAGCGGGAACGCGCCCGCGGGCGACCGACCGTCCCCCTCGTGCTTGTGCGGCGCCGTCGGCTGAATCGACAGGCTGTCGAAGCCGACGCCCCACGCGAGTCCGGTGCGTCCAGTGACGATGGCGGCGGGCACGCCCACCGAACGCCATTCCGCGGACGCACTCGGCCGCTCGAAGCGGCGCAGCACGCCGGTCGTCGAATCCCAATCGGCCGTGGTCACGACGACGATCTGCTGCGCGCGATCGATCGGCGACGCAGCGCGCGGCGGCGGTGCGGGAACCGGCGCCGGCACCGCGACCGGCGCCACGCTCGGGGCGCTCTGACACGCCGCGGCGAGACCCACGGCCGCGATCGCGCGGACGACCGCGGCGATCCGTTGAACAGACGATGCTCTTCGTGGCACGCCCGAAGAACGCACCCGACCGCGCAACCGCGCAATCCCCTCGCGCCGACGAAGCCCGATCATAGCTTGAGCAATTCGTCGCGCAGCACGCGGCCGCGAATCCGACTTACCGGATGCTCCGCCCCGCTGTGCAGCACGGCGACGTACGTGCCCCCGGGCTGCGGCGTGATCTTCCTGATCATGCTCAGATTGAGCAGCGTTCCACGCGACACCCGCACGAATTGCGCGGGATCCAACCGCCCCTCGAGATCCTTCAATCGGTAAGTGATCGTGTAGCGCTCGTTGGCGCGCGTCACGAGCTGCAGAAGCTCGCCGTCGGCCACGATCGACGCGATGTCGTCCACCGGCACGAGATAGATGTCCTCGCGCACGCGCACGGGAATCCGCTTGAGCGGCGCGAGCGGCTGCGACGCGGCATACTCACTCGCCGCGGCCTGCACACGTTCGGCGTCCCCGGGACGAAGGTCCGCGCGCTCGAGCCGCTCGATCGCACGATTGACCGTCGCGCGCAGCCGCGCCGGCTCGACGGGCTTCAGCAAATAGTCGATCGCGTTCATCTCGAACGCGCGCACCGCGTACTCGTCGTACGCCGTCACGAACGCGACGAGCGGCAGCTTGTCCTTTCGAAGGAGTCGCACCACGCCAAGTCCGTCGACCTCGGGCATCTGGAGATCCAGCAGCGCAAGATCGGGCGCGACGCGCTCGATCAGCTCCACGGCCTCCGCGCCGTTCGACGCCTCGCCAACGACTTCGACATCTGGAAAGTGCCCGAGGAGGTTGGTGAGAAAGCTGCGGGCCGGACGCTCGTCGTCGGCGACGATCACGCGCAGGACGCTCATTCGACACCTCCCCCGACATCCGCCAAGATCCGCGCGCGGACCGGCTCCAGCGCGTCGAACGGCAGCACGATCCGAACGGTCGTCCCGCCTCCCGGCGTTTCGCCGATCGTCAACCGCGCGGCGTCGCCGTAGTAGTGGCGCAAACGCTGTTCGATGTTCGCGAGCCCCACGCCGGTGGGCGCCTCGCCGTGATTCGGCGCGTTGTAGCCGCGGCCGGTGTCGGCGACGATCAATTCGAGCATCGCTTCGCGTCGCTCGCCACGCGCGCGCGCGGCACGGACGATCACCCGCCCGCCATCGCGCATCGGCGAGATGCCATGCTTGACCGCGTTTTCGACGAGCGGCTGCAGGAGAAGCGGCGGCACCCGCGCGCCGCGGAGCTCCGGAGACACGTCGATCTCGACCACCAGCCGTTCCTCGAAGCGCGCCCGCTCGATGCCGAGATACGCCTCGATGATCTCCAACTCCTCGCGCAGCGCGACGAACTGCCCGTTCGACCGGCGCAGAACGGCGCGGAGCAATCCCGTGAGTTGGTAGAGCGTCGCGACCGCGCGCTCCGGCGCCGTCTGCATGAGGTGCCCGAGCGTCGTCAGCGCGTTGAAGAGAAAGTGCGGATTCAGCTGCGCGCGCAACGCACGCAGCTCCGACTCCGTCGCCAGCCGCAGCATATCCTGCTCGCGCTGTTCGCGCTCGTGCCGCTCGGCGTCGAGGCGCAGCTCGTCCACGCGGCGTCCCACGGACGCCGACGCGCCGTCGAGCAACACGAGATCGTCCGAGAGCAGGGTACGCCCTCCGCGGAGCGGTCCGATGAGGATCTCGTAGGTCGGATCGGCGACGGTGGGAACCACGACGCACGCGTCGATGCGCTGCGGCCCCACGGTGATCGACGGCTCCTTCGGTCCGGTGCGGTGCGGCGCCTCACGCCAGCTCGCCGACGAGGCGTCGAGCGCCTTTCCCAACATGCCCGCGGCAACGTCCAGCGCGCGGTCGACGTCCTGCTCCGCGGAAAGCTTGGACGCCAGCGCCAGGCGCACCGCGCGATAATCGGCCCGGCGCAGCACGACGCGATCGACGAAGCGAAACACGACGCGCTCGATCAGTGGATAGGCCAGTGCGGTCGCGCTCCAGAGCGCGAGCAGCGCCGCGGTGCTCAGCAGATGCGTGCTGCCACTCAATTCCTCCCGTTCGACGATCGCGTGCGGGTCGACGAGCGGGGCGGCGAGCGTCGCGTAGAGCAGCGACACGAGCGCGATCAGGACCAGCACGGACAGCGCACGCTTGAGAAACAGGTCCGCGAATGCGAAGCGATAGTCCTGATAGAGAATCGCGAGCACCAGCAGCAGCGACGCGTGGTGGCCGATCAACTCGATCGGCCACGGGTCCTGGTCGAACTCCACCAGCCGCGGATGTCGGCTCAGATGCACGGCCGACACGGCGAAGGCCGCGAGCGCGACCGCGGTGATCGTGCGATGGAACCCGGGGCGGCGTCGTTCAGTGACGACCAGCGCCGCGAGCACGAGGACGTACGTCGTCGTCAGCAACAGCAGCCCGATCGGCGAGAACATCTCGCCCCGGTTCGCGGCGAGCGCGTGCATGACCGCGGCGATCGCGCTCGCCCCGTAGGCCACGATGAGCATCGCTCGATGCTGAGCTCGGTGCGATCGGTCGAGCGACGCATGGACGACGACCGCGGGCAGCGCGCCGAGCGCGCTGTAGGCCGCGACCGAAACCCACGGCAGCGGCCGGCCGACGTCGAAGTCGCGGACAGCGTACGCGAGCATCGCCCCGGCATTCCAGACGACGCCGAGCAACGCCGCCACGAGCGGCAGCCGATCCGGCGTCGCGCGCTCACTCGGCGCCGAGACGTATGCCAGGCGTCGGCGGGTCATGACGCCGAGCATCCCGTAGAGGACGATTCCGGCGGCGAACCCGACCAGGTGAATGAACGCCGTCAGGTCCCGGGCGTTCATCGCTCCACTCTCGAAGTCATGTCGGCCGCGCTGTGCTCATCGCCGAATTTTGTCCCGGATGGCAGGTCGGAGTGAAGCTAGCGAAAGAGAAGGTCGGCAATCCCGATTGAACTTATCGGAATTACCGGATAGCTTGGTAGCTCACATCCCACCGTCTGTCCGAACCTTCATGTCTCACGCCGACCACGGCCGTTCCGAACCTCCCGAGACGCTCGCGTCGACCGCCAATGGCTCGCTCACGCGCTGCACCGGCTGCGGCGCGCTCGAGCTGCGCTTCGGCAACGCGCTGCTTCGCTTCGACGCCACGGACCTGCCCCAGGTCTGCGAAGCGGTTCAGTCGAGTGCTCGACTGCGGCGCGATCGTGCGTCGCGCATCGACGTCGGCGATCAGCGCTATGTCGAACTGCACATGGGTGATTCGGGCGCCGGCTTCGTATTCAGTTATAATGAGATCCGCGAGTTGGACGATCTGCTCGCGATTGCCACGCGTCGGATCGCATCGGAGAGCGCAATCAGCGACTCGCCGCTCGCGATCGACGACGACTTCTTCATCCCCGAGCCCATTCTGCGTCGCCTCAAAGGAATTCGTCATGGCCGTTCATAGACCACGCCTCAAGATCGTCCGCCGACTCGGCGTTCAACTGCCGGGCCTCACGCGCAAGGACGCCGAGGCACGTCCCTATCCGCCGGGACAGCACGGCCAGAACGCCGGCAAGCGCCGCAAGATCTCCGCGTTCCGCAAGCGCCTCGAGGAGAAGCAGAAGATCCGCTTCCATTACGGCGTCGGCGAGCGCCAGCTGCGCAACTACATGGAGCGCGCCGGCACGATGGCCGGCGTGAAGGGCCACAATCTGTTCTCGCTCCTCGAGCGTCGGCTCGACAACGTGGTGTTCCGCCTCGGCCTCACGCCGACGATCCCCGCCGCGCGGCAGCTCGTCTCGCACGGCCACGTCCGCGTCGACGGCAAGCGGGTGGATCGTCCGTCGTACCAGGTGAGCATCGGTGAGACGATCACGCTGTCGGACAAGGCGCGCGCGCGTCCGTCGATCGAGGAGATGATCGCGCACGGCCCGCTGGTGAAGCTGCCGGGCTTTCTGGCCCTCGATCCGAGCGAGCCGGGCACCGGACGCGTTATCGCGACACCGATGCGGCACGACGTGCCGTTCGTCGTCGACGATGCGGCGGTCGTCGAGTTCTACGCGCGGTGAAGATGCGTCACTCGTAATTGCTTGGTTCCCTGTGCCCCGACACCATCGGTCTCGCGTCACAGGGCACGGGGAAGGAAGACGGGAGCGCGGCCAGGGGCCGCGCTCCCGTTTTTCCTTCCCGTGACCTCAGACCTGTGGCCTGAGACCGACAGTCTTCGATCCGTCAACGATCGCTATGAATGCGAACCGCCTCTCCGCCTAGAACTGCCTATCGACCTTTACTCCGGCGTACCAGCGACGAGCCGTCATCCCCGGCCACGCCACCGGCCTCGCGTCGAACGCGTTCACCACCCCCACCTGAACATCCACCCCACGCATCACCGCACGACTCAACCGCGCGTCCATCCGCGTGAACTCCCCCCGGTAGACCGTCGCCGTCGTCGTTCCGCTCGACACCTGCGACGCCGGCGCCTCACTCCAATACAACCCCGTCAACGACGTCCGCACTTTCGCCACGAGCGGGAAATCCGCCGTGAGCCGCGCCGTGCGCGGCGTCGTCCCCAGCAGCGGAAGCCCAGTCGTCCGATCGGTCGCGTCCAGATAGCCGAACGAGCCGTCCAGCGCGAGCGCCCGATACGTCCAGCCCGCGTCGAGATCGACCCCGCGCGTGACGCCGCGCGCGGCGTTCGCGTAACCGAACTCCTGCACCCCGCCGGCCACTCCAAGATCGATCGACTGGATGAACCGCGAGAACCGGTTGTGATAGCCCTGAACGCGCACGTAGCCGTTGTCGCCGTCCCACTGCACGCTGCCCGTGAGGTTCGTCGACGTTTCCGGCCGCAGATCAGGGTTGCCGTGTACCACGTAGCCGACGTTGCCGTTCAGGAACGAGATATAGAGTTCCTTGAAGTCCGGCGCCCGGTAGCCCGCCCCGGCCGATCCGCGCAACGTGAAGCCGCCATCGAGCCGGTAGAGCGCCGAGATCTTCGGCGTGAAGTGGGTGCCCCACTGGTCGCTGATACTGAGCCGCGCACCTGGCACGAGGGTGAATCGTCCGGCGGCGATCGTGAACTGCGCGAACGGCTCTGCCGACGTCGTCGCCCGACGGCCGTTGTTCAGACGACTGGCAGTCAACGCCGCGCGATCGAGATCGATTCCGGCGTCGAGCACGTGCCCGCCGACCGCGCCGCTGTAGGTCGCCTCGAAGCGCGCCAGCGATTCGGTCGACCGATCGCCGGAGTCGCTCACGGGGCGCGGCAGCGTGGCCTGCCGGCTGAGATGCGTGAAGCGCGACAGATACGCCGTCGCCCCGAACCGCTGGGTTGTGCCGATCGGCGCGTCGAGCGTGATGCGTCCGTCGACCTGATCGTTGTCCGAGAAGAAGTAGAGCTGCCCGGACTGCCAGCGTTGATCCTCGCGGATGCCGAGGAACGATGCGTCCACCGTGGGAACGCGGGTCGATCCATCGGTCATCGGCGACCACCTGAGACGCGCGCTGCCGTCCCATCGGTCGGCATTCGCGCCGCTCTGGTCCGGCCGGCCGGGCTGCACGTTGTCCTGGCGACGGCCGATGCCGGCGAGCGCGCGAACGTTTCCCGCACCACCGCGCACCGACGCGCTCGCGTCGAAACGCCCCTGGCTTCCGCCGGTCACCGACGCACTCGCGGCGGGGCGGCGAAGGTAAATGTCGCGCGTGATGACGTTGATGACGCCACCCATCGCCGACGAACCATAGAGCGTCGACAGCGGGCCCTTGACCACCTCGACGTGGTCGATGTTCCAGGCCGGGACGCGCGACAGATCGAGATCGCCGTCGATGCGGCCGACCATCGGCTGGCCGTCGATGAGCAGCAGCACGTGTTGCGATGACAGCCCCTCGATCTGCACGCCGCCGCCGCCCGCCACCGCCGGTTGCGGCTGCACGCCGACGTACTGCGTGAGCAGCGCGTTCAGATCCTGCGCCCCGCTGCGCTCGATCTCGGCACGAGTGATCACTTCCGTCGTCACCGGCGCGTCGCTCACACGCTGCGCGCGGCGCGAGGCCGTCACCACGATCGCGTCGAGCGCGCGGACCTTCACGCTATCCGCGCGCGCGGTGTCGCGCGGCGATTGCTGCGCGTCGATGGATGCCGCGGCGACGATGCTCAGCGCCGCGGCGACTGCGGTGCGCATCAGTCGGTCAACTTCGCGTAGCGCACGGTGAGCACGCCGAAAGTGCCGCCGGTGCTGTAGTAGCTCACGACCTGGACCTTGTACACGTCAGCGCCGCGCTTCACGAGGTACACGTCGTAGGTCGGATAGATCTGGTGCGACGTGGGGTCGTAGCGATACGGCTCGCTCGTCACGAAAGCGCCGCCGGTGCCGTCAGTGCTGAATGCGTTCGACGGAATGCCCTGCGCGCCGACCGGGATCTGCGTGATCAACTCGTACGACGTGTAGAAGCTCGACGGCACGAGCGGCACCGCGGCGACGTTCCCCGCGGTGTTGAGTGTGATCGAGTAGCCCTGCAGCGCGATGTCCCACGCCGCCGGGGCCGTCGTCGACGTCGCGCCCGTCGTGAGGTTCACGTACACCTTCGCCCCGCTCGATAGGTCGACCACCAGCGACTGGTCCGCGCCAAGCGTCGCCGAGGCCGACGACTGCACGGCCCACTTGATCGTCACCGGTCCGGCGTTCGCCTGCGTCGGCGTCGGGATCGCCGCCACCTGGAACTTCGCGAATGCCCCGGCCGTCGACGCCATCCGGATGCCCCACGTGTTGCCGTTCGCGGTGATGGCGTGAGTGGTCCGGTTGTAGTCGTACCAGCCCGTGATGGCGAGCGACACGTCGTCCGATACGAACGACGCATCGGCCGGAATGCTCGCACTGCTCACCGCACCGAAAGCATCCGCGGCGGCCTGCGGCGTGATCGCCTCGATCTGCGACAGCGTGAGCGACGCGTTCGCGCAGAGGCAGAAGGCCTTCACGCCTCCCGGCCCGCTCGCGCCGCCGTTGACCGCCACCGTCGGCACCGAGGTAAACGCGAGATCCCACGCCGTGTTCGTCGACGCGTCGGCAACGGTCGCGAGCGTCGCGGTCGCGCCGAGCGTCACGTACTGCGGCCCACTCGCCGTGTTCAGTTGAATGGTCGCGTACTGCGTGTCGGGACCGGTCGGAGCGGAATCGTCGGAGCAGGCGCTGACCGCCAGCGCGGCCCCGAGAAGCATCGATGCGGAGAGGCGGAAGGAAGGCATGGACATTCTTCGTTTATGAAAGTCGACGCGCGAGGATCGCGCGCGGAGTGATGGGGACGAGCTAGTTCCTGGCCGACGTCTGCGTCGCTGACTCGAGCACGCGCCGCTCGACCCAGTGGACGAGTTCCGCCGAGGGAAGCAGCGGCGTACCGGTGTAGGTGATCGGCAGGCCGGCGAGGTCCGCCGGCAGCTTGCGCTGCGCGATGTCACCCGCCGAGACGAGGATCGGGACCACGACGACGTCGTGGCCCGTCGCGTCGTGCTGCAGCTTGATGATCTCGCGCGACCGCAGCACCGCTTCGGCCCGCACGAGGGGTGGCGCGTCGTCGCGCACCAGCTCCACGGCGACGCTGCCGAACCCCGTCGCCGCGCGCACCGAGTCGGCGACGACCCGGAGATGCTTCATCCACATCGCGTACTCTTCGGCCGAATTCGGACCGTGGCCGAACAGGAACAGTGCGCGCTTCGACCGATCCGTCGGCGCGAGCGCCTTCGCACGCTCGGCGAGGGTGCGCGCGAGCTCCGGCGCGTCGTCGAGCCCCTTCGAGACCACCATCGGCGTGTTCGTGACCCGCTCCAGACCTCCCATGTGGAGGTGGTGCGCCATCACCGGATCGAGCGTGTCGAGCGTGCCGGCGAGATAACGAAGCTGGTCATAGTGGCCGCTATAGCTCGACACGAGCAGCGGCACGAGGACGACGCGCTCGGCGCCCTGCTTCACCAGCGCCGCCACCTGGTCCTGGAAGCGGTGCGTCGCCGCGCTCGGCCCCATGAGAAAGGTGACGGCGACCGGTCCCCTCACCACTCCCGCCTTCCTCACGTTCTCCGCCAGCGCCTGCACCGGCGCATTCCAGACGCTGTCGGCGCCATGCGCCAGAATCAGAACTCCAACCGACGGATCGACCGTACGGCCTTGCGCTTCGGCATGGCTTGGAGCTGCCACCGCGGCTCCGAGCGCAGCCAGTGCGGTGAGAACAGACGTGCGAGACTTACGGAAGTGCATGACCGGTAATGTTTTGTGTGGTTCCAGATGCATGGTGGCGCGCCATGCATGGGGTACAGCCGGTCAACCTAGTTCGTAATTCCGACAAAAACAATCGGGATAATTCCAGGGATTGATCGCGCATTCGCTGGCACCGGCGGCCAGCAACACGTAGAGTGGTGGCCCATGCCGCCCTCGACTCCCATCGACCGACGCCGCTTCCTCGGCGCGACCGCCGTCGCCGGATTGGCCGCCGTCGCGCCGTCCCTCGTTGCCGATCGCCACACCCTCGCCCAGCGCGATCAGGGGCGACTTTCCGTCCGGCCAGCCAGGCCGACGAAGACCATCGCCCCCGGTGAGCACGTTCTCGCTGACGACAACGGCCGGCGGTCGGTCCTCTACGTACCTCCGACCTACGATCCCGCGAAACCAGCCCCCTTCCTCCTGGCCCTGCACGGTGCGACCGGCAGTGGCGACTCCATGCTCCGCCCGACGCGAGCCGCCGCCGAGCAGCACGGCGCCATCGTGCTCGCCCCGAGCTCGGCGGATGGCACGTGGGACCCGCGGCACCTTCGCCGTCGACCTTCCTCGGCTCGACAAGCTCCTCGCTGACGCCTTCGACCGCTGCGCGATCGACCCCGCGCGACTCGGCGTCGTCGGCTTCTCCGACGGTGCGACGTACGCCATCTCGATCGGCGCGATCAACGGCGACGTGTTCAGCCACGTGATCGGCCATTCGCCGGGCTTCATCATTCCGGGGACTCCGCACGGCCGTCCGAAGTTCTTCGTGTCGCACGGACGGCAGGACGCGATTCTTCCGATCGATCGCTGCGGGCGGCGCGTGGTCGCGCAGTTGCGGCGGCAGGGCTACGAGGTGCGCTTCGACGAGTTCGATGGCGGGCACGTCGCAACGCCGGCGATGCGCGAGACGGCGATCGCGTGGATGACGCCGCAGTGATTCGATCGCTCCCGCGCACGGCGCGAGCGCGGCTAGCGATTTGGCGCGGCTATTCGTAGTCTTTCAATAGCATGTCTCGCCCTCGCGCCCTGCCCCGCTTGATCCGCCATCGGCTCTTCTCGCTCATCGCCCTCCTGGCGATGTTCGCGCAGGGGGTCGTGGCAGTGGCGCCGCTCGCCGAAGGACACGTCCGCCGGATGTCGTCCCACGTCGAGTCGCACGGGTCATCGTCGCACTTCACGCACGACGAGTCGAATTGCGTCGCGTGTCAGGTGCGGTCGCATCAGGCAGCGTCGCCCGCGTCGCCCGCCGTCGCGTTGGCGGAGACACACACCGAGATCGGCCGACCCTATGTGTCGCTGATCGTCGCGTCGCCCGACCCCTATCCACAGGACAATCCGCGCGCGCCTCCCACAGTGATCTGACCGCTCGTTCGTCGATTCGCTCCAGCGTCAGTTTCACCCTCGTGGGACCACATGCGCCTCATCCTTGGACTGTGCGCGCTCGCCGCTCGAAGCGGCGTGGCGTTCGCGCAGGCACGCACCAATCCGCCCGCGGATTCCATTCACCTGTCGCGCCGGCAGGTCATCGCCGACGCGCTCGCGCATAACGCGCAGCTCGAGATCGCCCGGGAACAGACGGCGCAAGCGCGCGCACGCCGCGTGAGCGCGATCGCCGTCCCCGACCCCACCGCGACGCTCGGCTACGACCAGCTCAGCGGACCGTTCAGCTTTCGCGGCGCGCCGTCCCGCCCCGCGTCGCTCGAGCTCGACATTCCTTTTCCCGACAAGTTCCGCCTGAACAACCGCGCGGGCTGGGCCGACATTCGCGCGAACGAGTCGAACTATCGACTCCAGCAGCAGACGATCGCGCTCCAGGCGTCGTCGACCTACGACTCGTTGCTGGTCGCCCTGCAGCACCGCGACAACCTCCGCGAGGTGCGCGACCTCGCCCGGGATTTTCTGAACCGCACGCGGATTCGTTTCGACGCGGGGACCGCCGCCAAACTCGACGTGATCCAGGCACAGGTGGCGGTTGCCCAGGCCGAGACGGACCTGATCGGCAATGAGCGCGATGTCGCCAACGCGATCGCCTCACTCAACCGCACGCTCGGGCGAGTGATCGGCAGCGCCATCATCCCGACCGACTCGCTCGACCTGCCTGCCCCGCTGCCCGACTCCGCGACGATCGACCAGATCGCGGGCGCCAATCGTCCGGAGCTGCAGATCCTCCAGAACCAGCAGAGTGGAGCGAAGGCGAGCACCGGACTCGCGAAGGAGTTCTGGCTCCCCGATCTCACCTTCGCCGTCGGCAGGGATTACGCGGTCCCCGGCTCGACGCTGTTCACGACGGGGCTGTCGTTCCCGCTTCCGGTGTTCTATCCGTCGCACGCGAAAGGCGACATCGCCGCGGCCCAGCACTACGAGCGCGAGTTGGCGGCGGCGTATCGCGACACGCGGGCGCAGGTGACGCAGGACGTCCGCCTGGCGTATGCGAATGCGAATACCGCGATGAAACAGGCCGTCTTCATTCGCGACGAGCTCGTCCCTGCAGCCCGCGACGCCTACCGCATCGCATCCACCAGCTATTCACTCGGCGGCTCATCCGCGCTCGAGGTGCTCTCCGCCCGGAGCTCGTTGTTACAGGCGTTGAGCCAGCTCGCCGACGCACTCGCCGACGCCAACACCGCCCGCGCCGATCTCGATCGCGCGCTCGGCCTCGTCCCGACCGGAGCCAGACGATGAGCATTCTTCGAACCACGCGTCCGGCCGCCGGCGCACTCTTTCTCCTGACGTTCGCAGCCTGCACGAAGGAGCCTGAAGCCGCCGGCGACACCGTTGCGCAGGCGAGACCATCCAACTTTGCGGTTACTCCCGAGCAGCGGCAGCGGCTGCATCTGGTGACGGTACAGGAGACCGCCTTCCGGCCGGTCATCGAGGCGACCGGCAACGTGGCGTTCAACGGCGATCGGTCGACCCAGGTGCTGTCGCCTGTCTCGGGACCGGCAACGCGCGTCGTGGCGACGCCGGGGATGCAGGTCGCGCGAGGCACTCCGCTCGCGTACGTGTCGTCGCCGGACTTTGCGACCGCCGTCGCCGACTATCGCAAGGCGCAGACGGCCTATCGCAATGCGAAGCGCATCGCCGATCGCGACTCGGCGCTCTTCAAGAACGACGCGCTGGCCCGCGGAGAGCTCGAGCAGGCGCAAGCCGATCTCGCTGCCGCCGAAGCCGACGTCGACGCCGCCGTGGAGAGCATGCGCGCGCTCGGCGTCGACGAGGCGCAGATCGAAGCGGTGAAGGACGGCAAGACCAGCTCGATCGCGGCGATCGTTCGCGCGCCGATCGACGGCACGGTGGTCGAGAAGCTCATCGCCGACGGCCAGCTCCTCCAGGCCGGGAGCACGCCGTGCTTCACGATCGCCGACCTGAGCACGATGTGGGTGCTCGCCAACGTGTTCGCCAACGATCTGCCCGACGTATCGGTCGGGGAGTCGGTCGACATCCTCACCGACGTGCGGCGCGCTCCGCTCCCCGGCCGCGTCGACTACATCGCCGCGCTTGCGGACCCGGGAACCAAGGCGGTGCAGGTGCGCATCCTCGCGCCGAACCCGAATCAGACGCTGCGCCGCGACATGTTCGTCCGCGTGCAGATCAAATCCGCGGCCGAACATCGCGGCGTTCTCATTCCGGTGTCGGCGGTGCTCCGCGACGACCAGAATCTGCCGTTCGTGTTCGTGGCCGCGCCGACCGGCGCCTTCGCGCGGCGACGGATCGATCTCGGTGATCGCGTCGATGGACAGTACCAGGTCATCGGCGGCCTCGGCGCCGGCGATCAGGTCGTGACGGAAGGTGCGCTCTTCCTGCAGTTCGCGGAGAGCCAGTGAGCGACCATTTCGACCTCTCGAGCCACACGCGTCCGAACGAGCTGCGCCCGCCGCGCGAGCCGGTACCGGCCGGGGTTGGCGGCAACAGCCCGATTCAGCGGCTCGTCGCGGCCTCGCTCGGCCAGCCGCTGCTCATCGCCTTGCTGGCGCTCGCGGTCATCGTCGGCGGCATCTTCTCGCTGCGGCGTCTGCCTGTCGACGCCTACCCCGACGTCTCGCCGCCGCGCGTCGGCATCACGACCCAATGGCCTGGTCACGCGGCCGAGGAGATCGAGCGGCTGATCACGGTTCCGCTCGAAACTGAGCTGAACGGGCTTCCGTATCTCGTCGTCACGCGGTCCGTGTCGCTCTACGGCCTCTCGAGCATCGACGTGACGTTCGCCGAGGGAACGGACCTCTACTTCGCGCGGCAGCAGGTGCTCGAGCGGCTGTCTGGAGCGAGCTTGCCCGACGGCGTGGCTCCGGAGATGGAGGCGCCGTTCTCGCCATCGGGTCTGGTCTACCGCTACGTCGTGCAGAGCACCGATCGCTCGCCGATGGACCTGCACGTGATGCAGGACTGGGTGCTCAGCAAGGCGTTTCGCGCCGTGCCCGGCGTGGCCGACGTCGCGTCGCTCGGCGGTCCGACGATGCAGTACCAGGTCCTCGTCGATCCGACGAAGCTCGCCGGCGCGGGCCTCTCGATCTCCGATGTGAGCGACGCCCTCAGCGCGAACAACAGCAACGGCGGCGGCGGCTTCATCTCCGAGGGCGGACAGTTTTTTTACGTCCGCGGGCTCGGTCGCGTCGCGACACTCGAGGACATCGGGAACATCGTCATCGCCGTCAAGAACTCCGTGCCGGTGCTGATCAAGGACATCGGCAGCGTCGAGATCGGCTACGCGCCGCGCCTCGGCCAGTTCGGCTACGGGAAGCAGAACGACGCCGTCGAAGGCATCATCCTCATGCGCACCGGCGAGCAGGCGCAGGTCGTGCTCCAGCGCGTCGAGGCGAAGGCGAAGGAGTTGAACGAGCACGTCCTGCCGAAGGACGTGAAGGTCGTGCCGTTCTACGATCGCAGCGATCTGATCGCGCTCACCACGCGCACCGTCGCCGACAATCTCGTCCGCGGCATCCTGCTCGTCGTCGTCGTGCTCATCTTCTTCCTCTACGACGTGCGCTCGGGGTTGATCGTCGCGGCGACCATTCCTCTCGCGCTCCTGATCGCGTTCATCTGCCTCGATCTGCGCGGCATTCCGGCGAACCTGCTGTCGATCGGCGCGATCGACTTCGGGATTCTGGTCGACGGCGCGGTCGTCATGGTCGAGAACATCTACCGGCAGCTCGGGCGCCGGCACGGCACGCCGTATCGGGTGGTCGACGTCATCAAGGACGCGGCGTCGGAAGTGAATCGGCCGATCGTCTATGCGATGGCGGTGATCGTGGCGGGCTTTCTCCCGATCTATGCGCTCACCGGCCCCGCGGGGAAGCTCTTTCGCCCGATGGCCGACACGACGGTCTACGCGCTGCTCGGCTCACTCATCCTCACTCTCACCGTCATCCCGGTGCTCTGCGCCGTCGGGCTCCGTGGCGGGGTGAAGGAGCGCACGAACAGAGTGTTCGAGTGGCTTCGCGACCGCTACGCGACCGGCCTCGACTGGTGCCTCACGCACCGCGGACTCACGCTCGTCGCGTCGGTCGTCCTGTTCGTGGCCTCGCTCGCGATCGCGTTCACCCGCGGCGCGGAGTTCATGCCGAAGTTGGACGAGGGCGCCCTGTGGGTGCGCGCGACGATGCCGTACACCATCTCGTTCGAGGAATCGTCGAAGATCGTACCGCAGATTCGCGACATCCTCTCGAGCTTCCCCGAGGTCACCGTCGTCACCTCCGAGCATGGCCGTGACGATGAAGGCACCGACCCGACCGGCTTTTTCAACGCCGAGTTCTACGTGGGGCTCGAGCCGTACAGCGAGTGGAAGGGGCCCTATCGCTCGAAGGAGCAGTTGATCGACGCCCTTCACCGAAAGCTCGCCGTCTTTCCCGGCATCACCTTCAACTACACCCAGCCGGCCGAAGATGCCGTCGACGAGGCGCTCACCGGCCTCAAGGCGTCGCTCGACGTCAAGGTCTTCGGATCGGACCTCGCCCTGCTCGAGGCGAAGGGGCGGGCGATCAAGGCCACGATCGAGAAGATCCCGGGCATCAATCACGTGACGCTCGTGCAGGAGCTCGGCCAGCCCAGCGTCACGATCGCCGTCGATCGCGCGAAGATGGCTCGCTACGGCCTCAGCTCCGATGCGGTGAATGGATTGATCGAGGCCGCGGTCGGCGGCGCGGCCACCACTGAAGTGGTGCAAGGCGAGCGCACGTTCGATCTCGTCGTTCGGCTCCAGCCGCAGTACCGCGGCACGCCGGAGCAGATCGCGAACGTGCTCCTCGCGACCCCCGACGGCCAGCAGATCCCGCTTCGTGAAGTCGCGACGGTCGAGCAGGCGAATGGCGCGGCGTTCATCTACCGACAGGACAACTCGCGCTACATCGGCGTGCAGTACTCCGTGGAAGGGCGTGACCTCGCGAGCGCGGTCGCCGAGGCGCGCGAGGCGGTGGCGAAGCAGGTGCCGCTGCCGACTGGCTATTCCGTGCGGTGGGGAGGCGAATTCGAGGAGTACACGGCGTCGCGCGCGCAGATGAACATCGTGCTGCCGATCACGATCATTCTCATCTTCGCGATCCTCTTCGTGCTGTACCACAACTTCAAGTTCCCCCTCATCACCGTCGGCGGCGTGTTGCTCTCGGCGCCGCTCGGCGGATTGCTGGCGATGCTCATCACGGATACGCCGTTCTCCGTGTCGTCGATGATCGGGTTTCTCGCCCTGTTCGGCGTATCGGTGCAGACGGCGGTGGTCTACATCTCTTACGCGAACGAGCTGCGGCTCGGGGGATTTGGCATCGCCGAGGCGACGCGAACGGCCGCGTTGCTGCGGCTGCGGCCGATCATGATGACCGCGCTCGTGGCGGCCCTCGGACTGCTGCCGGCGGCACTTTCGACAGGTGTCGGCTCCGACACGCAGAAGCCGTTCGCGCTCGTGATCGTCGGGGGCTTGTTCAGCCGGCTTCTGATCAGCGTGTTCTTGATGCCGGTGCTCTATGCGGTGTGTGCCCGCGAAGGCGATCACCTCGAGGTGTGACCGGCGCAGCCCGATCGACCCGGCAACGCCGCCGCGCGGGTGACCCGCGCGGCCTCCGCGATCCGCTATCGCGCTCTCAGTAGAACGTCGACGTTTCTGCCGCGCCGCCGTCTCTCAAAACCGTCGGCCGTCCGTGACCGATCGCCCCGTTCGGCGTGCCGAGGGCGTCGCGGTACGGCTCGACCGCGAGACACAGCCCGTGGGCCGCGGTGACGACCAGCGCTTCGCTCGCGAACGACGGCAGGATCAACTCGATGCCGAAGGACGCATCGTACGCCCGGCGATGCGGGCGGAGCAGCCGCGCGACCGCCGAGGCGCCGTCGAAGAGCCACTCGTACGCGCCGTCGTGCACGGCGTGAATGCGCTCGACGTCCACGACGCGCGGCTGCCAACCCGGATGCTGCGACTGGATCGTCCGGTCGAGCGCTCGGCGTGCCGCCACCGCCGCCTCCCGCGCGTGGTGCTCCGTGACGAAACCGCGAAAGCCGATCGTCCGCCCGTTGATCCATCCCACGCAGTCGTCGCTCGCGTTCTCGATGCGATGCTTTCCGTCGCCCTGGCTGAGAATCTTGATCATGATCTTCTCCTGGAAGATTGATGAAGTTCCGATTTGGGCGGATTGGCGGCGCGGGCGATGCCCGCGCGGCCCGAAGTCGAGCGCTAGCCCGGTGACGTTGCGCGCTCGTGACTCATCCGCACGCTACCCCTGCCAAGTCCCCGACCGCGTGAGTCACGCGTGCGACTCGTCGCGTCGGGGACGGGCGTTCGCATCGCCGACACCCGCGTGGTGGGCAGCCCCGCCGTTGCCACGCGCGGCAGCGGGGTGGTCGTCGCCGCCGTCATCGCCGATCGCCCCGTCCATCCGCGAACGTCGACGGCAACGGGCTTCATGCTGCCGCGCTGCGGGGCGCTGTTCGCCACGACGTTGTAAACGGTCGACATCATTCGCTGATCGACGGAGGATGGAAGTGCGGACGGGAGGGCGCGCCGCGAGAGACGCCGCCGCTCGTCTCGCCAGTACCCGCGCGCCGGCTGAACGTTCCCTGCGCGACACTCGGCTACGTTGTGATAGCGCGGTCGACGCGCGCTGCCTCATGAATCAATGCTCATTGGGCGCCGACGGGTCGCCGACCCGCCAGCCCGGCGAGGGTCACGTGCTCGAACGAGAGTTGTTTGCCCTGCTCGAACGAACGGCCGATGCCGCGTACACCGTCACCAATGACGGTGCGATCCGCTCCTGGAATTCAGCCGCGGAACGGATCTTTGGCTACGCGGCCGGCGACGTCCTTGGACGAAACATCGATGACGTCCTGGTCGCGCGCGACACGTTGGGCACGGAGGCGCTGGCCGGCGGACTCGATGCCGCCGCACGTCAGTGGGACGTCGACTCCAGCGGCATTCCGAATTTCGATCTCGAGGTGGCCACCGCCGACGGAACCCGAATCTGGATCAACGTTTCGACGATCGTGTTCGACAACTCACGAACCAATCAGCGGCTCTTCGTCCGACTCGCCCGAGACGTCACTCCGCGGCGCCGCGCCGAGCTGCTACTCGCGCAGATGTCCGACGCCGCGCGCGCCATTGTCTCGATGGCCGAGGGCGCGACCGACCATGCGCCGATCGACCCGCTGTCCGTTCAGGAACGGCGCATCCTCACCCTGCTCGCGCGCGGCGCCTCATCCCAGGCCATCGCGCATGAGTTGGCGATCTCACCGCAGACGCTGCGCAATCATCTCCATCGGATCAATCGAAAGCTGCGCACGCACAGCCGCCTCGAGGCCGTGACGCATGCGCGCCGCCGCGGGCTCATCGACTGACCCTCCGCGACTCGCGCGGTCAGCGCTCGTCTTCGGCACGGCGCAGATAGGCGCCGAGCGGATGCTCCCGAAAGATGACGAGCGCCGCGGTGATCGTCGCGAGGACGTTCCCGCCGAACAGCGCGAGCCACGCCGACCGCCCCAGTGAAGCTTCGGCGAGAAGCCCGGTCAGCATCGCCGCCGCACCTTCGAATGTGATCAGGCAGAACGTCAGCCCGATGACGAGGCTCGGCTCGCGCTCCGCGCCGTGCACGACCGAGACCAGCGCGATGCCGTACAGGATGTTCAACAGCACGTGTGCGACCGTGAACACGAACACGCCGCCAAGCAACGTGAAGGTACGAAGCGGCTCGCCGCCGACGAGGTCGACGCCGAACACCCAGAGCCAGGTGACCGTCGCCATGATCAGGCCGAGTCGTACGCCTTCGGCACGCGTGTGATGCGAACAGGTGGCCAGCGACTGGCCGAGCGGGACGCTGCCCATGATTCCTTCTCCGAGCGGGAGTGCGGCGGTCGACGTGACCGCCGCACGCACGATCGGCGCGCGGCGATGAGCCAGCAATGAATCGATTGTACTGCGCTTGGGTACGTGCGCCCCGCTAGCTCGCCTCGGTCGGCGCATCGCGACGGTCGCCGCGACGGCGGTCGCCGTCCGGGTGGCGCCGCAGCGCGTGCCAGGCGGTCGCCGCGCCGATGCCGGCGACGATCCAGTACACCGGCCAGGCCAGGTCCTCCAGCGCGGGACCGAGCCGCACGAGGATGAACAACGCGATCTCGACCATCGCCGTGATCGCGAGAATCCAGATGATACGCCTGCGTCGGACGCGGAGGGTCTCGTCAATCGATAGGGTCGTCACGGCTGCCTCGTGGTGCGAACATCGGGCCAGCGCGCTCGTCAGTCGTGCGCCGGCGGATGCTCCACTCTCGCCTTCGCGCTCTGCGACGAACCCGCGTGGTCACCGTCGGTCGACCGCCGCCCCTGCATGCTCACGCGCCCCTTGGGAATCGTGAATGAGAACGTCGCGCCTGCGCCGGGCGTGCTCCGCACGCCGATGTGGCCACCGTGCGCCTCGACGATCCCTTTCGCGATCGCGAGACCGAGGCCGATGCCACGCCGGTCTCCGATGTTCTCCTGCCAGAATCGATCGAAGAGCCGCTCGGTCACCTCCGGCCGGATGCCCGGGCCGGTGTCCTTCACCGAGAACTCGACAGCGTCGACCGCGTCGAGCGCGCTGACCGTCACACGACCGCCGGACGGCGTGAACTTGAGCGCATTGCCGACGAGATTGCCGAGCGCCTGTACGACACGTTCCGGATCGGCGTGGATGGAGAGCGGCGCGGTCGGCACCACGATCTCCAGCGCGAGATTCTTCTCACCCGCCGAGTAGCGCCAGGCTTCGCCGATGTCGCGAAGGATCGTCGCCGCGTCGACGTCGTTCAGTCGAAGCGACATGCGGCCCGCCTGAAGCTGCGTCGCGTCCAACAGGTCGCCCACGAGCCGATTCATTCGATGCGCCGCGCGCCGAGAGATCTCCACGATCTCGTGGCGCTTCTCCGCTGTGAGATCGTCCTCGAGCAGCAGTTCCGCGCCGGCGACGATCGAGTGAATCGGATTGCGCAGATCGTGCGCGACCACGCCGAGGACTTCCGCGCGCGCCTTGGCCTGCAGCTCTGCCTCGCGCCGACCGGCTCGTTCGGCGTCGAACGTGCGCGCCCGCGCGAGCGCCTCGGCGACCGTCTGCGCCAGCAGTTCGCCGAACGCGATGTTCGGTGCACCGAGGCCCGTCGCGTCGGCGAACGCAACTTCGATCGCGCCGATCGTTTCCCCGCCGCTCACGAGCGGAAAGGCGAGCCACGCGCCCTGATCCGCGTCGTGAAACAGATCGGCCCCGGTCGGGAAGATCTGCCGATACTCGTTCGGGCTCGAGAGCCAGATCGGCAGCGACGTGCGCGCGGCTCGGCTCACCGGCGCCTCGTCGGTCGTGGTCAGTTCGCGGAGCCGCGCGGTCAGCGCCTCCGAGTATCCAGCCGAGTCGACCGACGTGAATCGACCGTTTTCGAGCGTCGCGACGATCCCTGCCTTCGCTCGGACGAGCGCGAGCCCGCGGTCCAGTGCGACGCGGATGACGTCGGCGGTCGTGCGCGCCTGCGAGAGCGCCCGCGTGATCGACTGCAATGACGTCGCCTGATCGGCCAACCGTTCGGCTTTCACGATCGATTCGGAAAGCGCGTCGTTCGTCTCCTGCAGGTGATCCGAAAGCGACTCGACCTCTTCGGTGTGCAACTCGAGCTTCGTCAGCGCTTCCTGTAGGTCGAGCACGCGCTCCTCGGCGGTTCGCCGCGCGCGATGCAACGCCTCCGACGCCGTGCTGACGACGATCGATACGCCGAGGAAGGCCGCGACGTAGATCTCTTCGCCGACGCCGCGCGGTGCGCGAATCACGCTGTGCGGAATGAAGATCGTCGAGATGGCCACCGCCGAGAGCAGCGCGGCGACCACCCCGGGGCCGCGGCCGCCGTACCACGCGGTGACCGACACCGCGGCGAGCAGGAGCAGATTGGTGTCGATGTCGAGCGGCAGGTCGATCGCGAGCGCGCCGGCGACGGCAAGCGCCGTCGCCACGACGGCCACACCGTAACGTGGCAGCGCACTCCGCGGGCGTGGTCGCGTCGGAGCGTCGAGATCGTCAGAACGTCGTTGAGCGGCGTTCCCTGAATGAGGTGTCGAGCCGGCCATGATGTTTCAGGGACAACGCGCGCGGGCGAAGCGTTAACCGTCGCGCGAGAATTTTGTGCTTTCTTACTGCCGCCCTGGCAGCGTGCAGGATGCACTGACTTTCTAGGCATCGACCGCGCCTCCACGGTCGCTGTTCAGGTGCGCGTGTCGGTGCCTCGAAGCGCGCCCCCGCGGGCGATGCCGCGGCGCTCAGAGGCTTAAATCAGTCTCGCCCCATGACTTACACTGCCGATTCTGCTAAATTTCGTCCCCTGTGACAAAACGCCAGGACGCTCTCGATTACCACGCGAACGGCCGCCCGGGTAAGATCGCGGTCGTTCCGACGAAGCCGCTCACCAATCAGCGGGATCTCTCGCTCGCCTATTCGCCGGGCGTCGCCGAACCCTGCCTCGAGATCAGGCAGGACCCTGATCTCGCATACAAGTACACCGCGAAGGGCAACCTCGTCGCTGTCGTGACGAACGGCACGGCCGTCCTCGGGCTGGGCAACATCGGCGCAATGGCCGGCAAGCCGGTGATGGAAGGCAAGGGCAATCTCTTCAAGCAGTTCGCTGATCTCGACGTGTTCGACCTCGAGGTCGGCTCCGAGGTGCCCGACGACGTCATCAAGTTCTGCCAGTTGCTCGAGCCCACCGTCGGCGGAATCAATCTCGAGGACATTCGCGCTCCGGACTGTTTCTACATCGAGGAAACACTTCGGAAAACGCTCAAGATCCCCGTCTTTCACGACGATCAGCACGGAACGGCCATCATCTCCGGCGCCGCGCTGCTGAACGCGCTCGAGATCGTTCAGAAGAACATCGCGGACGTGAAGGTCGTGTTCTCGGGGGCGGGCGCGGCCGCGATCTCGACCGCCGAGCACTACGTACGGCTCGGCGTTCGGCGTGAGCACATCATCATGTGCGACCGCGAAGGCGTGATCTACACCGGCCGCACGCACGGCGACATGGACCCCTACAAGGCGCGGTTCATGTCCGATACTCCCGCGCGCACGATCGCCGAGGCGCTCGTCGGCGCCGACGTCTTCGTCGGGCTGTCCGTCGCCGGCGCGATCACGGGCGAGATGGTCCGCCACATGGCGCCGCGCCCGATCATCTTCGCGCTCGCCAATCCGACGCCGGAGATTCTCCCCGAGGTCGTGCGCGCCGTCCGCGACGACGCGATCATCGCCACGGGTCGCAGCGACTATCCGAACCAGGTCAACAACGTTCTCGGCTTCCCGTTCATCTTCCGCGGCGCCCTCGACGTGCGCGCGACCGAGATCAACGAGGAGATGAAGATGGCGGCGACGCGCGCGCTCGCGCTGCTCGCCAAGGAGCCGGTGCCGAACAACGTCGCGGCGCTCTACGGCCTGCAGGACGTGCAGTTCGGTGAGAATTATCTCATCCCCTTCCCGTTCGACCCTCGCGTGCTGCTGTGGGTCGCGCCGGCGGTCGCGTGGGCCGCGGTGGCCAGCGGCGCGGCGAACGACTTCGTCGACCTCGACGAGTACCGTGAGCGGCTCGAGGCGCGCCTCGGCCGCGCGCGCGGGATCATGCGCGGCGTCATCAACCGCGCCGTCTCGAATCCCAAGCGCGTCGTCTTCCCCGAGGGCGACGAGCCCAAGATCATTCGCGCCGCGCGCATCTGCGTCGAGGAAGGCATCGCCCAGCCGATCCTGCTCGGCAACCGCGATACGATCGAGATGAAGGCGAGCGCGATGAACATCCCGCTCACCGACATCACGATCGAGGACGTCGCGACATCGGTCCGCCGCGAGGAATACGCCCAGCACTTCTGGGGCAAGCGGCAGCGGAAGGGCATGAGCCTCGACGAGGCCCGCCGCCGCCTGCTGAACAGCAACTATTTCGGATCCTGCATGGTGAGCCGCGGCGACGCGGACGCCCTGCTGTCCGGCGTCAACCTGCACTACCCCGAGACGATCCGCCCGGCGCTCGAGGTCATCGGAGCGCATCCCAAGGTCGGACTCGTGAGCGGCATGTACATGCTCGTGTTCGACAAGCAGGTCGTCTTCTGCGCGGACACGACCGTCAACATCGACCCCACCGCGGAGCAGCTCGCCGAGATCGCCTATTCGGCGTCGCGAATCTGCCGCACGATCGGGGTCGACCCGCGCATCGCCATGTTGTCATTCTCGAACTTCGGGTCGGTTCGCCACCCCGAAGCCGAGAAGATGGCCCGCGCGGTCCAACTGCTCCGCCGCCGCGATCCATCACTCATGGTCGACGGCGAGATGCAGGCGGATACCGCGTTCGATCACGAGATCATCGAGCGCGATTATCCGTTCAGTACGCTCAAGGAACAGGCGAACGTATTGATTTTCCCAAACTTGAGCGCCGGCAACATCGCCTATAAGCTGTTGAATCATCTGGGCGGCGCCACGGCCATCGGGCCGATACTCGTCGGCATGAATCGGCCGGTCCACGTGCTCGAGCGTGGCGCTGACGTCCAGGACATCGTCAATATGGCCGCGGTTGCCGTAGTCGACGCGCAGGAACGCAGCTATCCCACGGAACCACCGCTTGCCCCCACGAACGGTGGTCGCTCCCCGACGACTTATTCGAGGTTATGATGGCCACGCAAACCACACCGCAGGACTACACCCGTCTGCAGAACGATAAAGGTCTGGACGCTCAGGGCCTCGCGCCCAAGGGCCAGGTCTACTGGAACCTGATCGCCCCCGAGCTGATCGAGCACGCCGTGCGACGCGGCGAGGGCCGCTTCGCCGAGATGGGCCCCTTCTGCGCCATCACCGCGCCGCACACCGGCCGCTCCCCAAACGACAAGTTCCTCGTGAAGGAAGCCGACTCCGAGGCCGATGTCGATTGGGGCAAGGTCAACCAGCCGTTCAGCGAAGAGCAGTTCGAGACGCTGCTCGCTGACGTGAAGGCCTACCTCAACGAGCGCGACGAACTCTTCGTCGAGGACCTCTACTGCGGCGCCGATCCGAAGTACCGTCTCTCGGTCCGGTACGTGTCCCCGAACGCGTGGCAGATGGCGTTCGTGCGCAACATGTTCATCCGGCCGGAGTCGAGCGAGCTGCCGACCTTCGATCCGAACTTCACGGTCCTGCACGTGCCGGCCTATGAAGCGGACCCCAAGAAGCATGGCACCCGCACCGGCACGTTCATCGTCCTGAACCTCAAGAAGCGCATGATCCTCATCGGCGGCACGCAGTACGCCGGTGAGCTCAAGAAGGCGATGTTCACGGTCATGAACTACTACATGCCGAAGCAGGGCAATCTCTCGATGCACTGCTCGGCGAACATCGGCCCCAAGGGCGACACCGCCCTCTTCTTCGGCCTCTCGGGCACCGGCAAGACCACCCTCTCCGCCGATCCGAGCCGCTCGCTCATCGGCGACGACGAACACGGCTGGTCGCCGGAAGGCACGTTCAACTACGAGGGCGGCTGCTACGCGAAGGTCATCAACCTGTCGCCCGAAGGGGAGCCCGACATCTATCGCACCACCCAGATGTTCGGCACCATCCTCGAGAACGTGGTGCTCGACGAGAACACCCGGAAGGTGAAGTTCGAGGACCAGTCGATCACCGAGAACACGCGCGCGTCCTACCCGCTGCACTACATCCCGAACTTCGTCTCCTCGGGCCGCGGCGGTCACCCCAAGAACATCGTCTTCCTCACGGCCGACGCCTTCGGCGTCCTGCCCCCGATCTCGAAGCTCACCCGCGAGCAGGCGATGTACTACTTCCTCTCGGGCTACACGGCGAAGGTCGCCGGCACCGAGAAGGGCGTGAAGGAACCCCAGGCGACGTTCTCCTCGTGCTTCGGCGCCGTCTTCCTCGTCTGGCACCCGACCAAGTACGCCGAGATGCTCGGCAAGCTGATCGACGAGCACGGCTCGCACGTGTGGCTCGTCAACACCGGCTGGACGGGCGGCGCCTACGGCGTCGGCAGCCGCATGAAGCTCGCGCACACCCGTGCGATGGTTCAGGATCTCCTCGACGGCGATCTGGCGAAGGCCGAGCTCGAGATCGATCCGATCTTCGGTCTCCAGGTGCCGAAGGCGATCGCCAACGTGCCGTCCGAGGTGCTCAATCCGCGCAACACGTGGACGGACAAGGCGGCGTACGACGCGCAGGCGAAGAAGCTCGCCGCCATGTTCCGTGAGAACTTCACGAAGTTCGAGCAGTACGTTCCCGACTCGGTGAAGAACGCCGGCCCCAAGGCCTGAGTCTCACCGGCAGCGAAAGAGAAACGGGGGCGGCGAGTCAAACTCGCCGCCCCCGTTTCTCTTTGCCCGCGCGACGGATCGGCGTCCGCTAGTACGCCTGCCGATCGCGCACCGCCTGGCGCTCCGCCACGGGCACCGGCTGGGCCGGCCCCGCGCCCAGCGCGAGCACCTTGGGATCCTGCGAGGCATCGCCCGCCTGCGCCGCCGGCGCCGCCTGACGCTCCGCGAGCAGCTTCGTGAGAAAACGCTGATTCTCCGAGATGCGCTCGACCTCGATCGCGATGGCGTCGACCGCCTGCTCGAGCCGATCGAAGCGCGGCGACGGCTCGTCGCCCCGTAGTGCGATCGGCTGCGGCGTCCGACGCCACACCCGCCGCGCCCACGCGACGGACAGCGGGAGAATCATCGCCAGCAGCACGCCCGTTCCCAGAATCATCACCAGGTCCGGGTCGGGGCCGTTGCGACGCCCGCCGCCACCGGGGATCACCTGGACCGTCTGCGGTACATTCCGCTGTCCAAGCCGGGCTTGCAGGATCGCCATGTCGCGCTCGTTCTGCGCGATCTGCGACGCCACGTCCGCCCACTGCTGCGCCACACCCGGGCGGGCCGGGTTGGTCTGCGTCATCGCCTGGAGCTGTCCCCGGAGCGACTGCCACTGAGCCTGCAGCCCGGCGTGCTCGGCGCGAAGCTCCGCGAGTTGCGCCTGCATCCCGGGAACGTCATTGGCGCCCGGAAGGGCCCGGCCGGGAGCGGCCGGTGGAGACGGGAGTTGCGGTAGCGCTGGAGCGGGAGGGCCAGATTGTATCATCGTGAGCTCAGTGAGGCGTGATCACCTGACGCACACCCTGGCGCTCCGCAACCCGCACGGGCTCCATTGGGCCGGCCCCGAGCGCGAGCATCTGGTTCGGATCGCCGCCCGCGCTCTCCGCTCGCGCCGGCTGGCTCTGCGCCGCGGGACGCTCGGCGAAGACCTTCGTTACGAACCGCTGTCCCTCGGAGATGCGCTCGACCTCGATCGCGATCGCGTCCACTGCCTGCTCCAGCCGATCCAGCCGCGGCGCGATCTCGTCGAGCTTGGCCGGGAGTGGCGCGGGCTTGGCGCGACGCCAGACCGTTCGCGCCCAGGCGAACGACAGGGGCACCGCGAAGACCATGAGCAGCGTGAACGAGAGGCCGACGATCAGTTCCGGCTCGACCGCCGGAGCTGGCGCCCGCGGCACGACCTGCCCCCCCTCGCTCACCTGATCCATCGAAACGCCCTTCCGAGCGGCGATCTGCGCCCGGACGTTCTCGAGATCCTGCTCCTTTTGCGCGATCTGCACCCTGAGCGCCGCCCGCTCGGCATCCATCTGTGCCCGGGCTGCGTCGCTCGCGTTGTCGCGCCCGCGCAACTGGCTGATCGTCTCGCGCTGCACTCGCAGCCCGGCCAGTTGGCTCGAGAGCGTCGCGGCCTGCGCTTGCAGCACCTCGATCGGCACCGTCTGAGCGACGAGCTGGCCGGTCCCGCCGTCCGGCGTCTGGACGATGATGCGCGGAACGGGGACCTCCGGAATCGCCGGAGGCTGGGGCGTCGCAGCTCCCCCTTGTTGCGGCACGAGTGGGATAGGCATGGGACAAACCTACGGGAAAGCGCGCAATCGTGTTTCCGACGGCGTCGTCCTGGACCGGCGCGCGATGCCGGGCCCGACTATCATACGCCCATGGCGGTCGAAATCGTCAGGGACCCGTTGTGGAACAACATCCGGCTCGACCCGGTCAGCTTCGAGCTCATCGACACGCCGGCCTTCCAACGGCTACGCTATGTTCGCCAGCTCGGGCTCGCCTTCCTGGTCTATCCCGGCGCCACCCACGCGCGGTTCGAGCACGCACTCGGCACCTATCACCTCGCGCGCCGAACCCTCGCGCTGTTCGAGGAACTCCACGACTTCGGCGCGATCGGGCGCGAGGAGTGTAGCCTCGTGCGGGCCGCCGCGCTCCTCCACGACGTCGGCCACTATCCGTTCTCGCACGCGCTCGAGGAGATCGGCGCGATGCACCACGAGGAGGTCGCCCGGCCCCTGATCGCCGAGGGCGAGGTCGCCGAGATCCTCCGGCGCGAGCTCGGTCAGGACGCGCCGGAGCGAATTCTCGCGCTCATTCGCGGCGAGAGCGCCAGCCCCCTACAGGGACTGATTTCCGGCTCGATCGATCTCGACAAGCTCGACTACCTCCGCCGTGACGCGTTCATGTGCGGCGTGAGCTACGGCGAGATCGACGTCGACCGGTTGATCAACGCCCTGACGATCGTCCGCGACCCGGAAACCGGCGAGCCGCGCGTCGGCATGATCGAGAAGGGCCTCTCGGCGCTCGAGAGCCTGCTGTTCGCGAAGTACCAGATGTACCGCAACGTCTACTGGCATCACGCGGTGCGCAGCGCGACGGCGATGTACAAGCGTCTCGTCGCCGACGCGCTCGATACCGGCGCGCTCGACGCGCAGACCCTGGCGGGCTTCACTGACGAGGGCATTCTGCACGCGCTCGCCGCGCGCGGCCCCAACCCGCTGGTTGACGCGCTGCGGTCCCGTCGGCTGCACAAGCGCGCGTTCGAGGCTCCCGCCGCCGACCTGCCGCCCGATGCCGCCGAATGGATCGCCGACGACCATGCTCTGACCGTGGAAGTCGAGAACGCCCTCGCCGACGAGCTCGGACTGCAGCCCGGCCAGGTGCTCCTGGACTATCCGGCGAAAACGCAGATGCTCGGCCTCGATCTGCTCGTGCAGCGCCCGTACGGCGAGGTGCGTCGGGTCACCGCGGCGGGCTGGGAGGGCGCGATCAACCTCCCCAAGCTCTCCGAGGAGTTCTACCGCTCGGCGCGCTGGCTTCGCGTGTACACCACCCCGCGCCTCGCGATCGACCCGCGCCGGGTGATCGCGCTGGTTTCCCTGAGCGCGGAGGAGGTTCGCACGCGCCTGACCGAGGGTCGCTCTCTGCTCGAGTGAGATCGTCTCTCGCTCGGAGCTCCGCTTCGCGACCCTCGTGAGCTTCGCGTTCGGGGCGGCGCAGCCAGCCCGCCCCAAGCGCTCGCCGCCCCGCGGAGCCCGGCGCGCACGAAGCCTGGCCTGGAGCCTCACGGGCGATACGCCGCATCCCCGCGATAGTAGTCGCCCAGGAGATGTTCGGCGAAATACTCGAACATCAGACGGTTCGTGTACGGGACCATGTCCCCGTAGGCGTGCGGCTTTCCCGGCAACAGCATGAAGTCGAAGCGCTTGTTCGCCTTGATCAACGCCTGCACGAGCCGGATCGTGTTCGCCGGATGGACGTTGTTGTCCATGTCGCCCGTCTCGAGCAGCAGATTCCCCTTGAGGTTCGCCGCGAGCTCCACCGTCGTCGGGACGCGGATGTCGAACGCGTTGAGCGTGTCGTCCACGGCGATCGATCCGTCGACGAGCGCGGCCGCGGCGGCACTCGCCGCTCCCGCGGGTCCACGCGCCGGGTTGCCGTTGCCGTCGGTCCTCGGTCCGCCCGCCGGCGCGCCGGCCTGCGCCACCGTCGCGCCGCGGGTCGGCACCTTCGCGACGATCTTCAGCCCGTGATACTGCTCGCTCCAGTTCTGGTTGTAGATGTTGTTATCATGATTTCCTGATTCGCTCACGCCGACCTTGAAGAACTCGTTGTACGGCGGCAGCATCATCGCCGCGGCGGTCAGGAATCCGCCGCCCGAGTGGCCGTAGATGCCGACCTTGTCGAGATCGATCCATCGATGGCGCGCGGCGAGCTGCTCGATGCCGGCCTTCTTGTCGGCGAGCGCATAGTCGCGAAGGTTGTAGTAGCTGAACCCCTGATATTCCTGCGACCGCTGCGGGCTGCCGCCCCGGTTGCCGATCTGGATGACGATGAACCCCAGCTGCGCGAGCTGCTGCGGGACGTTGCTCGCCGAGAACGGGAAGGTCACCGACTCCGTCTGCGGGCCGGGGTACACGTTCGCGATGATCGGATACTTCTTCGTCGAATCGAAGTCGAACGGCTTCCACAGATTGCCGTAGATGTTCGTCACGCCGTCCGCCGCCTTCGTGACGAAGGTTTCCGGTGGACGCCAGCCGAGTTCCTGGAGCTTCGAGACGTCCATCTGCTCGAGGTCCATCACTACTTTGCCGGCCGCGTCGCGCAGCACCGACTTGGGGATGAGATCGATCCGCGAGTAGTTGTCGACGAGCCAGCGCTTGTTGGCGGACAGCCGGGTGTCGTGCGTCCCGTTCGCCGGATCGAGCAGCGCGAACCCGGTCCCGTCGAGGTTCGCGCGATAGGTGTGCGTGTAGTACGGATTCTCGCCCGCCTCACGGCCGACGCCCGCGACGTACACCACGCCCTTCACCGAATCGAGCTCCACGATCCGCTCGGCGCGCCATGCACCACTCGTGAGCGCGCGCTTCAGCTTTCCCGCGTTGTCGTAGAGGTAGTAGTGCCCCCACCCGGACCGCTCCGACCACCAGAGGAAATCGCCGCCGGCCGTCACGTAGCGGACGTTCTGCCGCTCACTCGAGTTGTTGTCGATGTCTTCCTGGATCAGCTGCGTGAACTGCCCCGTCGCCACGTTCAGGTCCAGCAGCTCGAAGTGCCGCTGCGTGCGGTCACGACGGACCATCCGCAGATGATCGGAGCCCTTGCCGTTCCAGTGGATGTCGAACAGGCGTTGGTCCTTCCACTTCTTCACGCTCACCGGGGCGAGCTTCGTGTCGCCGACCTTGTAGAGATAGAGCTCCTCCTGCGCGACATCGGCTTCACCGGGCATCGCGTAGGTGTACTCCATCAGCTCTGGACGCGGATTCGCCGTGTTGTTGACGAGGAAGAGCGGCTTGACCTTCCGCTGATCCATCCGCGTCACGGCGAACGCCTTGGAGTCCGGCGACCAGGTCACGTTCGCGCGCACCCGCTGCTCTCGCGGGTTGTTGATCCGGACTCCGCCGCCCCGGGCCGCGCCGTCGTCGTCGTCGCTGTCGTTCTGCGTTTGCTGGCGCTGGAGCTCCTGCTGCTGCCGCTCCTGCACCGTGTCGCGCGCGCCGAAGCTGTAGCCCTTTGCGCCATCGCGGGTGAGCTGCACCGTGTCGCCCGTGGCGACCTTCACGACGTAGAGATTGTGGTTGCGCGCGAACGCGAACAGGCTGCTATCGGGCGAGAAGTTCCGGAACTCGCCCCCACCGCCGCCGCGCCCTCCACCGCCGCCACCGCCACCGGCCGCGCCACCGCGACCTCCCCCGCCGCCACAGGTGCTCGCGGTGTCGGGCGGGGTCGGCGGGGCGCCGTTCGCCCCTGTCCCACGCCCGCCACTCGCGGGTGCCGGCGTTGCTGCGAGTTTCTTCAACGTCTCCGACGCGAGATTCCACTCCCACCGCGCGCTGTCCGCGTTGAACGTGAAACTCTTCCGATCCTTCGAGAAGGTCAGCGACGTGAACGGCAGGTTCTGCGGATCGTGCGCACGATGGCTCTGCTCCGAGAGCTGCGCCGCGAGCTTCTCCTGATCGAACAACGGACGCTTCGACTTCGCCGTCGGGACGACGAGATAGAAGGTCGACCCGTTGTGGTCCTTCCAGTTATAGCACAGGGAATCGCTCTGCCCGAGCCACCGCGGATTCACGGCGCTCGTGAAGATCTTCGAGCGAAGATTCGCCGTCGAGAACTTCTCGGCGAGCTGCCAGTTGGCCTTGTTGGGGCGATCCTGCGCGAGAGCGGACGACGCGACGAACGTCGTCGCGAGGAGCGTCGCGGCGGCGAGCGAGCGCCCGCGGCGATGGGGACGAGGATGGGAGCGCATACGGGGCGAAGGAAATGGCGGAGAGGAGCGTCGGCGAGCGCTTAGATGTGCAGTTCGCGCCGACGTTCCGGAAGGGCGCAACGGTTGGCGCGGGCGCGAGACGGCCAGCCTGGCGCGCGACCGCGGCGTTGGCGGTCGCGCGCGCGGGTCAGTGCGCGATCAGCCCTGGGACGGAACCGGCTGCGTCGTGCCGTCCGACGGATCGTCCGGCATGACCTGCACGACGATCGCCGTGATGTTGTCCAGACCGCCGCGCCCGTTCGCTTCGGAGATCAGCAGGTGGACCTTCCGCGCCGGCTCCGCGCGGTTGGTGAGCAGCGCCTGAAGGCGACGGTCGTCCACCATGCCGGTCAGCCCGTCGCTCGCCACGAGAAACAGGTCGCCGACGCGGGCTTCACCGGTGTAGATGTCCGGCTCCACCTCCGGGCTCGCCCCGACGCACCGCGTGATCACGTTGCTGTACGGGTGGTACCGCGCCTGCTCGGGCGTCAGAAAGCCGGCGTCGACCTGCTCCTGCACGTAGGAGTGGTCCTTCGTGAGCTGGTGCAGCGCGCCGTCGCGGAGCAGGTACACGCGCGAGTCGCCGACCTGGCCGATCATGTACCGGTCGACGGTCAGCAGGAGCACTGAGACCGTCGTGCCCATCCCCTGCTTGTCGACCTCGGTCACCGTTCGATCGTGAATCGCGCGATTCGCCGTCTTGACGGCGTCGGTCAGCTTCGCGCTCATCTCGCCGTCGTTCAGGTCGCGGACGGTATTGAGCTCGCGCTCGACCGTCTGCACCGCCATCTCGCTGGCGACCTCGCCGGCGGCGTGGCCGCCCATGCCGTCGGCGACGATGAACAGACCGTGCTCGCTCGAAGCGTTGACCGCGAAGTTGTCCTCATTCCCCGACCGGATCATTCCGACGTCGGAGCGGGCAGCCCAGACCAGACGCGCCATTATCGATTCAACATGAAGAAGGCGACGGCCGCCACGAGGGCGAGAACGACGATTCCCCAGATCCATCCCGGCACGCTCGCGCGGTGCACGGTTGGCGGGACTGGAACGGCCTGTTGTGGCGCCGGCTCGACTGGAGTCGGCGGCCGGAGCTTCGAGCGGTCGATGCCTGCAATGGCTCGCGTTCCCTTGTGCGTGTCTCCCGGAGCGTCCAACGGGCGAAATACCATCTTCACCCCGCCGAACCGCAGGTCGGGTGCGCCGTCGAGGCGCCGTTCATTCGCGATACGCTGGCCGCCGACGTACGTGCCGTTCGTCGAGCCGACGTCGCACACATACCACCCGTCGTCCCGCCGCTGCAGCTTGGCGTGCGTGTCCGAGACACTCTCGTCCTTCACGACGATGTCGTTGTGCGCTCCGCGCCCGATGTGGGCGAGCGGAACACGAATCTCGAACCGCGCACCGTGCGTCGGCCCTTCGTTTACGATCTCGAGCGTTCCCAACACCGGACGCTCCGTCGCCGCGCCGGCCGCCTGGACCGGCGCACCAAAGCTCGGGGCGGTCGCCGGTGCGGCCACTCCCGCCGCGGACAGCGGCGGCGTGGGCGCCGCGACGCGTGGAGCCGGAACGTCCGCGTAGAACCGAAATTCTTCCGTGCCGATGCGGATCACGTCCGCCCGGGACAGGACCATCGCCGACTCGACGCGCGCGCCGTTGACGTACACACCGTTCGCGCTGTAGTCCCGGATCTCGTAGCCGCCGCCCACGGGCCGGACTTCGGCGTGTTTGCGCGACACCTCGTTCTGCGCGACCACGACCCCGGACGCCGCATCCCGGCCGATCGTGATCCCGGCTGCCGGAATCGCGTACTCCTTGCCGTCGACGAGCGACACCAGACGCCCACCCGTATCCGCCGTCGCGCGCGCCGGACCGGCGCGCTTTGCCGCCGCGTCGGCCGCATCCGTCGCCGACACGAACCGGGTGGAACCCGCCTTGGCATCGTCGGTATAGAACGCTTCGCGTCCGGCAATCTCGAGACGGTCGCCGTGCATGAGCGGCGTCGGATCGACGAGCGGGATCCCGTTCACACGAACGGCGGCTTCTCCGGCCCGCCGGATCACCGCCGAACTGTCCCCGGCCACTTCGACGATCGCCTGAACACCCAGTTCCGAGCGATCGCCGACGGCCACGTCAACGCCTTCGCCCGCGCCGAGCCGATTGGGGCCGGGGCGCAGCGAAAACTGCTGATCGTTGACCTTGATGACCGGCATGTCGGGGGGCTGGGCGCGACGGTCTGGAAAGAAATAATCCGGCGCTGGACGATCGACCACGCCGGCACCGGAAACCCGTTGGACTCCGGCAGAAACTACCGCATGGCCCCTTCGCGTGGCAAGCGTCACGACCCCGCCGCGAGCCCGCGCTGCGCCCCTTCGTCGGCCGGCCGCAACGCATCGCGAACCGCCCCGGCCTGAAGCCTGTACATCCGCTCATACAAGCCTCCTTTCGCCAGCAAGGCACGGTGTGTCCCCCGCTCCCGCACCTGCCCGTGATGCAGCACCAGGATCTCGTCCGAGTCGACGATGGTGCTCAACCGGTGCGCCACGGCGATCGTTGTACGTCCTTGCATGAGCACTTCCAGCGCGGAGTGGATCTCGGCTTCGATCTCGCTGTCGACGGCGCTCGTCGCCTCGTCGAGCACCAGGAGCGCCGGGTCGGCGGCGACCGCCCGCGCGAACGACAGCAACTGACGCTCGCCGACGCTGATCGACGCGCCGCGCTCGCCCAGCACCTGAGTGTAGCCGTTCGGCAGCCGCTCGATGATGCGGTCGGCCCCCACGCGTCGCGCCGCCGCTTTCACCTCGGCATCGGAGATCGCATTCGACAGTCGAATGTTCGTCAGCACGTCGCCCGCGAAAAGGAAGATGTCCTGCTGCACGTACCCGATGAGCGACCGAAGCTCGGCCAGAGGCATGTCCCGGGCGTCGACTCCGTCGATCAGCACCCGCCCGCGCTGCGGATCGTAAAAGCGCAGCAGCAAGTTGATGATCGTGGTCTTCCCGGCCCCGGTGTGGCCGACCAGCGCGAGCGTCCTGCCCGGCCCGACTTTAAAGCTCACGCCGCGCAGCACCCACTCCGGTGACGCCGACGGGCCCGCATCGCGCGCGACATGGCCAAGGTCGTATGCGAACCACACGTCGTCGAACTCGACCGTAACACCACGGCGAGACTCCCCGTCCCGCGATCCCAGAAGGTTGAGCACCGGCCTGGTCGGGCCCGCGTCCTCCGCGGGAGTGTCCAGCAGCGCGAAGACCCGCTCGCTGGCCGCCATCGCCTGCTGCAGCGTGTTGAACTTGTCCGACAGGTCCTGCAGCGGCTGGAAGAACCGGCGCAGGAGCTGGATGAAGGCCGCGACCGTACCGACCGTCAACGTGCCCACCTCCACGCGTCGGGCGCCCGCCACGATGAGGCTCGCGAGCGCGATCGAGGTCAGAATCTCGATCGCCGGATAGTACAGCGCGTAGTACGTGATCGACCGCAGGTTGGCGTCGCGATGTTCGGCGTTGAGCACGTCGAAGCGCTCGGCTTCGCTCGCCTCGCGTCCGAAGAGTTGCACGATCCGCATTCCGCTGATCCGCTCCTGCAGAAACGCATTGATCCGCGCGAGGCGCGTGCGGATCTCCCGGTACGACGACCGCACCTTCCGCTGAAAGACCTGCGACACCCAGACCACGAACGGGATCACCGCGAACGCGGCGAGCGCGAGGCGCCAGTCCGTCGCGAGCATCATCACGCTGATCGCCAGCAGCGTGAACAGATCGCCTAGCCCCGCGACCACGCCCGACGTGAACAGCTCGTTGAGGGACTCCACGTCGGAAGTCACGCGTGTCACCAGCCGGCCGACCGGATTCCGGTCGAAGAACGGCACCGGCAGGCGCTGAACGTGGCCGAAGATGTCGCGCCGAAGATCGCGCATCACTCGCTGGCCGAGCAGGCCCGTGAGCATGGTCTCGCCGTACTGGCAGGCGAACCCGACCACCAGCGACGCGGCAAAGAAGAGCGCGGATTGCCACACGAGGTCGTAGTCGCGCGCCGGCAGAGCGACGTCGATGACGCGCTGGGTCATCAGCGGACCGACGATCTGCATCAGGCCGTCGACCAGCAAACATCCGAGCGCCGAGGCAATGAGCCAGCCGTAGGGCTTCGCGTAAACGGACAGACGCCGCATCAGGCGCGCGTCGTACGCCTTGCCGATGATTTCTTCGTCGTGCATCAGGGAAAGGTAGAAACCCGTGCGATCGGGGGCACCGCGAGGCCGTCGTCGACCGGACTAGCCGTCCGCCGCGTTCAGAAAAGTCGAAATCCGGGCGACTTCGAGCGCGCGTGGTACAACGGTTGCCAAGCATCCGGCTGAGCAGACCTCGTCAAACGGAGGCAACACATGGGTATTATTGCATGGATCGTTCTGGGGCTGATCGCAGGCGCGATCGCCAAGGCGATCATGCCGGGCCGGGATCCGGGCGGATTCATCGTGACGATCCTCATCGGCATCGTCGGCGCGTTTCTCGGCGGTTTTCTGGGCAATCTCATCACCGGCTCGGGCTTGAACGGCTTCTCGGCGTGGAGCATCCTCCTGGCGGTGATCGGCTCGTTGCTTCTGCTGTGGATCTATCGGATCTCGACGCGCGGCAAGACGCACACGACGCCGCCCGTCTGAGCCTCGCCTCGACTGGCCTGCAAATCGGGAAGCGCATCCTGACACCGCGCTTCCCGATTTTGCGTTAGACTCCCACCCATGCCCCTCTGGCTCTTCTGGATCGTCCTCGGCCTGATCGCCGGATCGCTGGCGAAGTTCATCATGCCCGGCCGCGATCCCGCCGGGTGCATCTTCACGATCGTACTCGGCGTCGTCGGCGCGTTCCTCGGCGGACTGATCGGGACACGGCTGGGTTGGGGGAAGATCGCCGCAGGCGATCTCGACGTGCGCTCGGTCGCGATCGCGACCTTCGGCGCGCTGGTCGTGCTCGCGATCGGCAGGCTCCTGCTCGGCCGCCGTAAGCACTGAGTCGGAGCCGCCTGGGGGCTGTTTCCAGCGCTAAGTTTCGGTGGTGAAAGATCGAATCATCGTCCGCGGTGCGCGTCAGCATAACCTCAAGGGTTTCGACCTCGAGATCCCGCGGCGTGCGTTCACCGTCATCACGGGGCCTTCGGGCTCGGGCAAGTCGTCCCTCGCCTTCGACACGATCTACGCCGAAGGGCAGCGCCGGTACGTCGAGTCGCTGTCGGCGTACGCGCGCCAGTTCCTCGAGCGGATGGAGAAGCCCGACGTCGACCTGATCGAGGGGCTGTCGCCCGCGGTCGCGATCGAGCAGAAGAATCCGACGAAGACGTCGCGATCGACCGTCGGTACCGCGACGGAGATCTACGACTACCTGCGTCTGCTCTGGGCGCGCATCGGGCGCACCTTCTGCCCGAAATGCGGGCGCGAGATGCGCCCCGACACGGTGCAGTCCGTCACCGACATGATCCTCGCGCTGCCGGCCGGGACGCGCTTCTTCGTCGCGTTTCCACTCGTGCTCTCCGACGAGGTCACGCACGACGTCGCGGTCGAGAATCTGCGCGCGCAGGGCTTCGTTCGCATCGTCGTCGACGGCGTCGTCAAGCATCTCGACGATCTGCCGGCCCCAGCCAACGCGGAACTCCGGCCGGAGGTGCGTGGCGCCGCAGAGAGGAGCGGTGCCGGGGCCATCGACATCACGTTCGCGAAACAGCTGCTCGTCGTGGTCGACCGGCTCGCCGTCGGTGACGACGCGCGCGGCCGGATGGCGGAGGCGGTCGGCACGGCCTTCCGGGACGGCGACGGAGACTGTGTCATCGTCTTCACCGAGCCGATGCTCGTGCCGGGGATCGTGAGCGAGCCGTCGATCGCCGTTCGTTTCACCGAACGCTACGAGTGCGCGAACGACGGCACCCGCGCGCCCACGCCCACGCCGACGCTGTTCTCGTTCAACAGCCCACGCGGGGCGTGTCCGCGGTGCAACGGCTTTGGCGCCACCCTCGAGTATGATGAAACGCTCATCGTCCCCTATCCGTCGCGCTCGCTGCGCGACGGCGCCATCGCGCCGTGGACGATGCCGCGCTACGAGAACAAGCGGCGCGCGCTCGCCGAGTTCGCGAAGAAGGAGAACATCCCGATGGACACGCCGTGGGAGAAGCTCTCCGCGGCATCGCGCGAGAAGCTCCTGCGCGGCAAATCCAAGGGGTACAAGGGCATCTTCCCCTTTCTCGTCGACCTCGAGGAGAAGAAGTACAAGCAGTACATCCGCGTCTTTCTGCGCCAGTATCAGACGGCACAGGCGTGCCCGGACTGTCATGGCGCCAAGCTGCAGCCCGAAGCGCTTCAGGTGCGCATCGCGGGTAGGACGATCGCCGACGTCGCCGAGCTGCCGGTCGACCGCTTGCTGGAGTGGCTGGAGACGCTCGAGCTCAACGCGTTCGAGCGCGAGATCGCCGCACATGTGCTGAAGGAAGCGCGCGATCGCGTTCAGTTTCTCTGCGACGTGGGGCTGAACTATCTCACGATGAATCGCGCGACCCGCACGCTCTCCGGCGGCGAAGCACAGCGCATCGGTCTCGCGAACTCCCTCGGCTCTCAGCTCGTCGACACGCTCTACGTCCTCGACGAGCCGTCGATCGGGCTGCACTCGCGCGACATGGATCGTCTGCTCCGCCTGCTGCATCGACTGCGCGACACCGGCAACACCGTGCTCGTCGTCGAGCACGATCCCGACGCCATCCGCGCCGCCGACCACATGGTGGAGCTCGGACCGGCGAGCGGTGAGAAGGGCGGACAGCTGGTCTTCAACGGGCCGATCTCGCGGGTGGCGGAGAGTCCGCTCACCGGAGCGTATCTGACGGGCGCGAAGGAGATTCCCGTTCCAGCGGAGCGCCGGCGTCTCGGCCCCCGCTGGATCACGCTCACCGGTGCCCGCGAGCACAACCTCAAGAACGTCGACATCAAGATTCCACTCGGCGCCGTGACCGTGGCGACCGGAGTGTCGGGATCTGGCAAGAGCACGCTGATTCACGACGTGCTGTCGCGCGCCATGGAGACGAAGCTGCACGGCGAGCACAGCGCGAAGCAGCACCTCGGCGAGGTGGTCGGCGCGTACGAGACGATCAGCGGCTTCGATGCGGTCGACGACATCGTGGTCATCGATCAGAGCCCGATCGGCAAGTCGCCGCGGTCGAATCCAGTGACGTACGTGAAGGCGTACGATGAGATCCGGCGGATCTTCGCCGACGCACCGCTCGCGCGCGAACGGCGCTATACGCCGAGCACGTTCAGCTTCAACGTGGCCGGCGGTCGGTGCGAGACGTGCGAAGGCGCGGGCTTTCTCGAAGTCGAAATGGTATTCATGGCCGACGTCTACGTGCCGTGCGACGATTGCGGCGGCAAGCGTTTCAAGCCCGCCGTGCTCGACGTGCGCGTGAACGGCAGGAACATCTACGAGGTGCTCGAGCTCACGATCGACGAAGCGATTCGCTTCTTTCCGCGCGAGGAGAAGCTCGGCCAGGCGCTCTGGCAGTTGCAGCAGGTCGGCCTCGGTTATCTGCGGCTCGGGCAACCCGCAACGACGCTTTCCGGCGGCGAGGCCCAGCGGCTGAAGGTCGCGCGCGAACTCGTGTTCGGCGCGAAGAAGTCGGGGAAGAAGATGTACGTCATGGACGAGCCGACGACCGGGCTTCACCTGGATGACATCCGCAAACTCGCGCAGGTGTTCGATCGGCTGGTCGACGCCGGACATACGCTCGTGCTCATCGAGCACAACATGGACGTCATCAAGCTCGCGGACTGGGTGATCGATCTTGGCCCCGAGGCGGGTGATCGCGGCGGCGAAGTCGTGGCGATGGGGCGGCCGGAGGAAATCGCGCGGATCGAGCGGTCGCACACGGGACGCTGGCTTCGGGGCGTGTTGCCCGGCTTCGCCGAGTACGACGCGCAGCGCCCACGCCGGACGAAGTCCGGCACTCGCGTCCCGCAGGCCGTGTAACTCGCTGTCGCCGCGCGACTTCCGAGCCAACCGGCGGAAGTTGACATCAGGACACGGCTGACTACTTTTCGTGTTCTGTCGTACGTCTGATCCCCGATAGCTCAGTTGGTAGAGCGCTCGACTGTTAATCGAGTGGTCGTAGGTTCGAGTCCTACTCGGGGAGCTTGGTCGAGTCGTGAAAACTGCACGAGTCAGAAATGTCGAGACCCGCCCACGTGGCGGGTCTCGTCGTTTCAACCATCGGCTACCGAGCCGCGCAGAGAGACGCCGACGGTCCGAATGGGGATGGTTCGTTGCCTTTCGCGCACTACAATGGTCCAAACCGCGCTTGCCGCTCGGACCGCGCCGCACCGTGGCACGTCGGCTGCTTTTTGTGACCGTACGCCGTACACCAACTTGAGCATACGAGAGATGAACGAGCTGTACCGTAGATCATTCGCCGCGGCAGGGCTGACCGTCGCGTTGACCGTCGCCGCCTGCAGCGGAAAGCCCAGCGCGAAAGCCTCGCTGCCGGACTCCGCCACCCAGACCGCCGCCGGCGAAGTGACCGGAGACAAGGCCGCAAAGGACGAGGGCAACCCCGTCGCGCCGTCCGACACGACCGCGCACTCCCGCATGTTCTCCGGCGCCGCGAACGACACCGCGACCGCACGGCTCATCGACGGCCGCACCAAGATGGACGGGACGTCGTACGCGTCGGCGGTGCGCGCCGGCTTCAAGGCGATGCCAACCTGGCCTACGGGACCGGCCGCGCTCCCGGGCGCGATTCTCCCCGCCAAGCGCGTGGTCGCCTACTACGGCAACCCGCACTCGAAGAAGATGGGGGTGATCGGCGAGTATCCCGAACAGCAGATGCTCGGCATGCTCGACAAGACGGTCGCCATGTGGGAGAAGGCCGACCCGTCGACACCGGTGATGCCGGCGATCCACCTCGTGACGGTCGTCGCGCAGGGCTCGGCGGGTTCGGACGGCGGTTGGCGCCGGCGCGAGACGCCGGAGATGATCGAGCGTGCGTACGGCTGGGCGAAGAGCCGCAAGGGCCTCCTCATCCTGGACATCCAGGCCGGCCACAGCACCCTCGACAAGGAGCTCCCGCTCCTGCTCAAGTACCTCGAGCGTCCCGACGTGCACCTCGGCGTCGATCCTGAGTTCTACATGCACTACAAGCGCGAGGGCATTCGGCCAAGCGCGAAGGTCGGCCAGATGATGGCCGCCGATGTCAACTACGCCATCCAGACGCTCGACAAGCTGGTCAAGGAAAAGAACCTGCCGCCCAAGATCCTCGTCGTGCACCGCTTCCGGGCCGACATGGTTCCTGATGCCGAGAGCATCAAGCCCACGCCGCGCGTGCAGGTCGTGATGGACATGGACGGCTGGGGCCCGCCCTGGCTCAAGTTCGATTCCTACCGCGACTACATCGTCAAGCACCCGGTGCAGTTCACGGGTTTCAAGATCTTCTATCACAACGACGAGCGGAAAGGCGATCCGATCCTGACGCCGCGCGAAGTGCTCGGACTGCTGCCGAGGCCTCTGTACATCCAGTACCAGTAGAGAGTCTCGTCGTCGGCTCACTGTCGGTCGCCTGACCGCGATCTACAAACTGCCGGCCGACTTGGATGATGGGTCTCGGGTCCGAGGTCACGAGGGTGTTTCCTGTGACCCCGGACCTGGGACCCATCGTCGTTCGAGCTCGGCGTCAATCCGTTCTCGATTGGCCGACCACCGCCCACCCGGCCGTTCGCTCTATATTCCTCGTCTATGAGTAACCCGACTTCCGCGCCGGCCGATAAACCACTCGTCGGCGTGATCATGGGCAGTCAATCCGACCTCAAATTCCTCCAGCCGGCGATCGACCTGCTCGCCGAGCTCGGAGTTCCGCACGAAGCGAAGGTCGTGTCGGCGCACCGCACGCCCGACTGGATGTTCGAGTACGCGTCGACCGCCGAAGCGCGCGGGATCGAAGTCATCATCGCCGCGGCAGGCGGCGCGGCGCATCTCCCCGGCATGGTCGCCGCGAAGACCACCCTCCCCGTCCTCGGCGTGCCTGTGCCGGCGACGCTGCTCAACGGGCTCGATTCCCTGCTGTCGATCGTGCAGATGCCGAAGGGCGTGCCGGTCGGAACGCTGGCGATCGGAGAGCCGGGCGCGGTGAACGCGGCGCTGCTCGCGACCTCGATCGTGTCGGCGCAGCGCTCGGAACTTCGCGAGCGCCTGCGGGCGTGGCGCCAGCGCCGGACCGAAGACGTGCTCGCGAACACCGACATCACCCGCTGATGGCCGTCATTCCTCCCGGCTCGACGATCGGCATTCTCGGCGGCGGGCAGCTCGGCCGCATGACGGCGATGGCCGCGCGGTCGCTCGGCTACAACGTCCACGTCCTCGACCCCGACGCGAACTGCTCGGCGGCGCCGGTCGCGGATCGCGTCGTCGCGGCGAAGTTCGACGATGCGGACGCCGCCGCCGACCTCGCGCGGAACTGTCAGGTCGTGACGCTCGAGATCGAGCAGATCGGCGTCGAAGCGCTGGCGGCGGCGCAGCAGCACGCCCCCGTCCGCCCGAGCCCGGCGATCATTCGCGTCATTCAGGATCGCGCGCTCCAGAAGCGCTGGCTCACCCAGAGCGGCGCACCGATCGGAGAGTATCGCGAAGTGACGACGCTCGCCGAGTTGGCGACGGCGTTCGAGGAGCTCGGCCCCCTCTTCGTCAAAGCCTGCCGCGGCGGCTACGATGGGCGCAGCCAGGCGCGAATCCAGGCCGTGGCCGACGTGCCGGAGGCGTGGCAGTCGCTCGGCGGCCTCCGCTGCGTGGCCGAGCAGGCGCTGGCGCTGGACGTCGAGCTGTCGGTGATGGTCGCCCGCACGCCGAGTGGAGCCATCCGGGTCTTTCCGCCGGCGCTCAACTATCACGAGAAGCAGATCCTCGCCTGGTCGGTGCTTCCGGCGCCGCTCGCGCCCGCGGTGCTCGAGCAGGCCGAAGAGATCGCGCGCGGCATCGCCGAATCATTCCAGCTCGAGGGCATTCTCGCGGTCGAGATGTTCCTCCTCACGGATGGTTCGCTGCTCGTCAACGAGCTGGCGCCGCGGCCCCACAACTCCTTTCACGAGACGGAAGTCGCCTGCGCGACGAGCCAGTTCGAGCAGCTCGTTCGAGCCGTCTGCGATCTGCCGCTCGGCGATCCGTCTGCGCTGCGCCCCGGTGCGATCGTGAACCTTTTCGGCGAGCTCTGGCAACCCAGGTCACCGAATTTCGCCGCGGCGCTGGCTCATTCTGGCGTTCGCTTGCATCTCTATGGCAAGCGAGGCGCGCGTCCCGGTCGCAAGATGGGACATCTCTCCGCGACGGGTGCGACACCCGCCGAGGCACTCGAGCGCGTCACCGCAGCCTTTGCCGACCTGACGCCATCGCCCTCGTGATGAACCGACTCGTTCGCCGCGCTTCGTTCACGGCCGCTGCTCTTGCGCTCGCGTGCTCCCCTGCGCCGGCCCCGAGGCCCGCGCAGCCCGCACCGCGGCCGGCACCTGCCCCGGCGCCGGCACCGCGCCCGCCCGTCCCGACGGCGACAGCGACGGCGATTCTCCGCGATCTCTCGGGACGGCAGGTCGGGTCGTTCACCTTCGCGGATACGTATGCCGGTCTTCTCATCAGCGGATCCGTGACGGATCTCGGGTTGGGCGGTCACGGGATTCACCTGCACGAGGTCGGGAAATGCGAGCCGCCGTTCACGAGCGCGGGCGCGCACTTCAACCCCACCAACCGCACGCATGGCTTCAAGGCGTCGGGCGGTGGCCATCTCGGTGATCTCCCCAACCTCGACCTCCCCGCGGCCGGCGCGCAACGCTTCGAGATGCTCGTGGCCGATGTGACGCTCCGCGGCCGCAACGCGCTCCTCGACGCGGACGGTGCCTCCATCATCGTGCACACCACGCGCGACGATTACGTCACCGATCCGGCCGGCAACTCGGGCGGACGCGTCGCCTGCGGCATCATCATCCAGCGCTGACGCGATGCACATCGCGGACTTCGCCCTGGAGCGGTATTTCGCGCGCTGGGAGTTCGCGGTCGAGCACGTGCTGTGCGCGAGCGATGCGGAGCCGATCCGCATGGCCGATCTGCTCGCGCTCGCGGACGACGACGCCCGCCGACGCTGGGACGCGCTGGCACTCGGCTACACCGAGTCGCGAGGTCTGCCCGCGCTCCGTCAGGAGATCGCAGGGCTGTATGCTGGGCACGACGCAGACGACATCCTCACATTCGCCGGCGCCGAGGAGGGCGTGTTTCTCACGATGCACGCGCTGCTCGAGCCGGGCGACCACGCCGTCGTGGTGTGGCCTGCCTATCAATCGCTCCACGAGGTCGCACGGTCGATCGGCGCATCGATCACGCTCGTGCCGCTCGACCGGGCCGACTGGTCGCTGGATGTGGACGCGGTCGCCGCCTCCATGCGGCCGAACACGCGCGTCATCGTCATCAACTTTCCGCACAGTCCGACCGGCGCACAGATCGCGAGCGATCAACTCGCCCGGCTCGTCTCGATCGCCGAGCTGCACGGCGTACGCATCTTCTCCGATGAGGTCTATCGCTTTCTCGAGCACTCGTCGGCGCCGCTTCCGCCGGCGACCGCGCTCTCGGAGCGCGCGCTCAGCCTCGGTGTGATGTCGAAGGCGTTCGGAATGGCGGGCGTGCGCATCGGCTGGGTCGCGACGCGCGACCGTGAGTTGCTCGCGCGCATCGCCGCGCTCAAGGATTACACGACGATCTGCAGCGCCGGGCCGAGCGAGATTCTATCGCTCATCGGTCTTCGACGGCGCGAAACGCTCGTCGCCGCGACGCGAGAGGTCATCGCGGGCAATCTCGCGCGCCTCGATCGGTTCTTTCGCGGCCACGCGTCGCTCTTCCGCTGGAATCGTCCACGAGCGGGCACCGTGGCCTTTCCCGAATTCCTCGGCGGCGGTATCGACACGTTCGCGAGCCGTCTCGTCGAACGCGAAGGCGTGCTGCTGCTGCCCGCGTCGCAGTTCGGTTACAGCGGCAATCACTTCCGCATCGGATACGGTCGGCGCGACATGCCGGAGGCGCTCGATCGCCTCGAGGCATTCATCGCGCGCGGTGAATTCGGGCACTGAAGTCAGCCTCGCGACTTCGGTCGCTGATTCAGTGCTCGAGACGGTCCGTGGCGCGGCGCCCGTGATGGCGTCGATCGGAAATGGGCATCACCCCAGGCTCCGCGTGCTCGCCACTCTGCACCTCGAAGACGCGGAAGGCGGGCCGGTCGGGATAGTTCGTCTTGAGCACGGCGTGCGCGACGTTGTAGACGGGGATGCCGGACTGCGTCTTCCCCTCCGGGGCGCCCTTGTGCGCGTGGCCATGGAACACCGCCGTGACCTGAAAGCGAGTCAAGGGATCCTCGAGCCGGCTGGAACCCAGAAAGGGGAAAATTTCCAGCGGCTCGCCTTCGACCGTGTCGCGGATCGGGGCATAGTGCATGAGCACGATGCGATGTGGGGTCTCGATCCGGGCGAGTGCCGCCTCGAGCTTGAGTGATTCCTCGACGGCTTCGTGGACGAACGCCTTGATGATCTTCTCGCCCCATGGGCCGAGTGCCCCGCGCCCGAAACCTCCGCAGAAGCCTCTGATTCCCGCGAAACCCACGCCCCGGTACTCCCAGGTGTCGCCGTCGAGCATGTGGGCGCCGACGTCGGTGAGGATCTGGGCGATCTGATCCTGCTCGTCGCTCTCGAAGTCGTGGTTTCCGAGCACCGCGACGACCGGGATCTTCACCTGCGCCAGATCTTTCGCGAGGATCCGCGCCTCTTCCGCGCCGCCGTAGTCGGTGAGATCGCCGCAGAGAAGGAGGATGTCCGCCGCTTCCGCGGCCTGCGCGAAGAGCGGCGCCATCGCCCCCGCCGACGTCTTGGAGTAATGGATGTCGCTCAGCGCCGCGATGCGGACGAGGCCGTCGTTGGGCATGCTCATGCGCCGGACATACTGAACATTTTGGGCCATGCTTTTGCAATCGAGCCCGCCATGGCGTATCAATCGACCTTCGACGACCCGGGCAAGGATACCAACGCCTTCTATCGGCGAACTCTGCATGTGCTGAGCGACGCGCGCGTTCCCTTCCTCGTCGGCGGCTCGCATGCGCTGCTCGCCTACACGGGCATCGTCCGGGAAACGAAAGACTTCGATCTGTTCCTCAAGCACGATGATCTCGATGCGGCGCTCGACGCATTGCGCCAGGCCGGGTACCACACCGAGATCACCTTCCCGCACTGGCTCGCCAAGGCGAAACAGGGCGCCGACACCGTCGATCTCGTGTTCGCGTCGGGCAACGGCATCTGTCGCGTGGACGACATGTGGTTCTCGAACGCGCTCGAGGCCGACGTGCTGGGGATGCCGGTGAAGATCGCGCCGGTCGAGGAGCTGCTCTGGCAGAAGGCATTCGTGATGGAGCGCGAGCGGTACGACGGCGCGGACGTCGCGCATATCCTCCGCTCGTGTGCCGAGTCGCTCGATTGGGACCGCGTGCTGCTGCGATTCGAGCCGTACTGGGAGCTGCTCCTGTCGTATCTCGTGTTGTTCGCGTTCATCTATCCCTCCGAGGGACGCCGTATTCCGGCGCGCGTGATGAACGAGCTGATGGACCGGCTGCGGGCCATGCAGGACGCACCGTCGACCGAGGATCGGGTCTGCCGCGGCACGCTGGTGTCCCGCGGCCAGTACCTGCTGGATATCGGCCGTTACGGCTTCGAGGATGCGCGCCTCGCGCCGCGCGGCAACATGTCGCCCGAGGATGTGATCTACTGGACCTGGGCCATCGATCACGTGGACTGAGCGGCCGAGGGACGCGAAGCGAGATGGGTCAGCCGCCAGTCAAACCAACCGGCGCGCACGGCTGTCACACCGATCGTCCTCATCACTCTTCGCCCGCCCCGTCATGTCACAGCCTCTCCGTTTGCGCGCGGCCGCCCTGGCTGCTCTCAGCACTCTCATATTCGCGAACGCATCCGCACGCGCTCAGACCGAGCATCACACGCTCGCCGGCGATCGTGTCTCGATCTACAACCTCGCCGGAAAAGTGAAGGTTCAGGGCGGGACGGGCGCGGACGTCGCCATCGACGTCACCCGCGGCGGTCGCGATGCCGCACAGCTCCGCATCGCCAAAGGCGATCTTCGCGGCGCCAGTACGCTGCGCGTCGTCTATCCCGGCGACCGGATCGTCTACGGCGAACTGCGCGCCCGCACGCGAACGAGCATGCGCGTGAACGCCGACGGAACCTTCGACGACCGCGACGCCGCCTGGGACAGCCGCAACCGTGTCGAGATCCGTGACAGCGGGTCGGGCCTCGAGGCACATGCCGACATGGTCATCAGCGTTCCGAAGGGCAAGCGGATCGTCGTGCATTGGGGTGCGGGCGAGGCGACCGTCAGCAACGTCGATGGCGACATCCATGTGAGCGTCGGCGCGGGGCCCGTCGCCTCCGAGCACACGCGGGGCACGCTGCGTCTCGACACGGGGACTGGTGGTCTCACCGTCTCCGACGCCCAGGGAACGGTCTCACTCGAAACCGGATCGGGCGGCGTCACGCTGAACGGCATTCAGGGCCAGTCGCTCGATCTCGACACGGGATCGGGCACCGTCCGGGGCAGCAACATCAAGGTCTCGGAGCTCAAGCTCGAGACGGGGTCGGGGGGACTGCGTCTCGATCAGATCGAGGCGGGTCGAGTCTCGGCGGAGTCAGGCAGCGGCGGAATCGAGCTGTCGTTCGTCGCGCCGGTCACGGATCTCACCGCCGACGCGGGGTCGGGCGGCGTGACGGTTCGCGTGCCGGCGGCGCAGGGCGGCGAGATCGACATCGAGACAGGGAGCGGCGGCGTCGACACTGATTTCGCGGTGACGACGTCGCGGCTGGCGAGAAACCACCTGCGCGGAACGATCGGCACCGGCAAGGCGCGCATCCGCATCGAGAGCGGATCCGGGACGGTGCGGCTGCTCAAGAACTGAGCTCGATCAATCCGGCGTCGCGCGCGCGATCGGCCAGTTCCCCGCGCGACGCGACGCCGAGCTTCGCGAAGATGTTGGAGAGATGCGTACTGGCCGTTCGCGCCGAGATGCCGAGCGCCGCGCCGATCTCCTTGTTCGAGCGGCGGAGTGCGACGAGGCGAACGATCTCCAGCTCGCGCCCGGTCAGACCGCCGATGCCCGCGCTGTTCACGCGCGCCGGAGGACGCCCGCCGAGCTCGCGCATCTGCTCGCGGGTGCCGTCCAGCTCGCGCTCCGCGCCGAGGTGGGCGAAGACGTCGTGCGCACGCCGCAGCTCGCGCATCGCGCCCTCGCGATCGCCCGTCTCCGCGAGCGCGCGCGCCAACTGCCGGCGCAGACGCGCGGCATCGGGCACGTAGGGGATCGCTTCGAGCGCCTCGACCGCGCCGGCGAGCAGCGCGATCGACCGCGCCTTGTCGCCGGACAGCAGCTCGACGACCGCGTCGCACGCATCGGCCCATGCGAGACCGAGCTGCTGCCCGAGCGCCTGTGACGATCTGCGCATGCGCTGCGCGATGGCGGTCGCTCGCGGAATGTCGGCCGCCCAGAGCGACGCTTCGGCGATCACCGGCATGAGTCGATGAATGGCCCACACGGTGTTCCCCGCGCGATCCGCGATGCCCAGCCCGGCCTGGCCGATGCGAATCGCCCGTGTGTGGTCGCCGATCGCCATCGCGTATGCCGCACGCCCGATGTGCGCGGGCACGATCGCGAACACGTCGCGCGGAGAAGCCGCGTCGGTCTCGCCCGCGTGCGCGAGCTCCCACGCTTCGTCGACGTATTTCTTGCCGTTCGCCAGATCGCCACGGCCGACGTGCAGAAGCCCGAGCCAGACGAGCACGCGCGGCAACAGGCTGCGCTGACCGAGTGACCGCGCGACTTCGACGGTGCGTTCCGCGACGGCCACGGCGTGATCCCACTCCCCGGTACCCGCCGCATATTCGATCTCGACCTCGGACGTCCACGCGCGAAGCAGCGGCGACCCCAGGTCATCGGCGATGCGATGTGCCTCGGCGATGTGCCGGCGTGCATCGGCCGCGCGTCCCGTGAGGCCGTTCAACATTGCCAATGCCCAGTGGGCCGACCAAGCCGCCCTGCGCTGCCCCGACTCCTCGGCGAAGCTTATCGCGAGTCCGCCATGGCGCCGTGCTAGGTCCGCCGGCCCGATCCACAGGTGGAGCAGCAGCGCGGCACGATGCGCTCGCGCGAGCAGCCCGGGATCGCCCAGCTCACTGGCGATCGCGAGCGCGGCCTCGGTCTCGCCGCGCGAATCGTGCGTACGGCCGATCGCCTGTAGACAGCTCGCCTTCGCGATCAGGACGCGCGCCTCGAGCCGTCGGTCGCCAACCGCGCGGGCCGCATCGATCGCCGCGTCGTAGTGGTCGAGCGCGTCCACGAACTCCCCGCTCCAGAAGTGCGCCAGTCCGATGCTCCGCTCCACGGCGGCCACGCGCTCGATGTCGCCCGCGGCGCGCGCGACGTCGCGGGCGCGCGCCCAGAGGGTCATCGCGCCGCGATAGTCGCCCAGCCGCTGGCGGACGCGCGCGAGATCGGTCATGGTCTCGAGCAGCGGCTGTCGAACGAGCTCAGGGTCCTCGTGCTCGAGAAGCTCGAGTGCGGACGCGAGATACTGGCCTGCCTCGCGGCTTGCGTAGGTCGCCGCGGCGTCCGCGCCCGCCACGCGGAGATAGGTCGCCGCCTTCAGCGCGACGGCGTCTGTCGCGCCGGTGCCCGCGCGAACGTAATGAAACGCGAGCTGCCCGGCGTGTTGCATGGCCCGCTCGCCGTAATGCCGCTCGAGCGCTTCGGCGACCGCACCATGCATCCGCCGCAGCCGCGCGAGCCCGAGCTCCGCGTAGAGCGTTTCCTGAAGGAGGGGATGAGAGAAGTCGTAAACGATCTCCCGCTCCTCGGCGCGATCGCGCAGGACGGCCGCCGCGCGCAGTTCGTCGATCGCCTCGAGCAGCGGCTCGTCGCCCACCGATGTCGCCGCGGCGAGCTCGCCGTGCGTGCTGCGCACGCCAAGCACCGCCGCGACGTCAGCGACCTGCCGGGCGGTGCGCGACAGGTCGGCCAGGCGCGCGAGCACCGCGTCGCGAATCGTCGCCGGAACCCGAAGCGTCTCGACCTCCCACCCGGACCACCCTGACGCCGTCTGACGCAGTTGGCCGGAATCCACCAGCGCGTCGAGCGTTTCCTCGACGAAGAAGGGATTCCCCGCGGTCCAGCGTTGGAGCCGCTCGGCGAACGCCTGGGCGCGCGCATCGTCAGCGGCGAAGCGGCGCTTCAGCAGCGCGGCGATGTCCGAGACCGTGAAGGCGCCGAGCCGCAGTCGATGCACCGACGCGAGGCTTCGCAGCGAGTGCTCGAGCGAACGCAGGCCGGCATTCGCGCGGTGCTCCGCGTCGTTGTGCGTGCAGACGATCATCACGCGAGCGTCGGACGCCTGCCGGGCCGCGAAGTGCAGCATCTCGAGCGAGGCACTGTCCGCCCACTGCAGATTCTCGAGGACGATCAGCAGCGGGTGCTTCGCGGCGAAGCGCGCCAGGAACTGAGCGAAGTTCCAGAGAAGCCGCGCCTTGACCTCGGCCGGGTCGCCGCGAGGCGCGTCGATCGATGCGCGGCGGCCGTCGTCCAGAGCGGGAAAGAGTTGCGCGAGATCGTTGCTCGCGCCGCGCGTCAGGAGCGTGAGCACCGAGGGCTCGATGCCGCGCAGCAGCGGGACGAGGGCGTCGGAGAACACCGAGTAGGGAACGCCCGACTCCATCGGGTACGCCTGCCCGACCGCGACGGTGAAGCCGCGTCGCGCCGCCGACGCTGCGATGCTGCTGACGAGTCGTGTCTTGCCGATGCCGCTCTCACCGACCACGAACCAGGTCTGCCCCCGGCCCGTGTCGGCGTCACCGAGCGCGCCGCCGAGCCTCGTCAGCTCGGCGTCGCGGCCGATGAGAATGTCAGCTCGCGGCTTGAGCGGTGACCGCCCCGAATCGCCGTTCACGCCCCTCGAACTCGCCAAGCGCGGCGAGGAACTCGCTCTCGGTGAAGTCCGGCCACATGCCTCGCGTGAAGTAGAACTCCGCGTAGGCGCATTCCCACAGCAGGAAGTCGCTCAGCCGCTGCTCGCCGCCGGTGCGCACGAGCAGGTCGACGTCGCGAATGGGGAACGGATCGTTGTTCACGCGCGCGAGCAGCGCGGCGAAGCGGTCGCGGTCCAGCGTCTCGCCGTTGGCAAGCGTCGCCGCGCGCATGATCGATTCGCGCGCCGAGTAGTCGATCGCCACCCGGAGGTGCAGGTTGCGGCCGTGCGCGGTGAGGGCCTCGGCGTCCTCGATCGCGACGACGAGCGACTGCGGCAGGCGATCGCGCCGTCCGACGATCGTCAGCCGGACCCCGTTCTCGTAGCAGCGCTTGGATTCGATCTGGAGCGAACGCCGGAGCAGGCGCATGAGCGCGCTCACTTCCGGAGTGGGTCGGCTCCAGTTGTCGGAGGAGAAGGCGTACAGCGTGAGCGTGCCGACGGAGGGCGCGCGGGTCGCGGCTTCGACGATGCTCCGCGCGGTGCGCACGCCGGCGCGGTGGCCGGCGGTGCGGGGCCAGCCGCGGGCGTTCGCCCAACGGCCGTTGCCGTCCATGATGATTCCAACATGAATGCCCGCGATTGCCGATGGCGGCGGGCCCGCGGGCACGTTCGTTCGCTTCATGTCCACGATGGAGAAGAGGCGCGCATGGTCAGAGTATCGTTATCGCTCGCGCGTGGCTTTAATGAGCGCTTCCATATGGTCGAGATACCGCTCGAGCGCGCGCCGGCCCGTGGCGGTGATCGTGTACGCCGTCTTCGGCATACGCCCTTCGAAAGATTTGGTGCAGGCGATGTACTCGGCTTCCTCGAGCTTGCGAGCGTGCACGCTGAGGTTGCCGTCGGTGGTCGCGAGCAGCTTCTTGAGATCGTTGAACGACAGCGATTCGTTGACGGCGAGCGCGCTCAGAATGCCGAGGCGCAGCCGTTCGTGAATGAGGCGGTCGAAGGCGAGCGACGCCTCGGCGGCGGCCTTCCCCGGAATGGTGCGCAGGGGTTCGGCGGCGGGCGCCTTGCTCGATTCGGAGCGATTGCCGCGCTGCGGTTTAGCCACCGTGCCGCCTCGCGATCCAGATGCCGAACACGATGTGGAGGCCGCCAAAGCCGGCGATCATCATCCACGTCTGCGCGGAGGCCGGAACCAGGAACGAGACCGCGCCGACCATCATGAACGCCGCGCCCATGAAGGGCACGATGCGCACGGAGTTGGTGCCCGCGCTCACGACGGCGGCGCCGTAGAGGAGCATCCAGGACGCCGGGAGCAGGTCGTACAGGTTACGATCGACGAACACCGCCGTCAGCACGGCGCCGACGAGCATGGCCGGAGAGAACGTCAATATCAACTTTCTCATCGGCCCCGAGATCAGCGGCACGTTGGCCGCGTGCGACTTGATCGCCATGGAGGCGATCGAGATCCCGACGGCCACACCGGCCTCGCCGACCCAGGTGGCGACCCAGCCCCAGGGCATGGGCTGGCGATGCGCGACGAGTGCCGCGACGATCGCCGTCAGACCGATGAGCACCTGCCCCCAACCCGACACCGCCGTGAAGGTGGCCGCGCTCTCCATGATGCCGCGAATGAAGCGGAGGTTGTCCATGGCCCGGGCCTGCATTTCGGGCGGGTTGGACTGGCGCGGACGAAGAGGGGTCACCGGCGGCATGGGCCGAATTGTAACGCGGGGGACCAGCAACAGCAAGTACTTTGTGCTGTAGAGTGCGAAGCAGGCAGATCGGGGAGACCCGCCCTGGCCGCCAGCGGAAGGCGCACCGTTCCCAGCCCTGCGAAGAGGCGGCCGACGGTAAGCCGTCGACCGCCCCGAGACCCGAGACCTGTGACCTGGCAGCCCTACGGTTGCTGCGGTGGATCGCTCGCCGGGAAGCTCTCCTCCGACGCCTCATCCACTCGATCGCGCGACTCCTCGTCCGTCCCCTTCGGGATCCGCTGCCCCTGGCGCGCATCCGAGTCCGAGTTCATCGCCCGACGGATGTCTTCCGTCTCCGTCTGCCGCTCGTGACGCTTGTCTTCGTTCTTGATCCGCTCTTCGCCGCTACGCCCTTCCCCACGCCACGTGTGGTTCGTCGAGCTGCCTTCCGCGGGATCGATGTTGTGCTGGTCAGGTCGCTTTCCGCCCATAAGATCCTCGAGTTGGAGTCCTCGACCAATGGTCAGAAAGCGTGCCCATTGCCCACGCGACGAGCTCGTTACCAAGAACGAATGGACCAGGCCTACCGCACGCCGTACTTCGTCAGGATCGTCTTCACGGAATCCAGCGGCAGCGCCCTGATCGTGCGACCGTTCGCCGTCGTCGTCGTGGCCATGAAAAGCGAGTTGTAGAGTGCCTCTTCCGTCGCCTCCACGGTCGCCTGGAACAAGGCCGACATCGGCTCGTTGGCCAGTTCCTCCGTCGCCAACTGGCGCGCGTCGAACCGACGCCGAACCTTCTCGCTCGTCGAAAATGCGAGCACGTAGTCGCCCGATCCGTTCGACGCCGAGGACCCCGTGCGCGACAGTCCCATGATCGCGCGCGCCGCCAGTCGCTGAAGGTTGCGGTCCGACAGCGGCGCGTCGGTCGCGATCACCATCACGCATGAGCCGTCGCCACGCTCGCCCGGCGACTCGGCCTCGCGCTTGAACGCGTACTGCCCGAGCTCCTTCCCCACCGGCGCACCCATCACCTGCAGGATTCCTCCGTAGTTCGTCTGGGCGATCACACCGATCGTATACCCGCCGAGACTCTGCGGAAGCACGCGTGAGGACGTGCCGATGCCGCCCTTCCAGCCAAAAGCGATCGTCCCGGTTCCAGCACCCACGGCGCCCTCGGCGACCGGGCCGCTTGCCGCACCCGTGATCGCGGCGCGGACATGCTCGGGTTTGATCGGTCGCGACCGGATGGCGTTGAGCGTTCCATCATTCGTCTCCGCGACCACTGGATTGATCGACCGGACGTTCGCCATCCCGGGCTGTGTCAGCAGATAGTCGACCATCGCGTCCGCGGCCTTCCAGACGCAGAGCGTGCAGGTAAGCAGAATCGGCGTCTCCAACTCGCCGAGCTCTCGCAGTTGCGTCACGCCGGTGATCTTCCCGAAGCCGTTGCCGACATGCAGCGCGGCTGGGACCCGGTCGGTGAACAGGTTGCCGCCGTGCGGCAGGATCGCCGTCACTCCGGTGCGAACGGAATCTCCTTCGATCACCGTGGCGTGGCCGACCTTAACCCCGGCAACGTCCGTGATGGCGTTGTACTTCCCGGGCTGAAATACGCCGGGCCGAACGCCCAGGTCGCGCGCCCGCACGCGTTGCGCGCCGGCCGCGCTCGAGGAGAGCGCCATCGTCATGATCGTGAGTGCGAGGGTTGCACGCGGCATCGTCGAGGACCGTGAATGGTGAGAGCGTCGGGACGACGCACCGTACTGATTCTGGTGCCGGACGGCAACCGTCGTCAGTGGTCGGTCGGCACGGTATCTTCCTCGAGTGCCTCTCCTTCCCGTCTACGGACACTCGGCCGTTCAGGCTCGCCTCCGCGACATGGTCGCCCGCGGAAAGCTGCCGGCCAGCCTCCTCTTTCAAGGACCGCGCGGCGTCGGAAAGCAGCAGCTCGCCCTCTGGCTCGCCCGCCTGATTCTCTGCGACAACCCCGATCAGGCGCCATGCGGCACCTGTCGCGCGTGCCGGATGTCGGCGGAGCTTCAGCATCCGGACCTCCACTGGTTCTTCCCGCGCGAGCGCCTCAAGCGAAATCCGGACGACGTCGCCGCGATCCGCGAGGACATGGCCGAAGCGGTCCGGGAGCGCGTCGAGAACGGCGGGGTCTATCCGCCGTCCGCGGGTGATGAGGGCATCTTCGTCGCATCGATTCGCGCTTTGGTGCAGACCGCGTCGATCTCTCCAGCGCTCGCCCGCCGCAAGGTCATCGTCGTCGGGGACGCCGAGCAGATGATCGTCCAGGAAGGCTCGGACCAGGCGGCGAACGCGTTTCTCAAGCTGCTCGAGGAACCGCCCGCGGACACCACGATCATTCTCACGTCCAGCGAACCCGGCGCACTCCTCCCGACGATCCGGTCGCGGGTCGTCGCCGTTCGCGTCGCGCCGGTCTCGGACGACGACGTTCGCGCATTTCTCGCGAATCCCACCGTCGCTGGCCAGATCGACGTCGGCGGCGATCCGTCGGAAGACGTCGTGCGTCTGGCCGGCGGGGCTCCGGGGCGGCTCGTCGACCGAGCGACGTGGCGAACCGCCGTCGCCCAGGC
>Ga0164243_10000703_pt1 | contig 59095 bp, 49 predicted proteins | sample OricompcompostOP_FD_108781 | JGI IMG/M metagenome (GOLD analysis project Ga0164243, IMG submission 108781) | Organic Plus compost microbial communities from Emeryville, California, USA - Original compost - Organic plus compost (OP) | ecosystem: Engineered > Solid waste > Mixed feedstock >... | reverse complement strand
GCGTTTTCGAGGGGGGGAGGGGGAGGGGGGGGGGGGGGGGGGTGGTGCGGGACGGGCGGGGGAGGGGGGAGCGGGCGCGGGGGCCGCGGGGGAGGGGGTGATGGGGGGGGGGGGGGGGACGGGGATGGTGGGTCGGCGGTTGGCGAATGGTGGCGGCTGGGTTAAGTTCTTAGTCCGTAGATTTTTACGGGACGTAGCGCAGCCCGGTAGCGCACCTGAATGGGGTTCAGGGGGTCGCGGGTTCAAATCCCGCCGTCCCGATTCCAAAGTCCGACAATCAGCATCAGGCGTAAATCACGCGCCGGTATCGTGTTGGGAGATCCTCCCACTCGCGTACCGGCGCGCTGCGTTGTAGGCCTAGCGGGGGGTGGGTACGTGAGGTGGGGACAAACCACCGGAGACACGTCGTCCAGCAAGACGCGCCGCCGCGATCCCGAGTACATCGGGCGAACGCTTCGACGTGGTTCCCGCAAACGAAGCGCACAAGCTGTGGATCAACTATGTCGTCTCCGCGCTGAGCCATTGAGCGGCGCAGCCCCGGCTGATCAGGAGTGATCCAAAACGCCGTTCGAGCGGTCTAACCCGCGGACACACAGACGGAGGCGATGCATGCGGTTGATCGACGAAGGGGGATGGGGACGTGATGAGCTGACACTTCTGGCGCCTCGTGCCGAGCTGGCCGAGGTTGCGGAGTTTTTCTGGATCGAGGAGTGGACGAGACGCCCGCGCGCGGGTCGGTATCGCATCGTGGCGGACGATGCGCCGCACATCCTCTGGCATGTCGAAGGCCGGCGTCATCGTGTGGAGCGGTTCGGTCTCATCGGCGCGCGGACCGCACATCACGATATCGATGTGTCGTCACGTGTGCTCACCGTCGGCGTGCGGCTTCGCCCCGGAGTGCTCCCGATGCTGCTGAACCAGAGTGCCCGCCGCTTCACCGATCGGTCCGTACCGTTTCCTCTTCCGCTGCCCCGTCGGCGATTCATGTCTCCAGAGCTTCTGGTCGATGATCTGACCACGATTCTCGGAGAACACACGCGTCGCGCAGTGCCGGCGTTCCTCCGCCGCGTGCGCGTGCTCGATCCGTGCGCGCGAGATAGCGTCGGCGCACTTGCTCGTGAGCTCGGTGCCAGTGAACGCACGCTGCGGAATCTCAGCCACGACCACCTCGGCATGGGTCTCAAGCGCTTCATGAAGATCCGTCGCCTGCACGCCGCGATGCGGCTGCATCAGCGCGCGCCGGCGCAGAGTTGGAGCCGGGTCGCGTCCGAGTGCGGCTACGCCGACCAGGCGCACTTGATTCGCGACTGCCGCTCGCTGCTCGGCGAATCGCCGGCCACGTTCAGCCGTCGCTCACGCGACTAGGTGCCGTTTCGTTCAAGACGCGGCCCGTGCGCCGCGGATAGTGTTGAACATGCCTCGTCACTTCCTCGTCCGACTCACGGCCTTTGCCGCGTGCGTCGCGTGCGTCGCGTGCGTCGCGTGCGTCGCGTGCGCGCGCGCACCGATGCCGGCGACGTCGACTGCCGCTCTCCGCGTCGCGCCCCTCTTCGAGCTCCAGAGCAACTTCTGGGTCAACCTGCATCAATTCCTCTACATGACCGCTCGTGCGCGCCAGGGGCTCGACGCGGCGCGTCCGTCGACGCGCGACGCCCTGGCGGATACGAACGGCTACCGCGCTCTGACACCCGGGCAGCGTGCAGGATTCGAAAGCGCTGTCGCCTACTATGCCGCGTCGCTCAGCAAGCGAAGCCTGCTCTTCGACTCGACGCTGGTCGCTCAGAATTGGCGGCTCTCGCACGCGACGAATGCATTGTCGCTACGCGGAAGCGGTGTCGACGGAGCGCTCGCCGCTGAGCTGGAGCGCGCGGCGCCTGCCTACCGGGTGCTGTGGTGGCCGCGCCATGACGCCGCGAACAGACGCTGGATCGCCAATCTGCTCCCTCTGCTCGACAGTCGCGCGGACTCCGCCGCGCGCTGGCAGGCGGCCAGATATTCTACACGTTGGCCGGCTTCGATTCGCACCGACGTCACCGCTTACGCCGATTGGGCCGGCGGCTACACGATCACCGAGCCCGGGCACATCACGATCTCGAGCACGAACGCAGGCAATGCCGGACTCTATGCGTTCGAGACCCTGTTTCACGAAGCGTCGCACACACTCGACGCCGCGCTCGCCGACTCACTCCAGGCGGCATTCCGCGCGGCGGGAAAGCGCTGGCCGAGAGATCCAACGCATCCGATCATCTTCTATACCGCGGGCGAAATCACCCGGCGCGTGGTCTCACCCGATCATGTGCCGTACGCCGAGCAGTACGGCCTGTGGAAGAATCCGGACTACGCGCGGATGCGTCCATTGCTCGAGAAATTCTGGCAGCCGTATCTCGATGGAACGCTCTCTCTGCACGACGCACTGTATGGCATCGCCGCCGGCTGGTGAAGCGTGTTAGCGGCGGCGTGAAATTGCACAGAATCGGCGGATAAAAATTGCACACGCGGGCGACGTTCCCCGCCGGCGGCCTGTGCCCTCGTCAGCCTGCCCGGCCCTCCGCCAAGTTGCGCTTCTCCCTCTCACCGGATGAAGCGCCTGTGTATGGATGGGATACGCTCATGCTCCTCAAACATCTGCTGGACGAAGGCCTCTCGAAAACCGCGATCGCCGAGCGACTCGGCATCAGTCGCCGGTTGATCTATCACCTCATCGACTCCGGACAGCTGGACCGCGATCTCTCGGCGCCGCCGGCGCGCCGACCACGCACGCCCCCGCGGTCGAAGCTCGAGCCGTACAAGGCGATCGTCACGACCCGCCTCGCGGCCTACCCCCGAGCTCTCCGCCGTGCGGCTCTTCGACGAATGCCGCGCCGCCGGCTATGCGGGCAGCCTCACGCAGCTCAAGGCCTTCGTCCGCCAGGTCCGACCTCGCCCCGAGCCGGAGCCGGTAGTGCGGTTCGAAACGCCCCCCGGCCACCAAGCGCAGGTCGATTTCGCGGAGTTCCGCTTCCCGTGGGGGAAGCGCTACGCGCTGCTCGTCGTGCTCGGGTATTCGCGGCTCTTGTGGCTCAAGTTCTATCCACGCCAGACGATGGCGACGGTGATCACCGGCCTCGAAGACGCGTTCACCTATTTCGGGGGCGTGCCGGCGGAGGCGCTGTTCGATCAGATGAAGGCCGCGATCGTCGAAGATCGGCGGGCCGACGGCGAGAAGCTCCTCGAGAATCCCGAGTTCCTGCGCTTTGCCGCGCACTGGGGCTTCCGCGTGCGCGCGTGTAAGCCCTATCGCGCGCAGACCAAAGGCAAGGTCGAGCGCCCCGTGGCCTATGTGCGCGACATTTTGTCTACGGGCGGGAGTTCTTAGGGGACGGCGACCTGGACGCGCAGCGCCTGCAGTGGCTCGACGCGACCGCCAATGTGCGAATCCACGGGACGACGAAGGAGGCCCCGCGGGATCGCTTCGAGCGCGAGGAGCGGGTGACGCTGCAGCCGCTGGCGTCGCATCCGTACCGCTCCCTCGTGCTGACCCCACGGCGGGAGGAGCGCGCGACGCTCCACCGACCGGTGGCGGGGCTGGCCGATGTCGCCGTCGAGCGACGGAGCCTCACGACGTACAGCGCGATCGAGGAGCGTCTCATCGGTCGCATCGAGGAGGTGGCCTGATGGCGCCCAAGACCACGGCGCCGTCGCTACGCGATCGTCTGCGCGCACAACTCGCCGATCTCAAGATGCCCGGTGCGCTCGAAGCGCTGGATGATATTCTGCGCGGGATTGATGGCGGTGCCCTGCAGGCCCCCGCCGCGATCGAGGCACTGCTCGGCGCACAGATCGCGCTCCGCAACAACCGCCGCCTGCAAGCGGCGATGCGCTCCTCCAGACTCCCAGCCGCCAAGACGCTCGCCGCGTTCGATTTCTCGTTTCAGCCCTCGATCAAGTGCGAGCAGATCGACAGCCTCCACACGCTGGGCTTCATCGAGCGCCGGGAGAATGTGATTCTGATCGGGCCACCCGGCGTGGGCAAAACGCACCTCGCCATCAGTCGCGCCGTGGCCGCGGCGCAGAGCGGCCGACGCATTTACTACGGGACCCTCGCGGGTCTGATCACGTCGCTCGAGGACGCGCAGCAAGCCGGCCATCTCGCCCAGCGGATGAAGACGCTCGTCTTTCCGTCGCTGCTGGTCGTCGATGAGATCGGGTATCTGCCGATCGGCGCGCGGCCAGGCCCGCCGGAGTGAAAGGGGGATGGTGCCGGCCGCACCCGCTGTGCGCTGTATTAGTTCTCGGGAGGCGCAATCATCCCCCCAGGCCTTATGCCCAACCTTCTTCTTCAGGTGGCGCGTAGCGAGAGCGATCAGAACCTCCTCCGCTTCACCGAGCTTGCCGACCAAGTTCCGACGCTCGTTACTACCCCCGAAGTCCTGCCCATCTCCGTAGGGTCTTCGCAGCGCGGTCGCGACGCGGCGCACCCGGTCGGCGTGAAACGCCGTCGTGACGAAAGGTCAGCGCGCCTGAGAGCGACCGGGGGATCGATCGTGCTCAATTGATCGAGCGGCACGCTGTCGCTGACGTAGCCGTGGTCGGTCGCCAGCTCGTCGCAGAGCAGGTCTGGCCGGTCGTGGTTGCACTCGATGCACGCCGCGCGCATGCGACGCGTCGTCATCCCGCGCTCGACGAACTCCGACAGAGCGCGCGGCGGCAGCCCACGCGTGCGGGCCTGGAGCAGCAGCCCCACGAGCCACGCGCCGAGGTGCGGCAGTGACGCCCCGCTCGCCGAGAGAGCACGACGCGCTCGTTCACGTCGAGCCCATCGGCGAACGCGCGCACCGGCGGCAGCCGGTCGCTGCCGCGCAGGCGCCCGACATGGATCGCCGACACGATACGGTCGCGTAGCTCGTTCGTCACTTCCGTTCCGCCTCGTCGCGCCATGGCGCCTCCGCGCTGCGGCCGTTCGCGGCTCAGCTCGTGTCGGCCGAACCATGAAGAATTCTTCGTACAGCAGATGGCAAACTGGCTGCCAACTGTTGTACGTCGGCTACAACAGTCGGCGCGCGGCGTGCAGTAAGCAGCCCGCGTTTCAGGCCGATCGCCTGAGCGCTCCAAGGAGGGTGTGCCCATGCGACCAGACATCTCGCGCGACCTGAGGTCGCTCGTTGCTTTCGCCGCATCGGCTCGGCGGCCCGTCGTTCCCATTCTCGCCGCCGGCGCGGTGGCGGTCGCCGCTAACGGCCATCGCTCGCCTGCGGGAGCGCCCATGCCCGCCGCCACGACGATCATCGGCACGGCAGGCTTCAACCAGCCCGAGAATCTCGTGTACGACTCGGTGGCGAACGTCTACTACGTCAGTAACATGGGCAGCGGCGCGCACGGCGTAACACTCGACGCGCTGCTCACGAACGTTACCTCGCCGGCCGGTCTGGCGGTCGACTCGCGGCATCATCGCCTGGCCGTGACGCCGATTCAGGACAACCGGCTGTACCTCGTGCCTCTCGAACAATGACTTCTCGGGCGTTCACCGTCGCCGTCGGCACGATCGCCGCCATCACGCTGAGCGCGTGCGGCACGAAGGAGAATCCTGGTCGGAAGGCGTCGGTCGTTGCCGCGGGCTCGGCGTCGAGCGCGGCCGGTGACGTCGCGCTGCCAGCGATGCTGAATCGCGACGCGAGCTGGCTTCCGCCGGACGCCGGCGACGGCGACTGGCTGATGCCGTCGCGCGACTACGGCGGCACGCGCTACTCGCCGCTCGCCGAGATCACCACGGGGAACGCCGACCGGCTCGCGCTCGCGTGGACGTTCGACGACGGTGAGTCGCACTACGGACACGAGATGACGCCGCTCGTCGCGAACAACACCATGTACATCGTGTCGCCGTTCCCCAACCGCGCGTACGCGATCGACCTCACCGAGCCGGGCGGCGCGCTCAAATGGAAGTACGATCCGAACCCGGCGCCGATCGCGATCGGCAAGGCGTGCTGCGATGCCGTGCTGCGCGGCGCGGCCCTCTATGATGGAAAGCTCATTTATAATCTGCTCGACGATCACACCATCGCGCTCGACGCGAACACCGGGAAGGAGCTCTGGCGGACCAAGATGGCCAACGTCGAGGACGGCACGACGATGACCATGGCGCCGCTGGTCGTCGACGGCAAAGTCTACGTCGGCAACTCCGGCGGCGAGATGGGCGTGGCCGGATGGCTCGCCGCGCTCGACGTGAACACGGGCAAGGAGCTGTGGCGCGCCTACAGCGTGGGACCGGACTCGATGGCGCGCATCGGCGACGACTTCAAGCCCTTCTACTCCTGGCTCAAGGGCAAGGACCTCGGCGCCACGACCTGGCCGGCCAACGCCTGGAAGCACGGTGCCGGCGCGCCCTGGGGCTGGGTCACCTACGATCCCGAGCGACACTGGATCTACTACGGCACGAGCAACACCGGGCCCTGGAACGCCGATCAACGTCCAGGGCTGAACCTCTGGACCAGCGGCGTGTTCGCGCGGAAAGCAGACGACGGCATGGCGCAGTGGGCGTTCGTCTTCACGCCGCACAACGAGTGGGACTACGACGGCGTGAACGAGAACATCCTCGTCGATCTGCCCATCAACGGCACGACCCGCAAGGTCATGGTGCAGTTCAATCGCAACGGCTTCGCGTACACCATCGATCGTCTGACGGGCGAGGTACTCGTGGCCAAACCGTTCGGCCACGAGAACTGGGCGAGCGGCATCGATATGAAGACCGGCATGCCGATCGTCGTGCCGGAGAAGCACACGGTGCCGCCCGGACGCTGGGTGCGCGACATCTGTCCGGCGGACATCGGCGTCAAGGACTTCGAGCCCAGTGCGTTCTCGCCGCGCACGGGACTGTTCTACGTGTCGGTGCAGAACATCTGCATGGACTACAAGGGCAACGTGGCGAGCTACATCGCGGGCACCCCGTACTGGGGCGCGCAGATGACGCGGCACGTGGGTCCCGGCGGCAACTACGGCGAGTTCATCGCCTTCGATGCGGCGAAGGGCGAGCAGGTGTGGGGCATCCCCGAGCCGTTCCTCACCTACAGCGGCGCGCTGGTCACCGCCGGCGATGTCGCCTTCTATGGCACCGTCGACGGCTGGTTCCGCGCCGTCGATGCGAGAACTGGAAAAATTCTGTGGTCGCGCAAGCTTGGCTCGGGGATCATCAGCGCGCCGATGTCCTACCGTGGACCGGACGGCCATCAGTACATCGCCATCGCCACCGGCGTCGGCGGCGGCGCGATGACGACGTCGAGCCAGAAGGGTTTTCCGCCGCGCGGAAGCACCTACTACGTCTTCACGCTCGCGCAGAACATTCCGGCGGTCGCGCCGTCGGCCGAAAGCGGCCAGGGTGGTGGGCCGAAGAAGCAGGGAGGCAAGCCGTGACCTGCAAAGCGCACGTTGCATGGGCGGCGCTGGCATGCGCCGCGTCGCTGCTCGTCGCGTGTCAACGCAAGGAGCAGGACCTTCGCGGCGGAGCGGCCGCCGGCGCTCCGCTGCGGCAGCCCCAGGTCAACACGAGCGTGATGGACACGACGGGGCTTCCACCCGAGGGCGCTCTGGCGCGCGTTGCCATCGGCGATCTCGCCGGAATCGGCAACAACACGCTCGACGCCGACGTGCGCAGCCCGTATGCCGGCGATCTGGCCGCCATCAAGGAAGGCCAGGACCTGTTCGTCAGCATGAATTGCGCGGCATGCCACAGCTACGATCTGAAGGGCGGCATGGGGCCGGATCTCACCGACACGTACTGGCGCTACGGCGGCGCGCCGGCCGACATCTATAAATCCATCTTCGAGGGCCGCCCGCAGGGGATGCCCGCGTGGGGCCGCGCCCTGCCGCAAGCGATGATCTGGCGAATCGTCGCCTACATCGAATCGAAGGGCGGAGCATTCCCCGGCGCCCTCGCCGACAAGGCGCGGCAGGGCGACCTCGCCGACCAGGATACCACCTCGGGCAGCACGCTCAAGGGACGAAACAATGTCCGCTAGCCGCATGGGTGGCGCACATCGACTCGTGCTCGCCTGTGCAGCCGCCGCACTGGCGGCGTGCAACGGCACCACCTCGTACCTCGACGCCACGGGCACGGCGGGGCGCGAAGAGGCCGTGCTTGGCCAGTGGCTCACCGCCGTCGCATGCGTCGTCGTCGCGGTGGTATGCGTCGCGATTCTGTGGGGCATCGCCCGCGGCCGCGGCAAGACCGACGACGCCACCGGAAGACGAGAAATCACATCGGGCCTGAACTGGATCTACTTCGGCCTGGCAATCACCCTCGTCGTCTTGCTCGCGACGTTTGCCGGCACCATGGTCACGCTCAACGCGGCGAGCCACCCACCGCGCACGCCCGCGGTGACCCTGGACGTGACCGGCCATCAGTGGTGGTGGGAAGTCACCTATCACGATCGCGCGCACCCCGACGCCGGATTCACCACGGCGAACGAGGTGCACTTGCCGATCGGGCAGCCGGTTCGAGTGCGTCTCCGCAGCGCCGACGTCATTCACTCGTTCTGGTTGCCGCAGATCGCCGGCAAGACGGACGTCATTCCGGGCCAGGTCAACGAGATGTGGGTCGAGGCACGAAAGCCTGGCGTGTCGCGGGGGATGTGCGGTGAGTACTGCGGGCTTCAGCATGCGATGATGGCGCTGGCCGTCACGGCCGAGTCCCCCGAGCAGTTCTCGGCCTGGGCCGCCGAGCGGGCGCGGGAGGCACGGTCGCCAACGACCGCCGCGGCGCACAGCGGGGAGATCGTGTTCGCTCGGTCGTGCGGGGCATGTCACACGGTGATGGGCACGAACGCGCAGGGACGCGTCGGGCCGGACCTCACGCATTTCGCCTCACGGCCGCTCATCGGCGGAGGCGTTCTGCGGAACGACCCGATCAGTCTGATGCGCTGGATCACCGGCGCGCCCACGATCAAGGAAGGCTCGCGCATGCCGGCGATTCCACTCGATGCCGCCGAGCTGACCGCGGTGGTGGCGTACCTGCAGACGCTTCGCTGAAAACACTCGGTCGACGGAGATGAACATGGCCGCGGCGCCGGCAATCGAACAGCCCATCCACGAAAAGCTCGCCCGCGTGTGGGCGACGCCCAGGGGTGTTCGTGGGACGCTCTCGAGCGTGGACCACAAGACGATCGGCATTCGATATCTGATAACGGCGATCGCCTTTCTCGTGATCGGCGGTATCGAAGCGCTCGTCATCCGGTCGCAGCTCGCGGTGAGCGGCGAGCATCTCGTGTCGGCCGGCACGTACAACATGATGTTCAGCATGCACGGCGTGACGATGATCTTTCTGTACGCCGCGCCGGTGCTGTCCGGGTTCAGCAACTATCTCTGGCCGCTCATGCTCGGCGCTCGCGACATGGCGTACCCACGTTTGAATGCGCTGTCCTACTGGACCTACCTCGTCTCCGGCGTCTTTCTCTATACCAGTGTGCCGCTGGGCGCCATGCCGAACGCGGGCTGGTTCGACTACGTCCCGTTTGCGGCACGCGCGTTCAATCCCGGGCTCAATATCGACTTCTATGCATTGACCCTGCTGCTGCTCGCCGTGTCCACGACGGTCGGGTCGATCAACTTCATCACGACGCTGTTCAAGACCCGGGCGCCCGGCATGTCGGTGAACCGGCTGCCCATCATCGTCTGGGGCACCCTCACGGCCTCCATTGCCAACGTGTTCGCGCTGCCGGCGTTGAGTGCCGCGGCGGTCATGCTGTTTCTCGATCGGCGATACGGCACGCGGTTCTACGACGCGTCCGCCGGCGGCCATCCGCTCCTGTGGCAGCACCTGTTCTGGATGTTCGGGCATCCCTGGGTCTACGTCGTCGTGCTGCCGGCGATGGGTATCGTCTCGGATGCGCTCCCCACGTTCTGCCGGCGTCCGCTCGTCGGGTATACGCTGGTGGCGCTCGCGACCGTCGCGACGGCCATGATCGGCTTCGGTGTGTGGCTCCACCACATGTTCGCCACCGGCATCCCGCCGCTCGCGCTCGCGTTCTTCGGCGGCGCCAGCATCGTCATCACGATTCCGAGTGCCGTGGCGGTGTTCGCCTGGCTGGCCACCCTGTGGGACGGTCGCCCGTGGTTCCCCGCGCCGATGAAGTTCATGCTCGGCTTCATCGCGCTGTTCGTCATCGGGGGCGTGTCGGGTGTCATGACGGCCGCCGTCCCCTTCGACTGGCAGCTCACCGACACCTACTTCGTCGTGGCGCACCTGCACTACGTGCTGGTCGGCATCAACGTCTTTCCGGTGATCGCCGGCGTCTACTACTGGTTCCCGAAGTTCACCGGGCGCATGATGAACGAGCGGCTCGGCACCTGGAACTTCTGGATGATGTTCATCGGCGCGAACCTCGTGTTCTTTCCGATGCACATCGTCGGGCTCATGGGCATGCCTCGACGGATCTACACCTATCCCGGCGGCCTCGGATGGGATGTGTACAACGCGATCGAAACAGTCGGCGCGTTCGTGTTCGCGATCGGCGTGTTGCTCTTCGTCGCGAACGTGATGTGGAGTCGCGGGCGCGGCAACCTTGCCGGTTCGAACCCGTGGGACGCCCCCACGCTCGAGTGGAGCACGCCTTCGCCGCCGCCTGCCTACAATTTCGCCACGATTCCGCTCATCGGCAGCCGGCATCCTCTATGGGAGGATCGACTCCAGGAAGGTTCGGCGAAGTCCGTGCTGCATCGTGGACCGGTGCTCGTCGACGCGGGCCGCGAGACGTTCGCGACATCGCCACTGGATGCCGAGCCGAGCGCCATCATGCGCATGCCTGATGACACCTACCTTCCGCTCATCCTCGCGGTCTGTCTGGGCGTCGTAGCGTACGGTCTGTTGTTCTCGCTGCTCTGGCTCGCCGCGGCCGGAGCGATCGGCGTCGCGATCAGCGCGATCGCGTGGCTCTGGCCGAGCGACGCGACCGCGCGCCTCGGCGTCGCGGACACAGAGTTCGGCGAGCTACCGCTCGGCGCCAGCGGCCGGCACAGCGTCGGGTGGTGGGGAGTGATCGGTGTCATTGCCACCGAAGGGGCGTTCTTCGCCTATTTGCTCTTCAGCTACTTCTATCTGGCGTCGATGTCAGTGAACCCCTGGCCCGATCGAGCGCCGGGCTTCTGGCTGCCGCTCGTCAACACGCTGATTCTCGTCGCCAGCAGCGTCGCGATGTTCTGGGCCGAGCGCGGCGCCCGAGCCGATCGAACGACGCGTCTGCGTTGGGGCGTGGGGCTCGCCGTCGCGCTCGGCCTGCTCTTTCTCGTTTTGCAGGGCGTCGAGTATTCGCGGGAGGCACTGTCTCCGACGAAGACGGCCTACGGCTCGCTCTTCTATACCATCACGGGTTTCCATGGCGCTCACGTATTCGTCGGTTTGATCATGCTCGTCGTCGTGCTGGTTCGCGCGCTCCGCGGACATTTCGCCGCCGGCCGACACGAGGCCGTGTCGAACGCCGCGGCCTACTGGCATTTCGTCGACGCGGTGTGGCTCGCCGTGTTCACGTCGCTGTACATCACGCCACACCTTCGTTGAGTCGACGATGGCCACACACGTGACGGCGCAGCCCGCTCATCCTGCTCCCGCGCGAGTGCGCGTCGGGCTCTCCGCGCTCTGGTTCGGTCTGTATGGTGGGCCGCTCGCGTGGACGGTGCAGACATTGGTCAATCTGCCCGTCGCCGCGCACGGCTGCTTTCCTCGTCTCGAGCCGCTGTCGTCGCCGACCATCGGCGGCCTCCGCGCCGTCGTCGTGGGCGTCAGCATCGTTGCTCTCGCGGTCTGCGTTGCCGCGACGGCGGTCGCATTCCGAAGCTGGGCGCGCACCCGTGAGGAGCATCAATCCAGTGCCGGATCGGCGCGCGCTCACGCGCCGGCGAACGCCCTTGCCGAAACGGGCGAGGGACGCACGAGATTCATGGCGCTTGCCGGTCTCCTGACCAGCGCGACCTTCCTCGTCGTCAGCCTCGTACACCTGGCGTCGATCTTCCTCGTCAGTCCCTGCGCGATCGGGCGCTGATCGTTCCGCCGGCGACGGAAGGTCTGCTACGCGGCGGAACGTGGCGGGCATCGTACTCGGGCGCCGTGTCCGGAAATGCTGGTACAAGTTTCGCAGCGAATTGCGCGTGACTTCGGGCGATCATCATGGCGCGGTTCAGGTCGGCGCGTCGTACAACTCATGCGGGGACTGTGAGCGGGCGGTCTTTAGAGTCCTGGAACGCTGGCGCCCTGAACGGTGCGTAGGAGACCTTCGTCTTAGAGCGTGAGCAGTGTGAATGTTCGCTGCGCACGGGAAGTATGGCGTAGCAGAACGCCGAGCTGGCATTCGGCCGAACTTCTCGTTGTCATTGGAATCGCGTGCGATATTCGCTCTGGATTCGCGCTCTCATCGGCCTCTGGGCCGTCTGGTTCATCGCCGCGTTGATCGAAGCGCCGGCGGGGCACACGGGTGCCGTGCGTTGTGGCATGGCCGGCATGCACGGTCACTCGGCCGTCGCAATGCCGATGGGCCATGGCGCCCACGAGGCGCCCTCGCCGTCGTCGCTGACGACGCTCTGTCATCCTGACGGCAACCCGTCCGCGCGCCGCGCCGTTACCGGCGACTTGGCCAGGCTGACGGCCGCAGACGGGTCGCACTCGCAGGACGCGCCAAAGCCGCCGCGGGGCTGTTGTGGCTCTCCGGCGCTCGGCTGCGGTGCGGTCGCCATTCTCGCGAGTGCGAGCCGTGCCCATGCGCTCGCTGATTCACTCCGAACCGTGCTCCTCGTTCCGGACGAGGCGTCATTCTCATTGGGGCGCCTGCCCGTCACACTGCCGTTCGCGACGGCTCCCCCGCTGGCCTGAGCGCAGTGCCGGCGCGCAACGTCGCGCCTTCGTCATCGCCGATCGAACGAGATGCGGCACACCATCGTGCGGCCATCAGGTCGCGCTCCGTTCATGCAACCAGAGAATTCCTATCATGCGAAACTTTGGGGTTCGCGCCATTTTGGCCCTCGCGTGTGCCGGCGCGTGCGGCAAGGGCAAGGGCACTGCAACCGACACCACGGCGAACGCCGCGCAGCCAGCTCCCTCGGCTGGCGCGACCGCTGTCGTCGACGGTGCAACCGCGTACCAGCGGTGTGCAACCTGCCACCAGGTGAACGGTACCGGCCTCCCCGGTACGTATCCGCCGCTTGCAGGCTCCGAGTTCATCGGGGCCAGCGATCCGAGCGCCGCGATCCGTATCGTCTTGCACGGACTCCAGGGTACGGTGACCGTACGTGGCCAGACCTATAGCGGCGTGATGCCTCCGTTCGGCACGGGTGTTCCGATGTCCGACGAGGAAGTCGCGGCCGTGCTCACGCATGAGCGCAGCTCGTGGGGCAATTCCGCGCCCGCCGTCACAGCCGCGATGGTCGCTCGAGAACGCGCGGCGACGGCGAGTCAGCAGACGCTATGGACCGCGGACGAGCTCAAGCCACTTCTGAAATGATGGTGAACCGCCCCGGGTTTGCAGGAGCCTCCACGAAAGCCGGGGCGGTTCACTCCACCGCTCGCTCGAGTGCCTGGCGCGAACGGTCGTGCCTCTGTGCTGTGTGCAATGCACGTCCGCGTCCCCTGAAGGTGATGATGCGTACTACGGCAAGTGCGGAAGACGACTGCCGGCGGAGCGACACGGGACAGGTGGTCGGTTGACGCGAGGCGAGTGTTCGACTAATCTACTGTATAGTTGAACACTACTACAGTATAACCAACCTGACGGCCGGTGCCACCCAATCTCTCTCGCGTCATCGCACCCGGCGACCTCGCCCGCCTGCTCCGTGAACGCCCCGATACCCGCCTGCTCGACGTTCGCACGCCTGGCGAGTTCGAGGCTGAGCACATCCCCGGCGCCTACAACGTCCCGCTCGACACCCTGGCCGAGCACGCCCCCGAGATCCGCGCCGGGGTCTCAGCTCCTGTGGTCCTCGTCTGCCGCTCGGGACAGCGCGCCCGCAAAGCCGAGGAGGCGCTCGCCGCCACCGGCATGGGCAACCTGCACGTGCTCGACGGCGGGACAACCGCCTGGGCGGCCGACGGGCGGCCGGTCAATCGCGGTACGCCACGGATGTCCCTGGAGAGTCAGGTCCGTATCGCCGCCGGCACGCTCGCGGCAACGGGCGGCTTACTCGCGCTGTTCGTGAACCCGCTTTTTGCCGCGGTGCCTGCTTTCGTCGGGTCGGGGCTGATCTTCGCCGGCGTCACCGACACGTGCGCGATGGGAATGCTGATCGCGAAGCTTCCGTACAACCGCCCGGCGAGTTGCGACGTGCCGGCAATGGTCCGCGCGCTGTCTACCGGTGGGCCACCCATGGGCACGGGCGCCAGGCGCGCGGGCGCCGCGGCCGACGTGTCCTGCATCCGTTGAGGCGGCGCGTGCTCACCCTCGGCCTCGCGTTTGCCGCGTTGATCGGCCTCTCGCTCGGACTCCTCGGCGGTGGCGGATCCATCCTGACGGTTCCGGTGCTGGTCTACGTCCTCGGCTTCGCCGCCAAACCGGCGATCGCCATGAGTCTTCCCGTCGTGGGGATCACGAGCCTCGTGGGCGCCGCGCTGCACTGGCGACTCGGCAACGTGCGGCTCTCGACAGCACTCGCCTTTGGGCTGTTGGCGATGATCGGAGCGTTCGCCGGCGCCAAGCTAGCCGTGCTGGTGAGCGGAGGGGTGCAACTCGCGCTGCTGGCGGTGGTGATGCTCGCCGCGGCCGCGTCGATGCTTCGCCGCACCCGCGCGGACGCCGAGCCGGGGGAGTCGGCGCGACTCCCGCTGCTGGTGCCGGTCGCGTCAGGCGTCGGCGTGCTGACGGGGCTCGTGGGAATCGGCGGCGGCTTCCTGGTGGTTCCGGCGCTAGTGCTGCTCGCGCGCGTCCCCATGCGGCAGGCGGTCGGCACGTCGCTCCTCGTGATCGCCATGAATTCGGCCTCGGGGTTCGTGGGCTATCTGGGCACGGTCGATCTCGACTGGGGCTTTCTGGCCGGCTTCACCGCCGCCGCCGTCGCCGGCGCTCTGGTCGGCACCGCGCTCGTCGCTCGGGTGCCGCAGCCCGCCCTCAAGCGCGGGTTCGCGGTGTTTCTGCTCGCGATGGGGGGCTTCGTTCTCTACAGGAATCGCGACGCGTTCCACAGACCTGCCGACACGCAACTCACTTTCTCGAGGGACCTCTGATGTTCTTTCAGCGTTTCTATGATGCCAAGCTCGCGCAGGCGTCCTATCTGATCGGCTGTCAGCGCACGGGCGAGGCCGTCGTCGTCGACCCGAACCGCGACGTCGCACAGTACCTCGAGGCTGCCGCCGCCGAGGGACTCCGTGTCACGCACGTCACCGAGACGCACATCCACGCCGACTTCGTGAGCGGCGCGCGCGAGCTCGCGCAGCGCGCCGGAGCTCAGCTCTACCTCTCCGACGAGGGCGATGCCGACTGGAAGTACGCGTTCGCGAAGGACGCCGGCGCGCGGCTCGTGAGGGACGGCGATCGGCTCATGGTCGGCAACGTTCGCCTCGAGGTCGTGCATACGCCCGGACATACGCCGGAGCACATCAGCTTCGTCGTGACCGACACACCCGCCGGTGCGGGGCCGTGGGGGATTCTCACCGGCGATTTCGTGTTCGTCGGCGACGTCGGACGTCCCGACCTCCTGGAGAAGGCCGCCGGCGTGAAGGGCACGATGGAAGCTGGCGCGCGCACGCTCTTTCGCTCTCTCGATCGTTTCCGTGCGCTGCCCGACCATCTGCAAGTGTGGCCCGGCCATGGCGCGGGCTCCGCGTGCGGCAAGGCGCTCGGCGCGATCCCGTCGACGACGGTCGGCTATGAGAAGCTCGCGAACTGGGGCGTCAGAACGACGGACGAGGCGGACTTCGTGCGCATGGTGCTCGCGGGTCAGCCCGAGCCACCGCGCTACTTCGCCGAGATGAAGCGCATCAATAGGGAAGGGCCGCGCGTGCTCGGCGTCCTGCCGCGCCCGAGCCGGCTGTCGGCGCTCGCACTCGAGCAGCTATTGCACGCGGGCGAGGTCGTGGTCGACACGCGCGCGGCCGCGGACTTCGCGTCTGGGCACATCCCGGGGACGATCAACATCCCGCTCGACGCCAGCTTCACCACGTGGGCCGGCTGGCTCCTTCCGTATGACCGCGACATCCATCTCCTTGTGGAAGACGCCGGCCGCCCCGCCGCCGGAGGACTTTCCCGCGTCGAGACGGCGGTGCGCGACCTGGCCATGATCGGCCTGGATCGCGTCGCCGGGATGGTCGGCACGGACGCGCTGGCCGAGTGGACGGCGACCGGCCATGCACTCGCGACGGTCGCGCAGATCACTCCCGCCGAGACGGCGGCGATGGTGGGTCGAGGCGAGGCCGCTATCGTCGACGTGCGCGGGCGCGCCGAGTGGGAGGCCGGTCACGTGCCTGGCGTGCCGAACATTCCCGTGGGCTACCTCGCCGACCACGTGGACGAGCTCCCGGCGGATCGGCCCCTGATCGTGCATTGTCAGGGCGGAGCCCGCTCGGCGATCGCGGCCAGCGTGCTTCGGGCGCGCGGCCTCACGAACGTCGTGAACCTGGCTGGAGGGTATGCGGCCTGGACGCAGGCCGGACTGCCGACCGCGCGGGATGACGCTAGTATCGTAGTATTCAGTTGAACGGAGCAACGTCTCGATATGGCCCAGCCCCTGTCCCCCGAGATGATCGAACTCGTCGCCGAGCGCTTTGCCGCGCTCGCCGAGCCGGCGCGGCTGCGCATCATGCAGGCGCTGCGCGGCGGAGAACAGACGGTCGGTGATCTGGTCGCGGCGACTGGACTCGGGACGGGGAACGTCTCCAAGCACCTGCAGCTTCTCCACGCCGCGGGCTTCGTGACGCGGCGCAAGGAGGGGCTGTACGTGTACTATGGTCTCGCCGGCAAGGATGTCTTTCGCCTGTGCGACATCATGTGTGGCCGAATCGTCGCCGAGACGGAGAGCCGCCGCCGGATGCTGGCCCGCCGCTGAGAAGCGCGGGATGCACCCATTGTCGTCGATGTCCCCGGACCTCTATGACCGCAAGAGGGCCGAAGGCTCTACCATCGTCGGCGTTTCCACCAACGCCACGCGATGAGTGCTGCCGGCATAATCTCGTTCGGGCTCGCGTTCGTCGCCGGGCTCGTGTCGTTCCTTTCGCCATGCGTGCTTCCGCTGGTGCCGAGCTATGTCACGTTCGTGACGGGTATGACGCTCGACGAGCTGTCCGCGAATGGCCGCGCCGCCGCGCGTCGCCGCGCCGTAGTGCACGCATCGCTCTTCGTGCTCGGGTTCTCGCTGGTGTTCGTCGTGCTCGGCGCGACGGCGACCACGCTCGGGGCGACGCTGCGTCGCGCGCTGCCGCTCTTGCAGCAGGTCGGCGGCGTCGTGATTGCGGCCTTCGGCCTCTCGATCCTCGGCGCGTTCCGCGCGTCGTGGCTCATGCGTGAGCGGCGTGTGCACCTCGCTTCGAAGCCGGCCGGCCTCGCCGGTTCGGTGCTCGTCGGCGTCGCGTTCGGCGCCGGATGGACGCCGTGCATCGGCCCGGTGCTCGCCTCGATCCTCCTTTATGCCGGGATGGAAGCAACGATGACGCGCGGCATGCTGCTGCTCGCGGCGTATTCCATCGGCCTGGGTATTCCCTTTCTCATCGCCGCGGTCGGGTTCAACTTGTACCTCGCCGGCGCACGCCGGGTGATGCGGTGGCTCCGCCCGATCGAACTGGTGGCTGGATCGCTTCTCGTCGTCGCGGGGGTGCTCCTGTTCACCGGCAGGTTCGCCATCCTGTCCAGCTTCCTGGCAGGCTTCGGCCAACTGGTGGCGGTGGGCCCGTGATGCCGCGCGTATTGTCAACGCTTCTCCGGGCCGCGCGTGTCATGCGGTCCGTCGTGCTGCTCGCCCTCTGCGTGCTCGTCGCGCCGGCGCTCGGGGCGCAGCGAGCGAGCGAGGGTACGCCGTCGCGCCACGTCGTCGTCGGCGGGATCGACCTGACGGGCGTCGGCTACGACGTGGGTAGCACGACGGCGCCCGTCGTCCTGGTGAACTTCAGCGACTTCGGCTGCTCCTACTGCGCGAGCTTCTCGCGCGAGACCTATCCAGCGCTGGCCCGAGAGTTCGTCGCGACGGGCAAGGTGTTCTTCAAGTATGTGCCCTTCGCGAGGGGAACATTTCCGAATGGCAAGCAGGCGGCGCGCGCGTCCGAGTGCGCGGCGGAGCAGGGGCAGTTCTGGGCGATGCACGAGCGGCTCTATGCCCGGCAGCGCGACTGGAGGAACACGCTCTACGCGCTCCCTGTGTTCAGCGAGGAAGCGCACCGCCTCGGCCTGAACGAGGCCGCGTTTACGCGGTGCTACGAGACCCGCGTGACCGACCGTCGCACCGAGGCCGCGTCGATCATAGCGAAGCGGCTCCGGATTCGCGCGACGCCCACGTTCTACGTCGACGGTCGTGCGATCGAGGGAGCGCTTCCGCTCGCGCAGTTCCAGGCGATCCTGAGAGCGATCGTACAGGACAGGGGAAGGTGAGGCCAGAAGCGCGTCGGCCGTTCATGCGCGACGCCGGTCTGCGGGTACTAGCTCAACGTACCGGCCGGGCTCTGGAAGCATGAGATCCTGCAGAAAGTACGCGGCCAGCTCCGCCCGTCCGGAAAGACCCGACTTCTCGTAGACCATGCCGGCGTGCTGGCGCACCGTCCGCTCGCTGCGCCCGGTCGCGGCGCCGATCTGCTTGTGTCCGAGTCCCTTCAGGATCAACAACGCGATCTCGCGCTCCGTCGGCGTCAGCCGCCACGCGGTGAATTGTGCATCGATCGCGCGGCCGAGCCCCTCGAGCGCGGCCTGCGCGCTCGCCTTCCACTCGTCGCGCTCCGCCTGGTTCGCCACCAACCGCGCGCGAAGCCGCTCCGCCGAGTGCGCCGAACGCCACCAGCCCAGCCACAGGGTGGTCGCCATCAGGAGCGCACCACCGATCATCAGCGTCTCGAAGATCGGGTGAAAGGACAGCCAGTGCGCCGGGTGATCCATCACGAGATCGGCGATTCCGCCGATGATGATCGAGAGAAGCGCAACGGCAAGAATGGCACGCATCCGCACATCGAGGTCGTCGTTCATCTGATCCACCGTGGGAGAATGCCTCATCCGTCAAATGCCGGAAGGGGCTGTTTTCGCGTCGAGACAGTCGAAGAGCGGATACCCGCGGTGCGGCTGGCGGCCAACGTTGCGAGTGTCATTCGAGCGTCCGAGGTCACCTCATGTTCGGCATGCCGCTTCACCCGATGGTCGTACACTTTCCGATCGTCCTTGTAGTCCTGCTCCCAATCTTCGCCGCTGTCACGCTCTGGAACATCAGGCGTGCCCCCACATCGAGTCGGGCATGGCTCCCTACCGTTGCGCTGGCAGGAGCCCTCACACTGAGCGCGTTCGTCGCTCAGCAGACCGGCGAATCGCAGGAAGACCGGGTCGAGCGCGTCGTGACGCGAGGCGCCATCCACGCCCACGAAGAAGCCGCCGAGCGGTTCGTCGTGCTCTCGGGCGCGCTCTTTCTGATCTCGCTCAGCGGCCTCGCCCGCGGAACGCTCGGCAGTGCCGGCCGGTTGCTGACCGCGGCAGGAGCCGTCGCGCTGGTGGCGGCCGGTGTGCAGGTCGGCCATTCCGGTGGTCAGCTCGTCTATCGTGACGGGGGAGCGGGCGCCTACACCGCTCCCACGACGGTGGGAACAGTGCAAACGCCGATGCCGTCCGCCGTTCGCGTCGAGGAGCACGAGCCCAGATGACTCGTCATCTTGCACTCGCGCTGGCCGTCGGCCTCGCGTTCGGGGCGACGGCGGAGCTCTCCGCACAAGCGCGCGCCGGCCCGCGCGATCTCACGCTCGCCGAGGCGCTGCGCATCGTCGAGGAGCGTCAGCCAATACTCGCGATGGCATCGGCGCGCCGCCAGCTTGCGACCGCGCAGGCTCGCCAGGATGCGGCCGTCACGAATCCAACCGCCGAATGGCGGCGCGAGGGGGCGAGCTCGGTGTCGGGAACCGACGCGTTCCTCACGGTCACGCAGCCGGTCGATGTCACCGGACGTCGCCTCGCGCTACGCGCCGCCGCGAGAGCAATCGACACGCGGATGCTCGCCGATTCGACGACCGTCGCACGCGCCGCGCAAGCCGAGGCGGTGCGCGCGTACTGGCGAGCTTCGCTCGCGCGCGCCCTGCTGGGGCTCGCCATCGAGCAACGAAGCGACGCCGAGCGTCTCGCGACGACGGACTCGATTCGCGCATGCGAGGGAGCAATTGCTGAAGCGTCCGCGATGCGCGCGGCGCTCGAGGCGGCGCGTGCGCGACTCGCCGAATCCGGAGCGGCCGCCGAGTGGGCGCGCGCACGCGCGGAGCTGGGCCGCGCGCTCGGTATGTCGGAAGACTCGTCGCTCGACGTCGCGGCACTCACCCCGATAGTTGAAGCGCCCACGATCGAGGCCGCATGGACGCCCGATGCGCTGCTGGCGCAGGCGCGTGCGACCCGGAGCGAGCTCACGGCTGCTCGCGCGGCTCTGGAGGCGACGCGGGCCCGTGAGCGCGCGGCGACACGCGGCGCTCTCGGGGACGTCGGATTCCAGGCAGGGCAGAAGCGCACCGGTGGCCAGTCGTTCGGCGTGCTCGCGGTCGCACTGCCAATTCCGCTCTGGAATCAGAACCGCGCCGCGCGCGACGCGGCCATTGCCGAGCGGCGGCTCGCCGACGCCGAGCTTCGGGCCGTCGATGTGAGCGTGAGCGCGGACGTCGCCGCCGCGGCCGCGAGCTATGAGACACTGCTTGCGGCTCGTCCGCGCGGCAGCACGTCGCTGATCGCGCGGGCGGACGAGGTGGCACGCATCGCCGACGGTGCATATGGAGCGGGCGGTGCGTCGCTGCTCGAGCTGCTCGACGCGCGCCGTGCCCGCGCCGACGCCCTCGCCGCGCTGCTCCGATGGAGCGCCGACCTCCGTCTTGCGGCGCTCGACCTCGTTCGGGCCACCGGCCGTCCCTTCACTGATCTTCTGGAGAAGCCGTGATGCTTCGCATCGCTGATTTTGGAACTGGCGTGAGATATCTGACATTGATCTTCGTCGGCGTCGCAGGCGGTGTTGGCTGCGGCGGACGTACGACCGCCGACGCCGGCACGGTCGACATTCCCGCGTTGCCGCGCGATACGGCGACGCTGGATTCCGCGGCCGCTCGTCTCGCCGGCTTCGCTCTCGCGCGCGCCGACTCCGCGCCGTGGCGAGAACAGTGGACCGTACCCGCCCGCCTGGTCCTCGACCCCGCCGGCACTCAGCGTCTGGGTGCGATCGTCGAAGGACGTGTCGCGCGCGTCCTCGTGAACGTCGGTGACCCGGTGCGTGCGGGACAGGTACTGGTGGCGGTTCACAGCCACGAAATGCTGGACGCGCAGAGCGCGCTCGCGAAAGCGAAAGCCGGAGACGCCCAGACCGCCGCGGCGCTTGGACTCGCCGAGCACGGCGCCGCCCGCGCCGAACGTCTCTACGCGCTCAAGGCGCTCGCGCTCGCCGATCTCGAGCGCGCACGCGCCGCGCTTGCCGAAGCGCGCGGTCTGCGCGACGTCGCCGGCGCGGAACTCGAGCGCGCGACGGCGTTGCGGGACCATCTCGTCGGCAGCGGACCCGTGCCCGAAGGCACCGATGAGCACGAAGTCCTCGTGCGTTCGCCGATCGACGGCGTCGTCATCGCACGCGACGCTCAACCGGGTACCGTGGTACTCGTTGGCGCGCCACTCGTGACGGTGAGCCGAGGCACGTCGCTCATGCTGTCGGTGAACGTTCCGGAGCGCGCGCTCCCCGCCGTCGCCGCGGGAGGCGACCTGTCGTTCACTGTCGGTGCCCTCCCCGGCGAGCAGTTCACCGCGCGCGTGATGCACGTCGCGCCGACGCTCGACTCGACGACACGCACCGTGGAGCTACAGGCGCGGGTGCTGGGCAATCCCGCCTCGCTGCGCGCCGAGATGTACGCGACCGCGGAGCTGCTCGGTCCATCAGGTCCGATGGCGCTCGTGGTTCCCGCGGACGCCGTGCAGGCGCTCGACGGCGACACTGTCGTCGTCGCGGCCCTGCCGTGGGGCACCGGCATGCTGCTGGAGGCGACGCCGGTGCGCGTGGGGCGCCGAACGGCACAGCGCGTGGAGATTCTCGCCGGTCTGCTGCCGGGCACGCCGGTGGTAGCGAGGGGCGCCGCCGTCGCGAAGGCCGAGCTCCTCCGCCGACGGGAGCGCTGACATGCGCGCACTCATTACGTTCGCGCTCCGGCAGCGCCTGTTCGTGATCGGCGGCGTGCTCACGCTCGTCGCGGGCGGACTGTGGGCGCGCAGCCGCGTGCCGTTCGATGCGTTTCCCGATCTCACCGGCACGCGGGTCGAGGTCATCACCACCGCACCAGGCATGGCTCCGGAAGAGGTCGAGCGACTCGTCACCTATCCGCTCGAGTCGTCGCTCATGGGCATCCCGGGCGCGGAGCGGGTGCGGTCGGTTTCCAAGTTCGGGCTGTCGCTGATCACGGTGCCCTTTCCGGATCGGATGGACATCTACTTCGCGCGCACCCTGGTGCAGCAGCGCTTGAACGACGCCAAAGGCGCGCTGCCCGCCGGCATCGAGCCCACGCTCGGCCCGGTGTCCACGCCGATGGGAGAGCTCTATCAGTATACCGTCACGAGCGATTCCTTCTCGCTGGCCGAGCTGAAGACGCTCCACGATTACGTCATCCGGCCGCGGCTGCGCACCGTGCCCGGCGTGTCGGAGGTCAATTCGTGGGGTGGGCACATCGAGCAGATCCAGGTCGAAGCCGATCCCACACGTCTGGCGGCATACGGTCTCGCACTCGACGACGTCCATCGCGCCCTCGCCGACAACAATCTCTCGTTCGGTGGGAGCTACGTGGAGGGCGGCGGAGAACGCTACACCATCCGCGGCGTGGGGCGCGTCGGCTCCGCCGCCGAGCTCGGTCAGGTCGTCGTGGCGTCTCACGGCGGCACACCCGTTCTCGTCAGCGACGTCGCGACGGTGAGGTCGGGCGCGCTGCCGCGCCAGGGGGCGGTCACTCAGGACGGGCGCGGCGAGGTCGTCGCCGGCATGGTGCTCAAGCTCAAGGGCGCCGATTCGCGCCGCGTCATCGCCGCCGTGCGCGAGCGGATGGACGACATCACCGCTTCGCTCCCCGGGCACGTCCGCGTCGCGCCGTTCTACGATCAGACGGAGCTCGTCGGTCGCACCACCCACACGATCGTGAAGAATCTGCTCGAGGGCGGACTGCTGGTCATCGCCGTGCTCTTTCTGTTTCTGCGGAACGCGCGCGCCTCATTCATCGTCGCGTCGGTGATCCCGCTCTCCATGCTCGCGGCGTTCGGCGCCATGTATGCGTTCGGATATTCAGCGAACCTCATGAGTCTGGGCGCGCTGGACTTCGGCCTCATCGTCGACGCCTCCGTGGTGATGGTCGAGAACTTCGTTCGACGCCTCGAGGAGGAGCCGCCGCAATCCCACGACGACCGCCTCGCCCTGTTCCGGCGCGCCGCGATCGAGGTGGGACGTCCGGTGCTCTTCGGCATCGCCATCATCGTCGCCGTCTACATTCCGATCTTCACGCTCGACGGCATGGAAGGCCGGATGTTCAAGCCGATGGCCTTCACGGTCGTGTGCGCGGTCCTTGGCTCGCTGCTCCTCGCGCTGGTCTACGTGCCGGCCATCTCGGCATGGCTGCTCCGCCATGCGCACGAGAAGCCGGCGCCGCTGTTCGAGGCGCTCCGCCGCCGCTACGTGCGCGCGCTGGATTGGACGCTGGGACACGGGCGCCCGATCGTTGCCGCGGCGGCGGTGTCGGTCGTCGCGGCAGTGGCCTCCCTCGGCGCCATCGGCACGGAGTTCATGCCCAAGCTCGACGAGGGCTCGATTCTCATCAACACGCGGCGGCTGCCGAGCGTGGCGCTGGGCGACGCGACGCAGCTCTCGCTTCAGGCCGAGCGGATCGTCCGGCGCTTTCCAGAAGTCCGCACCGTCGTCACCAAGGAGGGCCGCCCCGACCTCGCGACGGAAGCGATGGGATTGTTCGAGGGCGACATGTACGTGATCCTCGCGCCGCGCGACCAATGGACGACCGCGCACGATCGCGAGGGACTCGTCGCGGCCTTCGACTCGGCGCTGCAACAGGTGCCGGGACTGTGGGTCTCGTTCACGCAGCCGCTCGCCATGCGACTCGACGAGGCCGAGAGCGGCATTCGCACTGATCTCGGCATCAAGGTCGTCGGTCCGTCGCTCGAGCAGAACCAGGCGCTCGCCCAGCGCATCAAGCGCGTCGTCGCGGGCGTGCGAGGGGCGGCGGACGTCGCCGTGGAGGTGAGTGAGGGCACCGCGCAGATTCGAATGGACGTGCGGCGCGATGCGCTCGCGCGCTATGGCCTGTCGGTCGCCGACCTGCGCGCCACCGTGAACCTCGCGCTCGGCGCCGAGACCGCCACGGAGCTTGTGGATGGAACGCGGCGGATCGGCGTCGTGGTTCGCCTGCCCGACTCGTCGCGTGGCGACATCACCGCCCTCGCCCGCCTGCCGGTGCGGGCGTCAACCGGCGCGCTCGTCCTGCTTGGCGAGCTCGTGGACCTCACCTCAACGAGCGCGCCGGAGCTCATCGGCCACGACGACGCGCAACGCCGGACGCTCGTGCTCTCGAATGTGCGGGGGCGCGACCTCGGCAGCTTCGTCGAGGAAGTGCGCTCGCGCGTGGCGCGCGAGGTGACGCTGCCGGCGGGCGTGTTCCTGGAGTGGGGCGGCCAGTACGAGAACCAGACACGCGCGATGTCGCGGCTGGCGATCGTCCTCCCGATGGCGCTGGTCCTGATCTACCTGCTCCTCTTCGCCTTGTTCCGTTCGATCTCCCAGGCGCTGCTCGTGCTGATGAACGTGCCGTTCGCGCTGGTGGGGGGCGTCGCGGTGCTCTGGCTGCGCGGGCTGAACCTGAGCCTCTCGGCGAGCGTCGGCTTCATCGCGTTATTCGGAATCGCGGTGCTCAACGGCGTGGTGCTCGTGTCGCACCTGAATGCGTTGCGCGCATCCGGCCAGCCGCTCGACGACGCGGTCCGCACCGGCGCCGGCGACCGACTGCGGCCGGTGCTCATGACCGCGCTAGTGGCGAGCCTCGGCTTCGTTCCGATGGCACTCTCCACGTCGCCGGGGAGCGAGGTGCAGCGGCCGTTGGCCAGCGTTGTCATCGGCGGACTGGTGACCTCTACGGCGCTCACGCTCTTCGTGCTGCCTCTGCTCTACCGCGCGCTCGCGCGGTGGCAGGGGCGGCATGCCGACGACGACGAGGCCGCGGCGCTCGCGCTCGAGAGCGAACCCGACATCCTGACGGGCGTCACATCGCCTTCTTCTCCGGTCCCGGTGGTTGCGCGATGTACGCGGCCGGCAATTCACCCGTGAGCGTCGCACCCAACTACCGACCGACGAGCGCTGTGAGCCCCTCCCGATCTCGCACCACGAACTCGCCCCGCGCCGGGCTGTCGATCAGCCCCGCCTCTCGAAAACGGCGGAGCGTTCGCACGAGAACCTCCCGCACCGTCCCGAGTTCCTCCGCCGCCTCCGCCTGAGTCGCTGCGAGCCTGAAAGGCACACCACGCGCCTCCGCGTGCCGCTCGAGCACCAGCGCCGCGAGGCGCTGGTCCACCGACCGCGTCGTCTGCGCGTCGAGCCGCCCGACGAGAACGCGCACACGCCCCGCGAGCCGCTCGAGCCAGCGGAAAGCCAATTCCGGGTCGGCGGCGACGGCGCGCGTCAGCGTCGGCCGGTCGAGCCAGAGGCAGGTCGTCGGCAAGGTCGCGATGGCTGTCGCCGGGTAGCGTCCTCCCGCGAAGAACGGGACCTCGCCGAGTGTCCCGCCCGGCCCCTCGGTGTGAACGGCGTACTGGCGGCCCCGGGGGGCTCGCACCACGCGCACGCCACCCTCGAGAATCACCGCGAGGCCGTGGGCCTCGGCGCCGGCTGACCAGAGGGTCTGCCCCCGCCGGAATCGGCGGCGCGGGGCAGATTCCAGCGCGCGCCTCGCGTCAGGGGCGAGGCCGCGGAAGATTGGGAGGTCCGGGAGGGGAGAGGAAGCGGAGGAGGGCATCGCAATGGAACCTTGGTTCCTTCGCGAATCCGGTCAAGCCGCCAACGTTCGGCATGCAGCGGCGCGCTCGGCGCGTGCGCACAGGACCGTCCACCCCAGAGCGATCGGGATCAATATGCGATATCTCATCAAACGCGGTACGCGCTCCATGGCCGGAATGACGTCGATTCCGGTCCTTCTCGCCGTCATCTCGACGACCGCGTGCGCGCAGCAGCCCCAGATGTCGATCGTCCACGAGTTGGTCATGAACCACGATCGGGTCACGCGGACGGTGACGAATCTTCCGAACGGCGTGCGCGCCGTGACGGAATCCAGCGATCCGACCCTGTCGCGCATGCTCAAGGAGCACGTCGCCACGGTGGGCGCACTCCTCGAGCAGGGGCGCGATTCGGGACTTCCAGTCGAGACGCCCTCGGTGCGAACGCTCAGCCGCAATCGCGACAGGATCACCATGCGCACGGACACGACGCGGACGGGCGTCGTCGTGGTGCAGACGTCGAGCGACGCCGAGACCGTCGCGTCGCTGCAGGCGCATGCGGCTGACATTTCCGACCTGGTGCGCGAAGGAATGCCCGCGCTCCACCGTGCGATGAGCACGGCGGGTGGCGGCGCGATGCAGCATGGCGCGATGCACGCCGGCGACAGCGCGTTCGCGGGGGTGCAGACGCGCGGAGCGGATCCGCGCGCGATGGGCGTCGACCAGTACACGTCGTCGCACCAGTTCGACGCTCTGCCCGACGGAGGACGCATCGAGCTGCAGCGCGCGGTGGACGACTCCGCCGGTGTCGCGCAGATCAGGCAGCACCTCCGGGAGATCGCGACTGCGTTCGCGAAGGGAGACTTCAGCACCCCGGCGTTCGTACACGATCAGAATGTGCCGGGCACCGCGGTGATGGCGGCGAAGGGCGCCGTGATTCGCTACACGGTGCGCGACCTGCCACGCGGTGGCGAAGTGCGAATCACGACCGCCGATCCCGAGGCGCTTGCGGCGATCCACGAGTTCGTCGCGTTCCAGCGGCAGGACCACCACGCCGGCGGCAAGGGCACGCCGCGCTGACCGTCGAATGCGTGAGGGGTGAGCGCAAAGTCGCGCACCGCGGTGACCATCGTCGTCGAGTGAGAGTTTCGCGGGCTGACGGCTGACTGGACGTCTCGCATTCGACACGCTCTGCCGCACTCACCACGGGAACACGCATGCGCAGGCTACTCGTCTCATCATTCGCGATCGCTCTCACCCTCTCCACGGCCAGCCTCGCCCAGTCTCCCGCGTTCGGCGTCCGAGGAGGCCTGAACGCCGCAACGTACGGCGGACGCCGAGTCGTCGACTCGGACTATCGACTTGGCTTCACCGTCGGTGGGTATGCGGCCTTCCCGATCACGTCGACGCTCGCGATTCAGCCGGAGATCAGCTTCTCGCAGCGCGGCGCAAGGCGAGCGGCATATGACTATTCTGATATGCCGGCCGACGGTGACGCCCCGCCGATGGGCGCCTACCTCAGCGCGAAGACCACGCTCGACTATCTCGAGATCCCGCTCCTCCTCAAGCTCGGCCCCTCGCTCGCGGGTGGCGCCATCCGTCCGATCTTCTTCGTTGGACCGACCGTCGAGTTCCTCCTGCACGCGAGCGAGGTCTACGACACCGACTTTCGCGAGCACATGACGTCCGCGGACGCCGGCTTCATCGTCGGCGGCGGGACGGAGTTCGGCAGGCTGTCGCTCGACGCACGCTACACGCTCGGGCTGGCGCCGATCGATAAGAAATACAACGCCACGTTCGGCACGGTCGCCGGCGGCATCAAGAATCGTGCATTCACCGTCGCGGCCGGCGTTCGTCTCTTCTGACGGATGACTTCGCGTAGTCGTCGCGCGATCGATTGGCGCTTGTCGACATTGCTAGCTTCGAGAATTCGCCTGTAGTATCGCTACCAGCCAACGACCGCGGAGGCAGTTCTCATGAAAGCAATCGTCGTCACCGACAAGACCGCGGGAACGGCTGGAATGAAGCTCGTCGACCGCCCCGAGCCGCAGCCGGCGATCAACGACGTCGTCGTGCAGATCCACGCGTCGGGGTTCGTGGGCACTGAGCTCACCTGGCCGTCGACGTGGACCGACAGGATCGGACGCGATCGCACGCCGACTATCCCCGGCCACGAGCTGGCCGGTGTGGTCACCGCGGCCGGATACGGCACGACGGGGCTCTCCGTCGGCCAGCGGGTGTTCGGCCTCGCGGACTGGTACCGCGACGGCAGCCTCGCCGAGTTCGTCGCGATCGAAGCGCGCAATCTCGCGCCGCTGCCGGGCGACGTGGATTTCACCGTGGGCGCCAGTCTGCCCATCTCGGGGCTCACCGCCTGGCAGGGGCTCTTCGTGCACGGCCGGCTGCAAGCGGGGCAGAGTGTGCTCGCGCACGGCGCGGCCGGCGCGGTCGGCTCGATGGTCACGCAGCTCGCGCGATTGGCCGGCGCATATGTCATCGGCACGGGACGCGCGGCCGACCGCGAGCGAGCACTCGACTTCGGCGCGAACGAATTCGTCGACCTCGAGACGGATGCGCTCGAGGACGTGGGCGGCGTGGATCTGGTGTTCGACGTCATCGGCGGCGAGATCGGAACGCGGTCGGCGCGGCTGGTGCGCCCCGGCGGCACCGTGGTGTCGATCGTCGGGCCGGTCGAAGCCCGGCCGGCCGACGGGCTGGCGGTGGACTTCGTCGTCGAGGCGGATCGCGCTCAGTTGCGTGAGATCGTCGATCGGGTGCGCGACGGACGGCTGCGAACGAACATCGGGACGGTCGCGTCGCTCGACGATGCGGTCGCGGCATTCAACGCGACAGGCCGGCGCACGGGCAAGACGATCATCCGAACTCGCACCTGAGCGGGCCTACGACTTTCGGTGCATTGGAGCGCCGGCGCGCCGCCGTGAAGGTTCGACGCGGAGCAACCATGCCCAATCGATTCGAGAGTCGGTCGCAGGCGGGCCGAGCGCTTGGTGAGAAGCTGCGGCATCTTCGCGCCGCGGATCCGGTCGTCCTCGCGCTGCCGAGGGGCGGGATCGCGGTGGCGCGCGAGATCGCCTCGGCGCTCGGCGCGCCGCTCGATGTGCTCAACGTGCGCAAGGTCGGCGTGCCCGGACATGAAGAGCTCGCGATGGGGGCGGTGGCGACCGGCGGCGTGCGTGTCTGGAACGATGAAGTGCTCGGTTCCGTCGCCGTTTCGCGCGAGGCGATGGAGGCGTTGAGCGCCGAGGCGGCGCGCGAGGTCGAGCGGCGAGAGCGCTTGTATCGGGTGGGGCGGCCGCCGCTCGATCTTCGCGGACGCACCGTCATCCTCGTCGACGACGGGATCGCGACTGGCGCGACGATGCGCGCCGCGGTCGACGTCGCTCGCGCGAGCGGTGCGCGGCGGGTCGTCGCGGCGACTCCGGTGGTCGATGCGGGAGTGGCAGCGGCGCTCCGTCCGCGGGTCGACGAGCTCGTCGCCCTGACGGTTCCCTCGACGATGATCGCCGTCGGCGTGTGGTACGACGACTTCCCGCAGCTGTCCGACGACGACGTTCGCCACATTCTCTCAATGGGGCGCTCGCGTGGCGAGCCAAGGCATGGGGAATCCGCCGAGATCGGGTTCGACTAGAGCGACGCGAACGCGGCTCATCACCGGCTCGGCGAGCCGGGCGGTCGCCGCGCACGCTGGAGCGCTGAGACTTCGGGTGGTGTCGATCGCGCCGCTTCTCGCGGCCGCGCTCCGACGGTTCATCGAAGATGAAGAGACGGGATGGTCGTGAACTGCGTGGTCACTTCACCGGCTGCTCGGGGCGGGGCGGCTGCGCGATGTACGCGGCCGGCAGTTCACCCGTGAGCGATGCCAACCAGGTTCGAATGGCCGCGATCTGCGGGGTGGTCAACTCGCGCCCGAGCTGGTGCCGGCCCATCAGGAGGATTGCCGAATCGAGCGAGGCGACGGAACCGTCGTGAAAGTACGGCGCGGTCTTCTCGACATTGCGGAGCGACGGAACCTTGAACACGTAGAGATCGCCCGGCTTGTGGGTGATGAGAATCCTGCCACTGTCCCGCAGCGCCGGCCATGGTTTCACGAGGCCCAACTTCTGAAAGCTCTGCCCTCCGACATACGGGCCCGCGTGACAGCTCGTGCACCCGACCCGCGCGAAGGTGGTGAAGCCGCGGATTTCGGCCGGCGAGAGCGCAGTTCGATCGCCCTGGAGATAGCGATCCCAGCGGGACGGCGTGACCAATTCGCGCTCGAAAGCGCCGATGGCGCGGCCGAGGTTGTCGTAGGTGACCGGATTTCTCTCGTGCGGGAACGCGGCCGCGAACGCGAGCACGTACGCGCGCGATCCGCGAAGATGCGCCAGCACGGCATTCGAGTCGGGCATCGCCATCTCGCCGCTGTTGAGGATCGGCCCCTTGGCCTGCTCTTCGACGGTCGGCGCACGTCCGTCCCAGAACTGCGCGATCTGCCCCGCCGCGTTGTAGACGGTCGGCGCATTGCGGTCTCCGGCGTGGCCGAGATCCCCGAAGCTCGTACGGCGGCCATCGGCGCCGTAGCCGTTCAGCGGATGACAGGAGGCGCACGATACGTCATGGCCGTTCGAGAGCACAGTCTCGTGATACAGGCGTCGGCCGAGGTCGATTTTCGCGCGAGTGAGCTCGACGCCGGGCGCCGTCATCGCCCTGGGAAGCGGCGCGAACATCGCCAACTCCGCTGACGTCGGGGCGGCGTCCGAGGGAGTGACGACCTCGCCGGCAGCCTGTTTTCGCGACTCCCCCGAACGGGCGCCGGCGCTTTCGTTCTGGCCTCCGCAGGCGAGGCCGGCCGTGATCACTGCCAGCGCGACGAGAGGACGACGATGGCGCAGCATCGGATTGTCTCCGGGCGATTGCGGTCGAGAAGCTTACCGCGCCGCGCGGGCGGCACCATTGGCCGAAGGGGTTATGCGTCGGCGCGCGTGTCGGGGCGGTGCGGGCCTCGATGTAGGAGAGCGCTACGCGCCGTAGCGCTCGGTCTTGATCGTCTCGGACGCGAAGCCAGCGGCGAGCGCGCCGTCGACCGCGACGTCGACGAACGCATTCGAGCCGCAGACGAAGACGTGTGCCGGTGCGTCGGGAAGGCGGGAGGCGACGTCGGCGACCATCGCGCTGTCGATGCGTCGGCCGAAATCGGTCGCGCGCGTCGGCGGTTCGCGCGTGAGGGTGAGCGCGAACTGAAAGCCGGTACCGAGCTGCTCCGCGGCGAACAGTTCGTCGCCGAACAGGACGTCGCGTCGCGTCCTCGACGACAACAGCAGCGCGGTCGGCACGGATTCTCCCGCGGCATGCCGACGGCGAATCATCGCGGCGAGCGGGACGACGCCGGAACCGGCGCCGATCAGGAGTACCGGATCATGCGAGTTCTCCGGCCAGAGAAAATGGCCGCCGAGTGGACCGCGGAGCTCGATGTCGTCGCCGACGCGGGCGACATCGTGGAAGAAGGGCGAGACCTCGCCGTCGGGCAGCCGCTCGATCGCGAGCTCGATCGTCGGCTCGGGGGACGGCGCCGAGGCGATCGAGTAGCTGCGCATCGCGACGTAGCCGTCGGGCGCGGTGAGCCGCACGTCGACGTGCTGTCCGGCGATGTGCTCGAACGGGACGGCGAGCTGAAAGAAGAAGCTCTTGATGCTGGGCGTCCGGTCGACGATGTCCACGATCGTGGCGTTCTGCCACTCGACCCGGGCGGCGCCGGCACGAACGACGCGCGCGTCAGTCGTTCGTGTATCGTTGCTCACGCCAGGGGTCTCCGTACATGTGGTAGCCGCGCAGCTCCCAGAAGCCCGCTTCATTCCGCTCGGTGAACTGGATGGCGTTCACCCATTTCGCGGATTTCCAGAAGTAGAGGTGCGGAACCAGGAGGCGCGCCGGACCGCCGTGGTCGCGCTCGAGCGGCTCGCCCTCGTACTCGAGCGCGATCATCGCGCGCTCGCCGGTGAGATCGGCCATCGGGACGTTGCTCGAGTAGCCGTCGACGGTATGCGCGAGGACGAAGTCCGTCGGCGCGTCGAGGCCGGCGTCGGCGAGGATGTCGTCGATGAAGACGCCTTTCCACCTGGTGTCGAATTTGGACCACGCGGTGACGCAGTGGATGTCGCGCGTGACCGTGTTGCGGGGCAGGGCGTTGAACTCGGTCCAGGTCCAGACCTTCACCGGGCGCGGGCCGACCTTCAACGTGAAGGTCCAGTCCTCTACGGCCACGCGCGGCGCGGGGCCCGCGCTGAGCACGGGAAAATCGTCGACCACATGTTGGCCGGGCGGAAGCCGGCTGGACCGCTCTCCGGACGCGCGTCGACCGGTGAAGCCACGAGTGACCATCGCATTCTCCGTCATGACTGTCTCAGCAGAGTACAACGTGGAGCCCCTCGGCAGGATGGGCAAATCGTCGCACGGCGGCCGGGACTCGCTGGTGCACGGCTCCTAGATTTCGGGCGTGAACGCACTCACGGAAATGCCACAGCTCGAGTCGCTCGCCGATCTCCTCCGCGGGCGACGCATCGTGGCGCTGGTCGGCGCGGGCTGCAGCACCGAGTCGGGGATCCCCGACTATCGCGGGCCGGAATCGAGCCGCCGGCCGCGGACGCCGATCCAGTATCAGGAGTTCGTGCGCAGCGAGCCGGCGCGAGCACGCTACTGGGCACGCAGCACGGTCGGGTGGCGACGCATCGCGGGCGCGCGGCCGAACGCCGCGCACTACGCGCTCGCGCAGCTCGAGGCCGCGGGAGCGCTGGTAGGCGTCATCACCCAGAACGTCGACGGTTTGCACGACGCGGCGGGCAGCCGGCGCGTCGTGGAGCTGCACGGGTCGCTGGCCGCGGTGTGCTGTCTCGACTGCGGGGACCGCATCGCGCGCGACGAGTTTCAACGCAGGATTCTCGAGCTGAATGGCGAGTGGACGCGGCAGTTGGCACCGGTCGGCGAACATGCCGCGGCGCCCGACGGCGACGTCGACCTGCCGGCCTCGGCGCTGGCGAACTTCCGCGTGCCGGCGTGCGAGGCGTGCGGGACCGGGGTGCTCAAGCCGGACGTGGTGTTCTTCGGCGAGAACGTGCCCCGTGCACGGCTGGAAGAGGCGTGGCGGGTCTTCGACGACGGCGACGTGCTGCTCGTCGTCGGATCGTCGCTCACGGTGTACTCCGGGAGGCGGTTCGTCTATCGCGCGGGCGAGGTGGGGATGCCCGTCGCGGTGATGAACGTCGGCCCGACCCGCGCCGACGACGTTGCGGCGGTGAAGGTCGAAGCACCCCTCGGCGCCGCGCTGCCGAGCCTCGCGTCGCTGCTCGTTAGAGAATCGTCGTCGTAGATCCAGCACGAGATCGGGTCACGGCGCGGTCGTCGCGCGTCCGTCCTGGCCGACGGTGATACGCAGCGGCTTCGCACCGGATACCAGCACGTCGTAGCACCCCGGTGCCAACGGCTCGGCTGGCGTGCGCACCTCGAATCCCTCGATCGGACGCCCGAACACGACCAGGTCGGGCATCGTCGTCGTGCCGCTCGCGGCGATCGTCCAGTGTGAGCGCTCGGTGCCGCACTGAACCACGCTCAGCCCGAAGACATTGCGGGCCGGCGTCGGCGGCCCGTTCGCCCCGCTGATTCGAAACACGATGGAGTCGGGAGCTGGCGAGGGCGCGAGCGTGACCGCGTTGCTGTACGCGCCACAGCCGGCAACGGCCAGCGCCGCCACGAGTAGAAGCACGCGCCGTCCGGGCGCCAGGTCGAGAGAGCGGGGCTTCGTCATGCGAGCAATGTGCAATGGTCGGGCGACGCCTGCCTAGAATCCGGCGGGAATTCGCGTAGTGTTCTGACCATGAGCGATTTCGTCCGGAAGACCGGTCGCGAGCCACACTACGACCGGACGCGTCAACTGCTGGCGACGCACCCCGAAGTGCGCTCGCTCGTCGGCACCGAGCCGCGCACGGCGTGGGCGGTCGTCGGGATCGTCGCCGTGCAGGTGCTGGTCGCGTGGCTGCTCCGCGACCAGGCGTGGTGGGTCATTCTCATCGCCGCGTACGCGTTCGGCGCGTTCGCGGACCACGCGCTCTGGACGCTCATCCACGAGTGCACCCACAACCTCGTGTTCAAGCGGTCGAGCGAGAACTGCCTGCTCCAGATTCTCGCCAACGTGCCAATCGTGATTCCGGCGGCGATCGCGTTCCGGCGCTATCACATCCTGCACCACAACCACCAGGGCGATGAATCGCTCGACGCCGACCTGCCGAGTCCTCTCGAGGCGCGTCTGGTAGGCAACGGGACGGTGCGGAAGGCGATGTGGCTCGGCCTCTACTTTCTCGCGCAGTTGCTCCGCGTGCCGCGGCTCAAGCGGGTGAAGCTCATCGACGGGTGGTACGTGACGAACGTCGTGGTGCAGGTGCTGTTCGTCGCGGCGCTCGTGCTCGCGTGGGGATGGGGGAGCCTCGCCTATCTGTTCCTTTCCAGCGCATTCGCCGTGGGCCTCCATCCGCTCGGCGCGAGATGGATTCAGGAGCACTACCTGGTGATTCCCGGCGGGCAGGAGACGTTCTCGTACTATGGGCCGCTCAATCGCGTGGCGTTCAATGTCGGCTACCACAACGAACACCACGACCTGATGCGCGTGCCGTGGACCCGGCTCCCGAAGGTCCGCGCGGCGGCGCCTGAGCTCTACGACACGCTGCACTATCACACGAGCTGGACACGGCTGCTCATCAGGTTCGTGTTCGATCCGACCGTCGGACTGCACAGCCGAGTGGTGCGGAGCGCGGCGCCGGATGGCGCGGAGTCGTCGGTGGCGACGGAGATCGCCGGCGCGCTGGACGCGGCGAAGTAAGTCTCAGAGCGATCTGGGAAGCCGCATCGCGAATGTGGTTCCCTGATCGGGCGTGGACTGGACGTCGAGCGCGCCGCCGTGGCCCTCGACGATCTTGTCGACGATGAACAAGCCGAGTCCGAGATGCCGACGGTCGCGGCTCTCGCTTCGTCCGCGCTTCATGGTCGACAGGAGGCGGTGGACCTTCTCGGGCGGAATGGCGGGCCCGCGATTGTGGACCGCGATGACGATCTCGCGGTCGTCGCCGCGGGCTTCGACGTCGATCGTCCCGGTCGGGTCGCCGTGATGGACCGCGTTGCCGAGGAGGTTGGTCAATGCCTGCGCCAGGCGAGCCTCGTCGAGCTGTCCGGTCAGCGCGCCGTCGAAGTGCGTTTCGATTCGTGCGCTGGGGTATGATGCGCGCACTTCGGCAACGACGTTCTGAATCACCGCGGCGGCGTTCGTGTCGGTGCGGGTGATCGGCATCCCATCGCCGAGGCGATTCAGGGCCAACTGGAGCAGATCTTCAATGAGCCTGCTCATACGTCGCTCCGCGTTGCCGATCCCGCGAATGAGCGTCGCCTGCTCCTCGTTGAGTGGCCCGGTGTCCAGCAGGAAGGCGGAGCTCGTCGCGATCGCGCCGAGTGGATTGCGGAGGTCGTGACCGAGGACGGCGAGGAAGCGGTCGCGCGTCTCTTCCACAGCACCGGAGTAGCGCTCGAGCGACTCGGCGATGGCCTGATCGATCGCCTCGTTGAATCGAGTGAGGTCCTCGAACTCCGCTGGGCCGAGTGTCTGTTCGTGCGCCGTCCAGAGGCGGATGACCGTCGCGCGCAGGGCGCGGAATTCGGCGACCATCTGTCCGACCGTGAAGCCGCTGGCGGCGCGTCCGCGGCCGTGGCGGGATGCGGCGGTGCGCGAGGCGCCGCCGTGGACGGATGCCGATCCCCTGGATTTCTCGACCTGCTGGTCGGCCGTCTGCGGGGTTTCCAGGTCGGTCGCGATGACGTCCAGCATCGCCTCGGCATGATCGCGGAGGCGCGAGATACTCATCGAGGCCGCTGGCGGCAGCGTGCGGGCGAAGGATTCCCACTCGGCGAGTATCTGTTCGGTGTTCTGGCGAATGTATGTCGAGAGTTTTGGCATCGCAGGCTCGCCCGGCGGCGCGGACGCGAAACAAGAAAATGGTCAGGGCCGCGCAAATGCAAATACCGGGCGCGACCATGGACGTCCCCGGGCGTACTCTGGTGTAGATTTCAGGTGCTGGTGTGCGGCCACCGTGCCGCCTCCCCCAAGTCTCGCGGGTAAGACCCCGCCGGCTCGAGAGCCTCCCGGTCCAGCGTTCTCCTGATCGCGATGCGACACGCCGTCGCCGCGCCGAATGACCGCGATCGAGTCGAGCGCCCATGCCGGAGCGAGGCAGCGTCATGGCGTTCGGCCTTCACCGTTTCATCCAGGGGCCGTCATGATCGCACCACCGAGATATGCGCACGACGTCGCGATTTCCGCCGTAGCCTACGATGCGTTGTTCGTCAGCGACCTTTCCACGCGACTGGCGGCGCGTCTCCACGATGCGCCGGTATGGGCCGGCGACGTCCACCGCGCAGAGGATGACACGCCGACCGGCGTGCTCGGCGAGGACAGCTCGCGCCTGGCGGTGATCGTCGGCCAACGGCTGTGGGGGCACGACGAGCGGACGAGCGCTGACGCTTCGGCGCTGCGAGCTCGCCTCGAGCACGATCCTCGATCCGTGGCGGTGGTTTCGCTCGACGACGACCCACTCCCGGAGTGGATGACACCGCTCCCGCGTCGGACCTTGGCGCACTCGGGGTTGAACGGCGTCGTCGACTTCCTGGTCGAGTCGTTCACCGCACAGGGGGGCCGCCCATTGGCACCGCTGAGCACCTCGGTCGAGCCGGCGGCGGATCTGGCGCGGACATGGCCGCCGCCGCCGACGCCGTTTCTCGGCCAGCCGCGAGCGGAATCGGCGTTGCGGCGCGAGTTGGACGCGATCGGTGCCGTCTTCGAGCCTCTCGAACGCAAGGGTCCGGTGCCGGATGCGCGGATTCGCGACGTTCATCGCGTGCCGAATCGCGTGATCGCGTGTCTCTTCGACGTGGCGGTCAGTTTCTCCTGGATGCCGGGGCGACCCAGCGCGGTTGCTGACGGCCGGCTGATGGTGATCGAATGGAGCGGGATCTCTTCGGCCAAGGGGCCCGACGCGTTGCGCCAGGCGACTGCCGTGCGCGAGCGCGTGTACCGGGCAGAGGCGAGCGGACCCGACGACTGGGCCTGGCGAGCAGATGGCGCCGATGGCCGCGCGTGCTCGACGGCGCATCTCGTCGGCGCGTGGGTCGACGGCGCGGTGTTGACGGAGCAGGGGCTGTCGACCGGAGCCGCCTGATGCGCGAGACCACGCCTGCCTCGCAAGGGGCAGCCGACGGCACCGCCACGTTGGCGGATCTGCGCCGCGCCGTCGAGCCTTACACCGGGCCTGACGCACGGCGCGCGGCGCTTCAACTCGTCACGACATTGGTGCCGCTGGGGCTCGTGATGTGGGGCATCCACACCGCGCTCGACGTGTCGATTCTGCTCGCGCTCGCACTCGCGCTCCCCGCGGCCGGCCTGCTCGTGCGCACGTTCATCCTGATGCACGACTGCGCGCACGGGGCCTTCTTCGCGTCGCGGTGGCTCAACGACCTGACCGGTTTCGTGACTGGCGTGCTGACGTTGACGCCGTTCGTGCAGTGGCGGCGCGATCACGCGCTCCATCACGCGTCGTCGGGCGACCTCGATCGTCGTGGCCACGGCGACGTGCCGACGCTCACGGTCCGCGAATATCTCGCGAGAACGCCGAACGGCCAGCTACGCTATCGCCTGCTGCGTCACCCGGCGGTGCTGCTGCTCGGCGGTCCGCTGCACCTGGCGCTCAATCAGCGGTTTCGCCCACGGAGTCGTGCGACGGGCGATGCGCAGGTCGCGAGCGTGTGGGCAACGAACGTGGCGATCGTCGTGTTGCTCGCGGCGGGCGTGGCCATGGTCGGCTGGCGGTCCGTCGCATTCGCCTATGCGCTCCCATACTACATCGCCGCGATGGTCGGCGTCTGGCTCTTCTACGTGCAGCATCAGTTCGAGGACGCATACTGGGCATCGCACGGGGAATGGAACTATCTCGATGCGGCGTTGCAGGGGAGCACGCACCTGCGGCTGCCGCGGGTTCTGCAGTGGTTCACGGGGAGCATCGGGCTGCACCATGTACATCATGCGTCCCCAAGAATTCCGAACCATCGACTTCAGCAGTGCCACGACGACAACGCGTTGTTCCACGCGTCGCCGGTGGTGACGCTGAGCTCAGGCATGGCGGCGCTGCGGCTGACACTCTGGGACGACGCGTCCGGGCGAATGATCGGCTTTCGAGATCTTGCACGTTCGACCGGAGTGTCAGGCATTCCCTGATTCCGGTGCTCGCCGAAAAGGGTACGCTTGATATCTCGGCAGCAACCTACCTCGCGTGCTCCTCCCAAAAATCGTCACGACCCTCGCGACTTACGATCGCGAGCAGCTCGGACACGACCTCATCGCCGGCGTCATCGTCGGCGTGGTCGCGATTCCGCTCGCCATCGCGTTCGCCATCGCGAGCGGCGTCACGCCGGACGCCGGACTCTGGACGGCCATCATCGCCGGCTTTCTCATCTCCGCCCTCGGCGGCTCGCGCGTGCAGATCGGCGGGCCGACGGGGGCGTTCGTGGTCATCGTCTACGGCATCGTCCAGAAGTACGGCGTCGACGGGCTGGCGATCGCGACCTTCATGGCCGGCGCGCTGCTCATCATCATGGGCTTCGCACGCTTCGGCAGCGCGATCAAGTTCATTCCGCATCCCGTCATCACCGGGTTCACGAGCGGGATCGCGATCATCATCTTCTCGAGCCAGATCAAGGATCTGCTCGGGCTGCGAATGGGCGCCGTCCCGGCCGAGTTCGTCGCGAAGTGGGAGGCATTCGGCGCGAACCTCGATGCTGCGACGCCGGCCGCGATGGGCGTCGCCGCGCTGACCCTCGCGGTGGTCGTGCTGTGGCCGAAGATCAACCGGCGCATCCCGGGGCCGTTCATCGCGCTGATCGTCGCGACCGTTGCCGCGCATGCGCTGTCGCTCCCGGTCGAGACGATCGGCAGCCGGTTCGGCTCGCTCGGGTCGTCGCTTCCGCGGCCGCATCTGCCGCACCTCTCGTTCGAGCACGTGACCGCGCTCGTGGGGCCCGCCTTCACGATCGCGATGCTCGCGGCGATCGAATCGCTGCTCTCGGCGGTGGTGGCTGACGGGATGATCGGCGGGCGTCATCGGTCGAACATGGAGCTCATCGCCCAGGGCGTCGCCAACCTCGCGTCGCCGCTGTTCGGCGGTATTCCCGCCACGGGCGCGATCGCGCGCACGGCGACCAACATCAAGAACGGCGGACGCACGCCGGTCGCGGGCATCACGCACGCCGCCACGCTGCTGCTCGTCACGCTGTTCTTCGGCAAGTACGCAGCGGCGATTCCCCTGGCGACGCTCGCGGCGATTCTGGTGGTCGTCGCCTACCACATGAGCGAGTGGCGGACGTTTCTCGGCGAGCTGCGCTCGTCGCGCAGCGACGCCGCGGTGCTTCTGACGACGTTCGCGCTCACGGTGCTCGTCGATCTCACAGTGGCGATCGCCGTCGGAATGGTGCTCGCCGCGTTCCTGTTCATTCGTCGCATGGCGGAGGGGACGTCCATCGTCGCGTTCACCGGGCTCCGCTCGGAGGATGCGGCGGACGAGACGCTCGAGCCCTGGCGCACGCGCATTCCGAAAGGCGTGGTCGTATACGAGATCGACGGTCCGCTCTTCTTCGGTGCCGCCGAGTCGTTCCGCGAAACGCTGACGCAGCTCGGCGAGCGGCCGCGCGCGATCGTGCTCCGAATGCGCGGCGTGGGGATGCTCGATTCGACGGGTGTCCACGCGCTGCAGAGCGTGATTCAGCGCTTCCAGCGCGAGAACACCGCGGTGGTCCTCGCCGAGCTGAACGAACAGCCGAAGGCCATGCTGGAGCGGTCCGGGATGCTCGACGCGATCGGCATCGACAACGTGTGTGACGACATCGCGGACGCCGTGGCGCGCGCGGGGGAACGCTAGCCGAGCGTTCGCTACATCCAGAAAGCCCAGCGCTGCGTGGCGATGACGAACAGCGACAGGGAGAGGTTGGTTGTCGCGTGCGCGACCATCACGTCGCCGAGCGACTTCGTGCGCCACAGCCACCAGTTGTAGATCATCCCGGCCATGAGCCCGACTTCCCAGTAGGGGCCATGCTCCGCGGCGAAGAGCAGCGCGGTGGCCCAGAAGGCGAGGGCGGTGAACTGGCCCACCGGAATGCGCTCGAAGTCGGCGTCCTGCAGCCAGCGCGCAAGCCAGCCTCGCCAGAAGAGCTCCTCGACGACGGGCACGATGAGCGTCGCGCGCATGGTGCGCAGCGCGAGCACGAGGGGCGTGAGCTCCGTCGGCGGGATCGACGTTCGGATGCGGCCAGTTATCGAATTCTGAAAGAGAACGCTATCACGCCAGCCGGACACGAGCAGGTCGGGCGCGACCCAGAGCGCAAAGACCGCGAGACCGATCGCGACGCTCGCGAGCCAGTGTGGCGCGCCGCGCGGGAGCACCCGTCGCGAAAACACGAGGATCGACGCGAGGAGAACCGCATCGCGGAGCAGCTCCTTCCACGGATTGGCGATCGGCAGGTGCCGGTCGACCGCCAGCCATCCCATGAAGATGGCAAACGGAGCGACCCATCGAAGTGTGCTCATGACGATCGAGATGTCCGACTGAAAACGAAGGCGGCCATCAGCGCAGAGAGCGCAGTGAGACCAGGGCGGTGCCTTCGCGCCGCTTCTCGCGGCGATGAATCAGCACGGATCGTACGCGCTCGCGCTGTTGATGATAGATGCGCGCCCCGACGACTCCCGCGATCGTCGACAGGACGAGGGTCGACAGACTTGCGCCGGCCTCCGGCTGCACGGCGCGGCTTGCCTCGAGCAGCAACGCCACGCCGAGACATTCGCCGGCGACCCGCAGCCCGATCGCGCGAAAGGGAAGCTCGCGCCGGCCGCGCCACTCGGCGAGCACGTAGCCGAGCATCGCGAAGCTGGTGATGGGCTCGAGCAGAGCCACGATCTGGTCGGCGAGCTCGCCGTGCGCTCCGGTCAGCCCGAAACTCATATGCCATGGCCCGACGCCGCCGATCACCGGGAGCGCCGCGACGCCGAGGAAATAGGCGGCGAGGAACGGCGACGCCGCGCGCAGTGCGTCGCCCTCGAAGCGGCGGTCGAGGCCATGCACAACCGCGCGGCGACTCCAATGATAGGTGCCAAGCGCTGCGACGAGGGCGACGACCAGCACCGGGAGTGGCTGCTCCACGAAGGCCGGGAAGCTCGCGACCGCCAGCCAGCCGCCGGCGATCAGACTCATCGCCGCGTCGCTGAACACGCCGGCCGGTCCGAAGTGGTACTGCTGTACCGCGGCGAACAGCCGCGCCGCGAGCAGTGCGAGCGGAATGAGCAGAAGCGCCCGCTCCGGATCGCGGGGCGCTCCGAAGCTCGTCGTCAGCACGACGGGCATCAGCATGTAGATCAACCCGACGAGCGGAAGCTCGAGCGAGAGGCGTCCGCTGAACCGCGTGCTCGCGCGCATCCTGCGGTTCACGACGCCGAGCAACTCCATCCCGATCGCAACGCCGAGCGTGGCGGTGAAGAGCTCGATCAACGGCGTCTCGCGATCCGCCTCGAAGAGCTGCGCGAGCATCACGAGCACGGCGATCAGCGTTCCCCACGCGAGGATCTGCACGCGAGGGGGATCGCGCCGTGGACGCGTGAGCGGATAGAGAAAGCCGAGCGGGAGGAAGAGCAGAACGCTGCCGACCGCATCGACGAGCGTCGTCGTGGGCACGACGCGCACGTCGGCGTCGAGCGAGAAGCCGAACGGCGCCAGCGCGACCACCGCGACGACCACGACGTAATACACGAGCAGCACGAGGCAGAGACGCGCGCGCGACTCCGCCGTGCTTCGCAGGAGTGGGCGCGAGCGTCGGCGGCGCGAGCCGGACCGGCTCGACGACCTCTGGTTCTGCAGCGGACTCGCGACGAACTCGTGATGCGACATGGCTCGAGAAGTATCGGCAGTCGCCGTCGATTCTATGACTGCGCGGCGTTCACGGGGGAAAACGTGTAGCACCAGGCTTCGCCCTCGAGCACGACCTCACCGGTCTGGCGGGTCACCCGGATCGCGAGCTGGGTGACCGGCTTGGACGGGTGCACGCTGACCACCTCGGCGGCGGCGGTGATCGTGTCGTCGATGTAAACGGGGGCCGTGAACTTCCAGTTCTGGCTCAGGAAGACCGTTCCTGGGCCGGGCATGTCCATCGCGACGAGTGCGTGGAGGAGACCGGTGGTGAGTCCACCCTGCACGACGAGGCGCCCGAACTTCGTTCCGGCGGCGAAGGTCTCGTCGAAGTGCAGCGGATTGTAGTCGCCGGTGAGCTCGGCGAAGGTTTTGACGTGAGCCGCGGTGAGCGTGAGCGTGCGTTCCGCGCGTTGTCCCGGAGCAGGAATTGGCATGAAAGGGCGTTGAGGGCCGAACTGGAACCTCGGCCCCGGGCCCCTGCGCGTCAACGCGTGCGCTTACGCACCCTGTTGCAGCCGCTCGTGAAAGCGCGCGACTTGGTCGGCCGGCTCGGCGTCGAGCTCGTCACGGAGCTTGTCGGACAGCCGTCTGTAGACGCGCAGCGCCTGCGCGCGCTCGCCGGCGGCGGCATGGCACTTCATCAGGGCGAGCGCGGCCTCCTCGTGGAGCTCATCGCGCGCCAACACTCGCCGGAACGCATCGGCGGCCTTCGACGGACGATCCTCCGCGAGCAGGCGGGCACCGAGCTCCATCAGCGAATCCACATAGAGACGCTGGAACCGGTCGCGGTGCTCGAGATGCCAGTCTCCGACCGGCTCGCCGTCGAGGAGGTCGCCGCGGTAGAGGGCGAGCGCCTGCTCGAGCTTCGCGGACGCGCCTTCCTCCTGTCGCTTGAGCGCGCGGCGCGCTTCGGTCAGTGCGCGCTCGAACTCGAAGACGTCGAACGCGGCGATCAGCGCCGGATCGATGCGATAGCGATCGTTCACGAGCGCGATCCACTCGGCGCCACCGAGCGCGCGGCGCAGGCGATGAAGCGTGACGTGAAAGTTGTTGCGGAGCTGCGCGGTGCTGGCTTCGGGCCAGAATGCGAGGCCGACCTGTTCCTTGGTGCGCCCTTCCGGATGCATCGCCAGATAGACGAGCAGCTCGCGCGGCCGGGCCGAGCCCCATGCGCTCGGGTCCACGAGGCGGTCGCCGACATGGACCTGGAGCGGGCCGAGGGCGGCGATGCGAAGCTTGCCCTGAACCGGCGACGCGCCGGTGGGCAGCTCGATCGGGGTGAGGTCGATGCGCTGTTCGACCGTGTGTCGCGCCGCTTCCGCGAGCGCCAGACGAACCAGCTCGGAGGTCGGGAGGGCCCGCCCCTCGGCACAGAGCCGCTCGAAGCGCGGGCCGAGCTCACGCTCGAGAGTGGCGAGCAGTTGTTCGCGTTCCTGCGTGGGGCCGGAGAGCGCCATCGCGCCGCGTTCGCGGTACGCTTCGGTGCCGGCGGCGATCCGCGCGGCGTCCTCGTAGCGGTGGCGATGCGCCGCGGCGAGCGCGACGACGTCGAGCGCGAGCGCGATGCCCCACGCGTCGCCGATCGCCACCTCGAGCTCGAGCCCGTCGGTGATCAGCGAGCACGCGTCCTCGACATAGCCGCGTGCGAGCTCGATGCGCGCGAGCGTCGATTGGGTGTGCGCGATGGTCGTCGGAAAGTTGAACTCCTTGCCGACGGCCAGGTTGATCAGAAAGAGGTCGCGCGCGCGCTCGTAATCGCGGACGGCATAGGCGGCCCACCCGCGCCAGTAGCGCGCGAAGATCGCGCCCATGTGCTGGCGTCCGCATTGATCGGCGAAGACGATGGCTTCGTCGAGCAGTGCGATACCACCGTCCATGTCGCCGCCGAGCATGACGGCCGCGCCGTACTTCGCGAGCGCGGTCGACACGTAGAGATCGTCGTCGTCCTCGCCGCGGAGAATCTCGAGCGCGGAACGGAGATGACTCTGCGCGAGCGGATAGTCGCCCTGCGCGAGCGCGGTCAGTCCGCTCGACAGCAGCGCGCGGCCGAGGGGGATCGGCGCGCACGGGAGGTCGAGCGCGAGGGCGCGGTCGACGAGTTGGCGATTCTCGCGGAATTGCCCGACGGAGTACCAGTACCAGAAGAGCGCGCCGGCGAAGCGAAGCCCGATCTCCTTTCGAGACGGATCCGAGACCGCCCACATCGACGCGGCCCGGATGTTGTCGTGTTCGGCGACGAGCCGCGCGACGAGGCCCGGGATATTCGCGCCGCCGATGAGATTCGGCTCGGCATGCTCGACCATCGCAAGGAAGTAGTCGACGTGCCGCCGCTCCACGGCCTCGCGCTCGCCACATTCGTCGAGACGCTCACGCCCGTACTGGCGCACGGTCTCGAGCAGGCGATAGCGCGCGACGCCGTCGCCCGGCTCCATGACGACGAGCGACTTGTCGACGAGTGCGGCGACGCCGTCGAGGATGTCCTCGACCTCGAGCAGGTCGCCGACGCAGACCGTTTCGGCCGCGTCGAGCGTGAACGTGCCCGCGAACGCGGCGAGACGGCGGAGAAGCACCTGTTCTCGCTCGCCGAGGAGGGCGTAGCTCCACTCCATCGTCGCGCGAAGCGTGCGGTGGCGCGGGAGGGCCGTGCGGCTGCCCGATGAGAGAAGTCGAAAGGCGTCGTCGAGGCGGGCGGCGATCTGCTCGGGCGAGAGGACGCGGACACGGGCGGCGGCGAGCTCGATGGCGAGCGGAATGCCGTCGAGTCGCCGACAGATCTCGTGCACCGGTGCGACGTTCGCCTGGGTGACGTTGAACGCGGGCAGGGTGGCCTGGGCGCGTTCGACGAAGAGCTGGGTCGCCTCGGGGGACGCGAGCGGTGGGACGAGCCACGCGGTCTCGCTGGCGACGCCGAGGGCTTCGCGGCTGGTCGCGAGGACGGTGAGGCGGGGGCAGGTCCGGAGGAGCAGCTCGGCGAGGCCCGCGCACCCTTCGACGAGATGTTCGCAGTTGTCGAGCACGAGCAGCACGCGCTCGGAGCCGATGGCGTCGGTGAGGGCGCGCAGTGGAGAGAGGTCCGCGCGTTCGATCGCGTGCAAGGAGGCGCCGACGTGTTCGGCCAGCAGTTCGACGTCGGTGAGCGGCGCGAGGTCGACCCAGGCGACGCGGGTAAAGCGGTCGGTCGCCTTGACGGCGAGCTCGCGGGCGAGACGGGTCTTGCCGCTGCCGCCGGCGCCGGTGAGGGTGAGCAGCCGCGACGAGTCGACGAGGGCCGTCAGGGCTGCCAGCTCGCGCTCACGCCCGACGAAGCGAGTGAGGTGGACCGGGAGATCCGGGGAACTGGTCGAGAGGGTTGGCCGAGACTGGCTCATACCGCGTAATCGGCTGGACGGGGGGCGACAGGCTATTCGAGGTCTCAGGTCTCGGGTCCGGGGTCACGGACCTGCCTGAACTACAAACCGCGAAACGACGCAAGACCACAACGACGCAAAACCACAACGGCACAAACGGCGGTAAGAACCACAACGACCAAAAAACCACACACGGCGGCAGAACCATATACAGCGGGACGACGCCGGGACAAACCACGGCGCGTCGTGACCGCGGCGAGCGGAACGAAACACCGCCCGCGACCGCTCGTGAGCGGCCGCGGGCGGCTGCATCAGGGTCGGCTCGGCTCCGATTACGGGGCAGCCAGGAAATTTGTTACGATCGGAATCGCCTCGACAGCGGCGAGGCCAGGCCGGACGATGAGCACCGGGATCTTCGGGGAGCCAAGCGTCGTGGACAGTGCGCCTTCCGCCGTGCTGTCGTCCGGTTCGCCATCGGGGATCAACACCAGGCGCTTGATCTGCCCGAGGTCGCGCAGCGCCAGCTCGATGGCGGGCATGCATGCGCTGTTGGCGGCGAGAATCGTGACCGGACAGGTCCCGATGCCCTCGAGGAACTCCGAGAGCCAGACCGTGACGTTCGCGTTCGGCGGAATCTCGGGCGCGATGAGGCGGCAGCGCGCACCGAGCGCCTGGAGCAGCTCGGTCGAGACGGGGGACGGCCCCTCGGCGGTGCCGAGCAGCAGGACGGTCGGACCAGCACCGGAGCGGCGGTAGCGCATCACTCGGTCGCTGGCGCGAACCTCGGCCCAGGGCTCGAGGTTCGCTGCGGTGGCGGGCGTGTTTGTCATGGCACGCAAGCTGGGCCGCACCGCTTACCGGGTGCTTACGGCGCGAGGGTCGACCCGGCGCGTTCGCTGTAAGTCGCCTCACCCAACCCGTCTCGGCTGGCGCTAGGCGTGTGGTAAGTGCGCCGCGCGATTGTTCCCGCGTCGGTGGCCGACTGGTGGCCGCCGAGCCCTCGAACAACCAATCAACTGAACGAGACATTCATATGAAGACCCTGCATGCGCTGCTCGCCGCGAGCCTGACCGCCGTCGCCGTCATGGCCGCCTGCAACGACCCGGCCGATTCCACCGGCGCGTCGGGCAACATCCAGTACGGTCCGGCGCAGAACGTCGGCAACGGAAAGGTCCGGACCTACATCGTCGTCGATCCGAAGGACCGCCACATCCCGATCGAGGTCGGTGTCGCGATGAGCGAGACGGCGATGGAAGGCCTGCCGCAGCCGGCGGCCGCGTCGATGGCCGGAATGGATCACTCGAACATGGATCACGCCAGCATGGCCGCCGCGATGAACATGAACATGTATCTGCTCGATCTCCCCTCGCAAAACCCGACACCGTACAAGTTCGTGCAGTTCGATTGGAATCCGGTCGGCCACGAGCCCGCCGGCGTGTACGACCTGCCGCACTTCGACTTCCACTTCTATACGGTGCCGGTGTCGGTGCGAAACTCGATCGTGCCGACGGACCCGAACTACGAGACCAAGGCGGCCGCGTTCCCGGGCGCGGACTATCGCGCGCCGTTCTACATCGATGCCGCGACGCCCGCGGGCGTCACGCCTGGCGCCGCGACGGTGCCGGAGATGGGCCTCCACTGGTTCGACGTCCGCTCGCCCGAGCTGCAGGGGCTGACCGGCCACCCCGAGGCGTACCAGCCGTTCACCAAGACGTTCATCTACGGCTCGTGGGACGGCCAGTTCATCTTCGACGAGCCGATGATCACCCGCGCGTACATCATGTCGAAGAAGACGGCGACCGACCCGGCGCTGCGCGACGAGCTGATTCCGGTGCCGACGTCGCCGCGCTATTCGCCGGCTGGCTTCTATCCCGCCGCGTACCGCATCACCTACGACGCGCAGGCCAAGGAGTACCGCGTCGCGCTCACTCAGTTCGCGATGCACGACTGATCGCGGCGGTCCATCAGAGATCGCTCGACTGCACTCATAGATAAGGAGAACGACCCATGCATTCCCGGACAGGCACGGCCGGCACGCTGACACTGCGACAGAAGATCGTTCGTTGGACGCTGCGCGTTGGAGGAACGGTGCTGGCGCTGGTCGCGGTGGCCGCGACGGTGGTGTACGCGGCGTCGGAGCGTCGATTCCGGCGGCAGTTCGAAGTCCCGCTTCACCCGGTGCCGGTCGTGGCCGATTCGGTGACGATCGCGCGCGGTGCGCACGTCGCCGAGATCCGCGGATGCATGGCGTGTCACGGGCAGGGATTCAGCGGGCACGTCGAGGTGGACGATCCGATGATCGGCCGCCTCGCCGGCCCGAACCTGACGATGGGCGGGCGCGGCGCCGAGTTGAGCGACGCGGATTGGGAGCGCGCGGTGCGGCATGGCGTTCGCCGCGATGGATCCCCGCTCTTCATCATGCCCGCGTTCGAGCACACCGGGATGTCCGACGAAGACCTCGGCGCCCTGATTTCATATGTGAGGAGCCTGCCGAAGTCACCGAACGTCCCGCCGCCGTCCTACGCGGGGCCGATCATCCGCGGGCTGTTCACCGCGGGAATGGTGATGCTGCTGTCGGCAGAGGAGATCGACCACGCGAAGGCGCATCCATCGCACGTCGAGGTGCGTCCCGACGCGGAGTATGGCAAGTATCTGAGCGGGCTCTGCACCGGATGCCACGGCCCGCAGCTCTCGGGAGGGAAGATTCCGGGATCGCCCCCCGACTGGAAGCCGGCGGCGAACATCACCCCCACCGGCATCGGCCGCTACACGGAGAACGATTTCATCACCGCGCTGCGGACCGGCCGTCGCCCCGACGGCTCAGCGATCGACAAGCAGATGCCCTGGGAGCACTATCAGCATATGAGCGATACGGAACTGAAAGCGATCTACTCTTATTTGCAGGGCGTGCCGGGGCGAGAATACGGGAACCGTTAGAGCAGGGGGTGAGGAGCAGGGGGCAGGGGGGAAGGACGCACAGCGTGAGGGGCAGGGAGCAGGGAGCCGGGAGCAGAGAGGTCGGTTGTTCAAACGCCACCCGCCTCGCGCGCTCTCCCACCCCCCTGCTCCCGACTCCTCACTCTCCTGGCTCCTCACACCATCGCGAATGTTTCCAATAACCCGCGGTCCTTCATGATCGCGACCAGCTTGTTGCCATACTCGGGATCGGTGGCATAGACACCGGTCAACGCCTGCGCGAACGCGATCGGGTCGGTCGGGTGCGCCAGCGCGGCGGCGTAGATCTTCTCGCCGTTCGGCCGCCGGCGATCGCAGATGAGACGCGCGTGATCGGCAAAGCTCTCGGCCATCGAATCGTAGCGCCGGAACTGCTGGGGGACGCGCACGGGCCGCCCGTTCACGAACTCGGTGGTCTCGAGCGTGATCGACGGCTCGCCGTCGCGAGCCTTGATGCCGAAGTAGTTGTTCGCCGCCCCCAGTCCGCGACGCCCCCAGTCGGACTCGAGCAGGAACTGAGCGACCGTCACCGGTGTGAGCGCCGGCGGATAGTCCTCCACGAGGGCGGCCGCGGTCTCGGCGGCATCGCAGGCCCGCTGGAGCGCGCTGCGCTTCCAGTCTTCCAGGCGGGCGTTCTTGGTCGTACTGATCGTCGCCATCAGAAAATCCTCAGCGTTGAACCTGCGTCGGCCGTCGCGTCCGGCGGCATCGCCAGCGCGCGAAAGGGTTTCGGGAACCAGGCCCAGTGGTCGTCGCACCAGACCAGCCCGTCGTACGACATGCCGCTCGACTCACCGGGGCGCACGTACTTCCACCGGACCCACGCCCGGTTCGGCGAGAGCAGGTGCGCGATGTGGCGATAGCCGGCGGGGAAGTGCGTCGAGAGCTCGTTGTCGTAGGCGAGCATGCCGGCCGGCGCGACGTGCGTTTCGAGTCGCGCGGCGGGTGGCGCCGTTACGTGTGGCGCGGTCTTCCAGATGCTCTCATACGCACGGCGTGCACGCTCCGCCGCCTCGGCTGCGAACACGCGGGCATAGTCGTCGGGACGCGGACGCAGCGACGTGGTCACCGATCCGTCGGTGTCGCGGGGAAGCGCGCGGAGCAACGGCTCGACCTGGCTCTGAATGATTGCGATCGCAGCGAGCGCGGTCTGGCGCGACGCATCGGCGCCGGTGGGCGGGGGCGGAGTGAATCGCGCGTCGACGCCGATCGCGCGGAGCGCCACGCGGGCGCGCTGGGCCGCGCTCGCGATGACCTCGCGCGGATGACGGACGAGCGCGTCGACGCGCGGCGCAAAGCCGGCGTCGGGCTGTAGATTGGCGGCGAGCAGCGCGCGCAGCAGCGTGCGCTCGTCGGTCGACGTCAGCCACTCGCCGATCTGCGTCGCCGACACGGACGGCAGCGCCGCGAGGGTCGCGCCGTCGATCGCGCCGCGAAAGTCGAGGACGCGCAGCCGGCACGCCGGATTGAAGGTGTAGATCGCGCGCTCGCCCGGGCTGCGCTCGAACGCCGCGAGTTCGGGCTCGCCGGGGAGAATCGGCTGCGGTGTGGACGACACGACCGCCCAGCGCAGCGGCTCGAGCCGAGCGCGCAGCGCGGAGAAATCACAGGCGGGATCGATGAGCAGAGAGGTCATGGAACCGTGGTGACGGTCGATTCATTGGGAAAGGAGACGCCCTGCATGAGGCGGATGAGGATGTCGCGCGTGGTCTCGAGCGGCACGCCGGTGATCGGATCGGGGGTGCCGACCGGAATCGTCTGCACGATATGACCGTCGGTATCGAAGAGCACAAGCGGCTGGCGCGACGCGGGATCGAAGATGGTGTTCATGTCGTCGCCGAGCACGACGCCGACGGGGAATTGCTCGTGCGCGATGCGCTGGCGGTCGGCCGCCGATGAGCGGATCGCCGGGAGCGTGACAGTCTCGGATTCGCGCGTGAACCGCAGATACCGGCGCACGGTTCCGTCTGGATCCGTCGCGGTGACGATGGTCGCACCGCCCACGAAGGATGCGCCGAGCTCGAGCTGCGCCACGGTCGGCCGGGGCGCGCGGAAGTCGGGCGAAGGCGCGGGGGTCGCGAAATGATCATAGCCTTCTGATTCGCGCATCCACATCGCGTGCAACTGGATGCCGGCGTCCGGAAATTCCGCGTGGAGCAGCTCCGCCATCGCTTGCAGCTCTTCGGCGAAGTGACCGCCCATGAGAAAGTCGACGACGACGAACCGGCGCTGCCCCTGCTCGAGAATGCGGCGCCGAATCTCGGCGAGCAGATGCGGCGTGCGCTGCACGAGGTCTTCCTCGCCCGCGCGTGGAGTGACGGCCTTCGGCACGCTCAGCGTCTCGGGGAACTCGGCCGCGCCGCGCGAGAGCACCTCGGCCAGGAACGCACCGCCGCGTTCGACGGCGAGCACGGCGTCGGGAGCGAGACTCTGAATGCGGTCACGCATGTCCTGCACGGCGATCACGTTCTCCTCGAGCGTCGCGGTGCAGATGAGCCCCTCGAGGTCGGCGAACGGACCCTTGCGCATGCGGTTGCGCAGCGCCTCGATCAACTCCTTGCCGTCGAGCCGGCGTCCCTGATCGGTCTCGAATTCGCGAATGGCGGCGATCAGTGCCGTGAGGTCGCGCGTGAGATGATCGGCGACGGCGGGCAGGATGGTGCGGAGTTCCTCGTGTACGCGCACGGCGACGGCGTCGCGTTCGGCGCGCATCCTCCGCTCGGCGTCGCGCATGCGGGCGAGCCGGCGATCGATGTCCGCTTCGCGCTCGCTCGACTCACCGCGGCTGCGCCACTGCTCGCGCTCCGCCTCGAGCGCCCGCTGGCGCGCGACGGTCGCCGCGATGCGCTCGTCGAGCAGCCGCTGCTGGGCCTGCGCTTCGCGGAGCGGCGCCGCGCGTTCCCGCAGCGACGTGGATGTCGTTTCGTCGTCGCCGATCGCTCGATTGCCCCGTCCGGCGCGACGACCGAGGAACGGCGGATCGTCGGGCGTCGGCGCGCCGTCGGCACGATGCGCGGCGGCGCGCTCGCGCACGACCTCGTCGCTCGCGCCGAGTGCGCGCATCACGTCCCAGTACGCGGCGCTGTCGGGGTCGAGCGCGGTGGTCGGCGCATGATAGTACGCTTCCCACTCGGCCCAGGACCGGAAGCGCTGATGCGTGTATTCGCCGGTCGTGGCGTTCACGAACTCGAGGTCGATCTGCGTGCGAACGCCGCCTGGAACCGACGGATCCGCGACCGGAGGCGCGACGGTGAACGCAGTGCGCGCGCGGCCAGCACCCGGCACGTCGAACTCGATGAATTCGGTGACGGGACGGCCGGCCATGCGCGCGACCATCGCGGTGATGTTGAGGTCGGAGCGCGAGGGGCCGCGATAGAGCGACGGGCCGTAGTCCGGATGATAGTGGAGCACCGGTTCCTGGCGCGCGGCTTCGGTCGGCATGCGAATGCTCATCGCGTCGCCGACGACCACCATGTACTCGTTCGTGTCGGCGTTCCGATAGATGCCGACCTCGCGCTGGCCGTTCCAGCGGCGAACCTCGAAGTCGTACGCCGCATACGCACTGTCGATGTCGGCGTGCCACGGATACCGCGCCGGGCGCGGTGGTTCGCCGTCGGCAACGGGCAGCGACCCGGCGCCGAGGTTGCCGCGGCGCATGCCCTCGATCCAGTCCTCGTGTCGTTGACGCAGTTGATCGCGCCGACCCTCGGGCGTGTCCGCGAATTCGGTGCGTCGCGGGCCACGCAGGTCTGGCTGGTCGCGGTAGGAGCGGTCCGTCGGTGAATCCTTCGAGAAGAGGCGCGGCGGCTGGTCGAGGTATTCGGGGCGCTCGAGCCGGCCGGCTGCCATCGCGGCGCGCTCACGCGGCGTGATCGCGTCGACCTCGGCGAGACGCCGACGGAGGTTGTCGAGCGTGTGTTCATTGCGATCGGCCAGGCCGAGTACACGGCGCGGGTCGCCGGCGCCGGCGTGGAATTCCGCCTCGAGCGATCGATCGATCATCTGATGCGCCTCGATCTCGAGCTCGAGCTTGGCGCGGTAGAGTGACAACTGCTCATCGAGGGAGAGGCTGTTCCACCGATCCATCGTCGCCTCGTCGAGACGGCCGACCTGGCCGCGCCGCGAAGGGTCGTTCGCCTGGACGAGATGCGGGCCTTCCTCGGCGAGGCGCGAGATCGGCGTGCCTTCGCGAATGATGACGATCGGCTCACCGCGCACGATGATCGTCGCGACGGGGCCGTGCATGCTGCGCGTGAGCTCGTAGTAGTGGTCGGGGCGCAGCACGACCACCATCGTGTCGGCCAGCTCGGCGCGCTGCGCCTCGGGCACGTGGCGCAGCAGGGCGTCCTGCATCGCGGTGACATGCTCGTCAGCCTGTCGCATCGACGCGCGCGTGACGCGGCGATCGCCTTCCGGATGCGCGAGGTTGTACTCGACGCCCGACGCGTCGCGCAGGATGATCCGGACGCGCTCGGCGTGGGCGAGGATCTCGTGCGGGACCGGCGTCCGCTGCTCCGGGATGATGAGCACCGGATTGCCCTGGAGGCGTTCACCGAGTTGCGCGCCGAACGTGCGCGCGTTCGCCTCGAGCAGTTCGGCGTTGCTGCCGACGTGCGCGATGCGGGCGTCCGCATAGAAATCGACGACCTTGTTCATCTTCGCGATGACGTCGTCCACCGGCGACTCGGAGAGCTGGCTCGAGAAACGCTCGTGGATCTCCGGGCCGAACACCCGGCGCGGATCGATGATGATCTCGTCGCCCATGGTGTACGAGTCGACGCGCAGGTATTTCCCGGGGCGATCCGGATTCTCGACGTAGACTTCGTTGAAGCGGTATCGCCCCTCCAATTCAGTGTTGAAGCTCTGGCCGCGATCGCGGCGTTCCATGATCTCATCGAAGCGCGTCCGCTCGGCGTCAGGCGCCTCGAGCACGGCCCGCTCCATCGGCGTGAGCTCTGCGGTGTCCTCCTTCGAGAAGAGGCGCGGAGGCTGCTCGAGATACTGCGGCGGCTCCTCGCGCCCGGCGGCCATCGCGGCGCGGCGCTCCGGCGAGATGGACGTGACCTCGTCCGAGCGCGCGCGCAGGTTGCGCAGCGTCGCCTCGTTCCGCTCCATGTCCGCGGCGATGCGTATCAACGCTTCGGGTGACTCCGCTCGGCCGAGCTCGCGCAGCAGCGAGGCCGCAATGTGCTCGTGCGCCTCGATCTCGAGGCCGATCTTGGTCTGATACAGCCCGAGCTGGGTGTCGAGGTCGAGGTTGTCCCAGTTGGCGAGCGTCGCTTCGTCGAGCCGTCGTGCGCGCGCGGCCGTCTCACGACGGCGCGCCTGCAGGAGGTGCGGACCTTCGTCCGATAGATGCGCGAGGTTCGCGCCTTCGCGAATGACGACGACCGGGCGTCCGTTCTCGATGACCGTGACGACGTTGCCCGCTTCGCTGCGCGTGAAGTTGCGGAACTCGTCCTCGCGCATCACGCGAATCGGGACATCGCCGAACTCGGCGCGAGCTTCCTCCGGAACGTGGCGCAGCAGCTCCTCGCGCATCTGTTGCACGACCGCGGGCTCTGGATACATCACCGCGCGGGTGGGCACCATTCCGCCGTGGGTGGCCACGTGCTCGAGATTGACGAAGCGACCGACCGCGTCGCCTCCGGCGCGTCCGTGCATGTCGAGGAAGTGCAGATCCTCCGCGGCGCGCTCGAGTGCCTGGCCGGTCAGCTTCGGGAGCCCCATCTCCTCGCGCGTGCGATTGATCGCCGCCGCGGCGTCGTGCAAACGCTGGTTGTAGGAGCGCTGTCCGATGCTCTCGGCGCCGCCTTCGGCGAGGCCCTGCAGCGCGGCCTGCAAACCCGCGTGGCCCATCTCGACCAACGCGTCGCCGGCGTCGCCGTGGAAGACGCCGTTCTCGACGTTGTAAAGAATCTCGGCGCCGCGGCCGGCCATCGTGCTCACGCCGGAGATGACAGCGCGCGTGACGCCTCGCTGCGCGAACGCGCGAACGCTCGATGCGAACGTGTTGCCCGTCGCCGCCTGCATGCCGTTGCCGATGAACTGACCCACTCGCCCCACGCCGCGCAGCGCCGTGCCGGCGATCGTGTTGCCGATGCCGCCGCGTGCGGCGATCGCCTGCGCCTCGCGGCTGATCGCGAGGCCGTTGCGGCCGAGCGCTTCGATCGACTGTGTCAACGCCGCGGTCGATGCGCCCGAGAGCGCGCCGCGGATGAGACCATCGAACAGGCCGCCGAGCGGATCCTTGCCGTCCCAGGTGCGTTCGTCGAGCGCGGCCTGACCGACTCCGCTGATCGAGCCGGCGATCGCGCCGATGATGATCTGGTCGACGATCTGATTGCCGGTGAAGATGCGCGACAGCGTGCTCAGAGCTTCGGCCGCCTGCGTCGCCGCCTGCGCGCCCTTGGCGGCCACCTGCGCCGCGGCGCCGAGCTGCGCGCCGACACCCGCGGTGATCGCCTGAATGGCGGTCATGCCGAGGTCGATGCCAGCCTGTTCCCAGCCGTAGCGTCCGCCCTTGATGACGTAGTTCGCCGACATCGACGCCAGGCCGGTGATGATGGCAGCGGCGACGAGCGGCGTCGCCGCGCCTCCGGTGGCGACGATGATGACCGCGGCGGCGACGGCACCGAGCACGGCGATGCCGGTCGTGAAGATGTCCGCGAACGCGTCGATACGCCGCGCGTAATCCTCGGCGACGGTCTGCGCGATGCTCGTCGTCGCCAGGAAGCTGTCGCGGTCGGTGCCGAGGTATTCGCCGGTTTCGGGGTTGAAGTTCGGCAGCGTCGCGAGGAGCTCGCCGCGCCGCGTCATCGCGACCGGACCGCCCGCCAGCAGCTCGATCTGGCGTTCGGTGTTCGTCATCACCTGGTCGGCGAGCGTGTCGTCGGCGAGGAACGAACCGAAACCGCCGGCTTCGCGCCGCTGTTGCTGCAAGGCGAACGCGGCGTTCTCGAGGCGCTCCTGATCCGTGCGCGCCGCGCCCATGAGCGCGCGCTCCATCCGCAGCCGATCGTCGCCGGAGAGCTCCGTGAACGTTCCACCTTCTCCGAAGGTGCCGAGGTCCGCGTCGAGCGACGCTCCGTCGTTCTGGTTCGCGTACTCGATGCGCATCTGCGCGATCTCGTCGCGATTCATCCGCTCGGTGAAGCGGAAGAGCATTTCCTCGTTCGTGCCGCAGCCGCGCATGGCGAGCGACATCGCGCGCGCGGCGGTGGCGGGGGACGGACGTGCCTCGGTGAGCAGCCCTTCCGCGACCTGCTGGCTCAGGTGATCGTCGCCGAACCGGCGGGCGAACCGCTCCACGAGACGACGGCGCGCCGCGACGACGTGATCCTCGTGCATCGCCGCCGTGGGATCGTGCGGGTCGGTCGGCAGCGCGCTGTCTTCGATGGCCGCATCCCCGCCGGCGTACGTCTGCGCGGCGAGCATGAGCACGCGTGCGCGGTCGCGCGACGCCTCCTCGACGTCCCGCTGATGCGCCTCGCGCTGCTCGGGCGTGGCGTTCGGCGGCAGCGGCGTGAAGCGATCGTCGAAGGTGGCGCGATCCAGATTGAGAATGTCCGGATCGTCGCCGCGCTGAAGCTCGACCCCGATTCGTGCCGCGCGCGCTTCGACGCTCGAGCCGCCGCTCGTCATGAGCGCAGCCGCGAGATCGCCGTTCGCACCGTCGAGCCGATGCATCTCGACGTGCATCTGGCCGTCGTCGACGAGCACGGGCACGGCGCGCGTGACATACGCGATGGCGCGCGCCTGCGGATCCGACGGGACGGCCGCGTCGGGATTCGTCGGGTCGGCGATGTCCTCGTCGCGAACCAGTCCGCCCAGCGCCGCGACAGCCGCCGTGCGACGATCCTCAGCCGACATGTCCTGCGTCGAACGCCAGTCGCCCTCGTCGGGAGCGCCGGTGTACTGCTCGATCGCGCGGTGCGTGGCGTCGGCGTCGTCGTCGGCGCGCGCCTCGTCGATCGCATCGCGCATGCGGTACGCGTCGGCGACAGCGTACTCGCCCCGTGCGAGAGCGTCGAACACCTCGAGGTCGGTGCCGTCGAGCGCGTCGCGCACCTCGTTCATCGCCGCCTCGTCGCGGCCGAGCTCCGCGAGCTGGTCCGGCGACAGTGCACGCATGACCGCTTCGATGCGCGCTTCGTCGTCGTTGAACGTGCCCAGCGAGTCGGCGAGCTCGATCCTGGCTCCGGCCACCGCGTCGCCGCGGAGATAGGCCATCGCCGCGTCGTAGTCGTCGCTTCCGTAGTCGAGGAAGCGCTCGAGATCGACGTAGAGCGATCGGCCGCCCGTGTGATCGGGGTAGACGCTGAATGCCAGCGCGCGCCCTTTCGGCTCGGTGAGGCCGCGGAGCGCCGCGATCATGTCCTCCTCGTCGACGGTGCCGAGGAAGCCGCCGCTCGCCGCGCGCACGACATGCTGTGCGCGTTCGCGAAGCTGGCGCTCGGTCTGTGCGCCGGTGTCCTTCAGCTGCTGCGCGAAGAAGTCGGAAAGCGGCAGATGCTGCGTCAGATACTCGAGCTCCGCTTCGGTCTGTGCGGTCAGCCCTTGCGGGCCGGCCGGCTCGCCGCCGCCGGGACGCGGCGCCGCGGCGGGAGTCCCGGCGCCGTCGGTACTCGCCGCCGCGGCGTCGGTCTCGCAGTGACCGCACGTATCGGCCGCCGCGGGCTCGGCCCCGTCCGCGTCGGATGGCGCGGGCGACTCCGGCACGGGGACGGGAACACCCGTGAGCAAACTCGTAAGCTGCGCCGCCGCCTGCTCCCGCTTGGCAGCGATCACGACGCTCATTCGGCGCGTGAGCGGCAGCGTCCAGTTCTGCGCCGCGGCCGTCACCGTGCCGGCGAGCTGTCCGAACGCGTCGACGAAGTTGCCGACGCTCTGATCGAACTGCAGCCCGGCCTGCGAAAGCTGGGTATCGAGCGTCGATTCGTGGCGAACGAGATCGGCGGCCGCCGCCGTCCGCTGTCCGGTCAGCCGTTCGTCGACGCTCTGCTCGAAGCGCTCGCGATTTCCGGCGAGTCGCTCGTCGAGCGACGCATGGGTGCGGCGAATGCCGTCGAGCACCGGCGCCGGCGCGCGCGTCGCAGTGTCGAGCACCGGGGCGGCACCTCGCGGTGCGACGCTCGCGAAGCTCTGCTCGAGCCCCTGCGCGGCGCGCCAGAACGACGGGAGCGCGCCGCGCGCCGCACTCTGCACGCCGCTGACGGCCGCCTGAGCTTCGGCGCGCAGTCCGAACAGCGCGGCGCGGGCCTGGCTGGCCAACCGGCTCTTCTGCGCCTCGCGCTGTGTCGCGACGTTGCGCAGGAACGCGGCCCGCATGTCGGCGAGTGCGGTCCGGCCGGCGTGGGTCTGCTGGGTGAGGGTCGTTCGCGCGTGACGCAGCGCGTTGGCGACCGCCGACCGCCCCTCGGCGGCCATCGCGGTGTTGGTCTGGGTCAGCTCGTTGCTGAACGAGCAGCGCAGACTGCACAGGGTCGTTTCGCGCGAGGTCTCCCACGCTCGCGTGCGATCGTCGATACGGCGATTGATGCGCGTGGCCTCGCTGTCGACCCAGCGCGGAATACGCCCCTGGCGCGACTCGTTCTTCGCTCCCTCGAGATAATCCGCGGCGTCGGTCGGATAGTTCGTCTCGCGGCTGAAACTCCACAGGTTCATCGCGAGGAGAATCGAATCCGCCGTCGCGCGCGTGACGAGGATCGACGAGTTGAACGCCGCGAGATGTCCGGCGACGAGACTCTCGACGACCGAAGTGATCTCTCCGGCCGAGCGGCGCTCCCCCGCGTCGATGAGCCGATAGGCGCGGCGGCCCGATTGTTCGATCGCCACGCTGGTGAGCGCGCTCGAAGTCTCGAGACGCACCAGCGCGGCTGACGCGACCGCCTCGAAGCCGGCGGACGCGCGATCGGCGGCGGCGTCGGCCGCCTGCTGGTCGCTTGCGAGATCGGTGATGATCCGTTCGGCCGCCGTATCGTAGCGACGCTGCATGTCACGCATGAGCGACGCGGCGTTCGCGACGAACACCGCCTGCTCGTCGCGCGCGTGCGTCGCGACGTCGGCGTACGCGCGTCGTGCGCGCTCGGAGGCGTCTCTGGTTTCGCGTACCGAGAGCTCGGCCTCGCGCTGCGAGTCCTGTCGATCGTCGGTCGCGGCGGTGTCGCCTTGTGCACGGCGCGCGGCCGGCGAACGCTCGTCGGGCTTCGGCAACGACGACTCGTCGAGCTCCGCACGCAGCGGCCACTCGGGAGCGAGCGGCGGCAGCTCGAGGCTCGGCGGCGAGAGCGGCTCGTCGGTCGCGCTCAGCACTTCGGGCGGAAGCGACGACTCGCGACCCGCCTCCTCATCCTGCTCCTCGCCGCCGCGCCGCGACCGACCAGCGGAAGATCCGCGCGATCGCTCGGATCTTCCGGGAGCGCTTCCCGCGATGGCATCGACCACCTGGCCCGCAAGCGCGCCGAGGCTCGCGACGGTCGACGTGGCGACGTCGCGTGCAACGGAGCCGGGCGTCGGCGCATCTGCGCCGTGCGAATCCGTCGACGATTCCGGCGTCCGCGGAGCAGTGCCGCCGAGCGCCGGATGGCGACCCGTCGCCGTCGGGGGTCGCGCCGTGCTTCCACCGGCGAGCGAAGGCGGCGTGGGGGCCGCGGGAGCCGGG
>Ga0164243_10000700_pt1 | contig 59177 bp, 52 predicted proteins | sample OricompcompostOP_FD_108781 | JGI IMG/M metagenome (GOLD analysis project Ga0164243, IMG submission 108781) | Organic Plus compost microbial communities from Emeryville, California, USA - Original compost - Organic plus compost (OP) | ecosystem: Engineered > Solid waste > Mixed feedstock >... | reverse complement strand
TGTGGTGCAGGAAGGCGATCTCGCCGACGTCTGGCAGCATCCGGCGGATGCCTGGACAGCCCTCTTCCTCGGCTACGCCCGGGTGCTCGAAGGGTCGGCGGCGGTCGCCGTACTCGATGCTGCCGGACTCCCCGCCGACGCGGAGGATCCCGCCGTCGCCGTACGCCGCTCCGCCCTCGTCCTCGATGAGAACGGGCCGCTGCGGGGCGTGGTCGTCTCCGCCCGGGCCACCCCGGACCAGGTGCGGCTGGTCGTCGACGCGGCCGGGATCGGCGAGGTCGACGCGGTCGGCGGCCACGCCCCTGGTCCCGGTGAGAGCGTCCGCCTGCGGGTGGTGCCGTCAAGGCTGGCGGTGCCCGGACCCCGAGTCGCCTAGACCAGGCCGGCTCCGGCATCATGGGCGGATGCTTCGCCGCTCCCGCCGCCGGTCCATCGCCCTGCTGACGCTGGCGATGGTGCTGTCGGTCGGCGGGCTCACGATCGTCTCCGCCCCGGCGCAGGCAATGCTGCCGCGGGACGCCGAGTCCCCCTGGACGCCGTCCTCCGTGGCGCCGCCGACACCGGCGAAGCCACGCCAGGACTCCTCGACGCCGGCGAAGCTGCCCAACCCCAGCAACCCACTCGTCGGCGGACCGTGGGCGGTCTACCACGGCAACCAGGACGGCGTCTGGCCCGCCTACGAACGAGCCTCCGGCGCCACCAAGACGCTGCTGGGAAAGGTCGCGCTCAACCCCCGGGTGCGCTGGTACCACTCCGGAGTCACCGCCGACAAGCTCGCCGGCAAGCTGCGCAGCGAGATCGCCGAGCAGACCGCCAGCGATCAGAACGCGCTGGTCCAGATCGCCTGGTTCTACCTCTGGCCGCACGGCGAAGGTGCTCGCAACCGGCCGCTCTCCCGCGCCGAGCAGGCCGACTATCGGCACAAGGTCGACATCGCTGTCGACGTCATCGGCCGCACCCGGATGGCGATCGTGCTCGAGCCCGACCTCGCGCTCACCGCACCCCCGATGCGCAAGCAGGAGATGTCCACGGCCGACGCCGGCGTACGCCAGTCGCTGGTCGCCTACGCGGCCAAGAGGTTCTCCTCGCTGCCGCGCACGGCGGTCTACCTCGATGCCGGAGACGCCGACTGGCTGACCCTCGAGAAGGCGACCAGCGTGCTACGCAACAGCGGAGTGCAGTATGCCCGCGGGTTCGCGCTCGGTGCCATCCACTACGGATCGGTGCCGATGGAGGTGTCCTACGGCGTCCGGCTCCGCGACGCGCTCGAGAGCGCCGGCCTCGGTGAGAAACACTTCGTCATCGACACCGCCGACAACGGCAAGGCGTTCACCTTCCCGGAGTACTACACCAAGCATCCGCGCGGGAACTTCGACAACGCCGAGCCCTGCGGGAGCCTTGCCGAGCTCCGCTGCGACACCCTCGGGCACGCGCCCACCTGGGACACCGGCGTCGACGGGGTCGGTCTGACCGACCTGCAACGGCAGCAGGCGGCGACGTACGTCGATGCTTACCTGTGGTTCGGCCGGCCCTGGCTGGTCAACCAGGCGGCGCCGTTCTCGCTGGCTCGGACCCTCCAGGTGGCCCGGAGCACGCCGTACGACCAGACCAACGTCACCAGCAAGTGACCAGGTCTTTAGACTGACCGGCATGTATCGCCGCGCCCAGCTCCTGATCGGAGTCAATGCGCTGGGGATCGGGATCGCAGCGATCGTCCTCTCGATCACCGGTGGACACCATCTGATCGACCCCGACGGCAGCTTCCTCGGGCCGTCCTGGTTCCGGCTGCCGCTGCTGCTCGGGCTGGCGATCCTGGTGGACCTGGTCCCGCGGACGCTGTGGCTCTCCAAGGGCCGTCCGAAGGCGATGCCCGCGCTGTTCCGAGAACGGCTCCGCAACCACTGGAGCCGAGAACGCCTCACCCTGGTGGCGCTCGGCGTGATCGGCTTCTACATCGTCTACGTCAGCTATCGGAACCTGAAGTCGTTCCTGCCGTTCTTGATCCACACCAAGTACGACCGCGAACTCCATCTCATCGACCACGCGGTGCTCTTCGGCCACGACCCCGGCGTGCTGATGCAGAACATCTTCGGCACCGGGCCGCTGGCGTACTTCTTCTCCTACGTCTACCTGTGGTTCCTGCCGCTGGTGCCGATCGCGGTCACGATCTGGATCGTCTGGTCGCGCAATCTTGCCTATGGCTACTGGTTCGTGGGTGCCCAGTGCGTCGCCTGGACACTGGGGACGATCTCCTACTACTGCCTGCCGACGCTGGGCCCCGGCCTCGCCTACCCGCAGATCTACAGCGACCAGCCGGACACACCGGCCAGACAGTTGATGGATGCCCTGGTCAACGGTCGGCAGAAGGTGTTGTGGGACCCGATCGCGAACTCGATCCAGTCAGTGGCCGGCTTCGCCTCACTCCACTGCTGCATCACGCTGCTGACCGCGCTGATGGTGCAATACACGATCCGCAACCGCTTCATGCGGATCTTCTTCTGGATCAACTTCGGCGTCACCGCGTTGGCCACCATCTACTTCGGCTGGCACTTCCTCTCCGACGACGTCGCCGGGGTGATGATCGCGCTGGTCTCCTTCTACATCGGCGGGATCTGCTCGGGACAGGTCTTCCGACGCAAAGGGGTGCGCAAGCTCGCCGAGGAGTCGGCGCAGATCAAGGCCCGCGAGTCGAAGGTCGCCACCGAGCTGGCCTGATCCTGTCGGCCTGGCCGCGGGCCTAGTGTGGCGACATGGTCACTGCCGCAGATCTGACCGCCCTGCTGGACGGTCGGTACGCCGACGTACGCACCCGGGTCCGGGCCGAGCTCGCCGCCCGGGCCGCCTTCCTCGACGAGGTGGAGGAGTTGCCCCGCGAGAGCTACCGGGAGCGGGTCCGCGAGACGCTGGTCGAGATGGCCGGGACCGGTCTGACCGCGCTCGGCTTCCCGGAGGAGTACGGCGGGGCCGGCGACGTCGGCGCCTCGATCGCGGCCTTCGAGACGTTGGCTGCCGGTGACCTCTCCCTTCTGGTGAAGAGCGGCGTGCAGTTCGGGCTCTTCGGTGGCGCGATCTTGCAGCTCGGCACCCGGCGCCACCACGACGCCTACCTCGCCGACATCGTCGCCGGGCGCCTGCTCGGATGCTTCGCGATGACCGAGCACGGTCACGGCTCGAACGTCGCCGCGCTCAAGACGGTGGCCACCTACGACCCGGCCGGCGACGAGTTCGTCATCGAGACCACCCGTGAGGACGCCTACAAGGACTACATCGGCAACGCCGCGGAGCACGGCGAGCTGGCCGTCGTCTTCGCTCAGCTCGTGGTCGCGGGCGAGGCGCGCGGCGTACATGCCCTAGTGGTGCCGATCCGGGTGGATGGACAGCCGGCCCCCGGCGTACGGATCGCTGACGACGGGCCGAAGATGGGGTTGAACGGCGTCGACAACGGCCGGCTCTGGTTCGACGGCGTCCGAGTGCCGCGCACGGCGCTGCTCGACCGGTTCGCCGAGGTGACCTCGGCGGGGGAGTACGTCAGCGACATTGAGAACCCGAACCGGCGCTTCTTCACCATGCTCGGGACCCTCGTACAGGGCCGGGTGAGCGTCGGCGGTGCGGCCATCGCCGCCTCCGAGGTCGCGCTCACCATCGCGGTGCGCTATGCGCTGCGCCGCCGTCAGTTCGAGGCACGCTCGACCGACGAGGAGGAGCTGCTCCTCGACTACGGGCAGCATCAGCGTCGACTGCTGCCGCTGGTCGCGCGGACCTACGCGCTGCGGTTCGCCCAGGAGGTCGTCCGCGACGAGCTGCATGCCATCTTCAGCGGCGCCGACTCAGAGGAGAAGTCACGCCGCGAGCTGGAGTCGCGGGCCGCGGGCACCAAGGCGCTCGGAACCTGGCACGCCACCCGGGCGATCCAGGAGTGCCGCGAGGCCTGCGGGGGAGCGGGCTATCTGGCGCAGAATCGGTTCGCCGCGCTCAAGGCCGATACCGATGTCTTCACCACCTTCGAGGGCGACAACACCGTCCTGCTGCAACTGGTCGCCAAGGGGCTGCTCACCGATTACTCCGGCGAGTTCGAGGAGATGGACCAACTCGCCATGGTCCGCTTCGTCGCCGGCCTCGCCGTCGACACCGTGCTGGAGAAGACCGCCGTCCACAAGCTTCTCGAACGGGTCCGGGACCTGCTTCCCGCCGGTGACGATCGGGAGTCGGAGGACGTCGGTCTCCGCGACGGCGACTACCACCTCGCGATGCTGCGCTTCCGCGAGGAGCACATGCTGGCCGGCGTCGCCCGGCGACTCAAGAGCGGCATCGATCGTGGAATGAACCCCGGGGACGTCTTCTCGCGGGTCCAGGACCATGTCATCGGCGTCGCCCGGGCGCACGTGGAGCGGCTCGTGCTCGAGGCGTTCGTCGCCAGGGTGCGTGCGCTCCCGGCGGGTGAGCTGCGTGACCTGATGGACCTGGTCTGCGACCTGCATGCGCTGGCCACGATCGAGGCCGACCGGGCTTGGTTCATCGAGCACGGCCGACTCTCGGTGCAGCGCTCCAAGGCCATCACCGCCGAGGTGAACCGGCTCTGCCGGCGGGTGCGTCCGCAGGCGCGGCTCCTCGTCGACGGCTTCGCCGTCCCCGAGCCGCTGCTGCGTGCCGGGGACCTGCTCGGCTCAGTGGCACAAACCCCGCGATAGCGGGCCCACCGGCATGCTGGACGCACCGGCGCCGTGATGGCAGACGATCCCGCGATCGTGGGGAATGGCGGGCTCGTCCCCGTTGAACTGCGTCAGAACCCCGCAGCTGCGAGGTTCTGATGAGGGGGCGGGAGGCCTCAGTGGCCGCCGCTGGCCTTGAGCCGGTCGTAGGAGGCCTGGATCTCCTTGACCGCCGCGGCCTTGTCGACCCAGCCGGAGCCCTTGACCTCCTTGCCGGGCTCGAGGTCCTTGTAGCGCTCGAAGAAGTGCTTGATCTCGTCGAGGTCCCAGTTGGACACGTCGTGCACGTCCTGGAAGGCGTCGAAGCGGGGGTCGACCGGGACACAGAGGATCTTGTCGTCGCCGCCCTTCTCGTCGACCATCTGGAACATCCCGATCGGACGGCACTTGATCACGATGCCCGGATAGACGGGGTAGGGCAGCATGACAAGTGCGTCCAGCGGGTCGCCGTCGTCACCGAGCGTGTCCTCGATGTAGCCGTAGTCGGCCGGGTAGGCCATCGAGGTGAACAAGGTACGGTCGAGCCGGATCTTGCCGGTCTCATGGTCGACCTCGTACTTGTTGCGAGAACCTTTGGGGACCTCGATCAGCACGTCGAACTCCAGAACCACTTTTCACGCCTTCCCATCGGGCGGCCCGTCGGCCGCGGGCGGCCGGCTGGCCGCCCCCACAGGTGATCGGGGACCAGTGTCCACCACAATGGCGGGGCCCACGCATGGAGGAGGATAACCGTGAAGCGACCCGCAGATCGCCGCCGGTGGCCGGTTGTCGTCCTCCCGCTGGTGCTCGCGCTGATCGTGGTGGCCGGTGGGGCGACCTACGCCTTGGGCTGGGTGGACCACTGGCGCGGTACCGACGTCCCGCCCACGCCCCCCGCGCCGCAGCTCTCGCTCGCTCCGGTCGCGGTCGGCGCGACCCAGATCGCCGCCGCCCACCGAGGTGGTAGGCCGAAGGCCGACGCGGTACGCCGGGCGCTGAGTGGCCTCCTCAAGAGCAAGCGGTTCGGCAAGCGCGTGCACGCCGTGGTCGCGCCGCTGTCGGGCAAGCCGGTCTTCACCCTGGACACCCGCCCGGCGACCCCGGCGTCGACGACCAAGCTGCTCACCACCACGGCGGCACTGCAGGTGCTGGGGCCCGACCGCCGGTTCACCACCTCGGTCGCCCAGCAGGGCGCCCGAGTCACGCTGGTCGGCGGCGGCGACCCGCTCCTCTCCCGGAGTGATCTGTCCGCACTAGCCAGTGCCGCCGCGGAGAAGCTGCGAGCCGCCGGGGTGCGCGCGGTACGCCTCGGCTACGACACCTCGCTCTTCAGCGGACCCTCGGTCAGCCCGGAGTGGCCGAAGACCTATCTCCCCGAGGATGTGGTGGCGCCGATCAGCGCGCTCAGTGTTGACGAGGGGCACGAGCCGGGGCCGGACGGCGAACTCGGCACCGGCGACGACACCCGCAGCACCGATCCGGCTGGAGACGCCGCCCGCGTCTTCGCGAAGGCACTCGCGAAGGCCGGGGTGAAGGTCAAGGGCGCGCCGGTCGCGCGCGCCTCCCGGGGGAGCGTGATCGCGAGCCGGGAGAGCGAACCGCTCGGACTCATCGTCGAGCACACCCTCCAGCTGAGCGACAACGAGGCTGCCGAGATCCTAGCCCGCCAGACCGGGCTGAAGGTCGGCACCGGTGGCTCCTTCACCGGCGGCGTACAGGCGATCGTGAAGACGCTTGGCAAGCTCGGCGTACCTGCCGACGAGATCCACCTCTACGACGGCAGCGGACTCTCCCGCAAGGACCTGATCAGTCCGTTGGCGATCGCCGACGTCCTGCAGATCGCCGCATCTCACGCCGAGGCCAGCGCGGTACTGTCCGGCCTTCCGGTCGCCGGCTTCAAGGGATCGCTGGCGACCCGGTTCGACGACGACTCACCATCGGTGACCCTGGGCGACGTCCGCGCGAAGACCGGCACCCTGACCGGCGTCCACGCGCTCGCCGGGATCGTCCGTGACACTCAGGGCACCCCGATGATCGTCGTCGTGATGGCCGACCGGGTACCCCCCGACGGAGCCCTCGACGCTCGTGAGGCCCTCGACGAGGCGATGTCCGCCATCGCCACGTGTCGCTGCTCTTGACCTCGAGTCGGGCTGGTGCCAGCTCCCAGAACGCCGAGTCGGCGAGGGAGTGTCGGATAACGTCGGGCGCATGACGAAGCACCGCGCCGAGGACCCGCCGGACATGGTCGACTGGGACCTCGCCGTACGCCTTGGCGGGCGGCTGGCCGGAGACGGGCCGCAGGTGGCACGGGAGGAGGCTGCGGCGGCGGTCGCCGAGTTGCGACAGGATGCCGCAACGGCGACCGGATACGTCCGCGACTACACCGGCCTAAACGCACCCGACAACACCGCGCCGGTGCTGGTCGTCGATCGGAAGGGCTGGATCCAGGCCAATGCCGACGCCTTCAGCACGGTGATCGCCCCGGTCATCGATCAGGTCACCAAGAAGCGGGTGCCGGGTGCGGTCGCGAAAGCGGTCGGTGCCAAGGTGACGGCGGTCGAGGTCGGCGGCCTGCTCGGCTTCTTGTCGGCCAAGGTGCTCGGCCAGTTCGACCCCTTCTTCGAGCCCGCTGGCCGGCTGCTCTTGGTCGCGCCGAACATCGTCCACGCCGAGCGCGAGCTCGACGTCGACCAGACCGACTTCCGGCTCTGGGTCTGCCTGCACGAAGAGACCCACCGGGTGCAGTTCACGGCCAGCCCATGGCTGCGCGACCACCTGTTCGCCCAGGTCGAGGGACTCGCCGAGACCATGAATCTCACCGAACTCAGTGGCGAAGGGCTCAAGCGCATCACCGGCCAGATCAGCGAGGCGATCAAGGGCAACGGCAACTTGCTCGAGGCGGTCGCCAGCCCGGAGCAGCGGGCAATCCTCGACCGGGTCACCGGGATGATGTCCCTCCTCGAGGGGCATGCCGACGTGGTGATGGACGGTGTCGGTCCCACGGTCATCCCGTCGGTCGAGCAGATCCGGAAGGTCTTCAACAAGCGCCGTCAGGGGATCGGGACGCTCGATCGTCTGCTTCGCCGCCTGATGGGGCTCGACGCGAAGATGGCGCAGTACCGCGATGGTGCGAAGTTCGTCCGTGCCGTCGTCGACAAGGTGGGCATGGCCGACTTCAATGCCGTCTTCGCCGGTCCGGACAACCTTCCCGCCAAGGCCGAGATCGCCGACCCGGGGGCGTGGATCAGGCGCGTCCTCTGATGGGACCCGACCCCGCGGTGGCCGCCTGTCGAGTGGCCGTACGCCGGGCGCTGCCGGTGACATCGGCGGACGATGGCGGCTTCGGCCGACCGCAGGTGCGCGGCCAAGGCTGCGTACTCGTCGCCTGCTCGGGCGGCGCCGACTCGCTCGCACTGCTGGCGGCGGCGATCTTCGAGGCGCACAAGGCGTCGATGCGTGTCATTGGCGCCGTGGTCGACCACGGACTGCAGGAGGGCTCTGCGGCACATACCGGCAGGGTGGTCGAGCAGATGGCCCGTCTCGGCGCCGACGAGACCGCCTCGATCAGGGTCGCCGTGGATCCGGGGCCGAGCGGCATCGAGGCCGGCGCGCGAGCGGCCAGGTACGCCGCCTTCGGCCGGCTCGCGGTGCACTTCGACGCCGACGTCGTCCTGCTCGGCCACACCCTCGACGACCAGGCCGAGACCGTCCTCCTCGGGCTCACCCACGGCTCCGGCCCCCGGAGCCTGCAAGGGATGCGCGATCTCTTCGACCAGGACGGGGTCGCCTTCGTCCGCCCCTTCCTCCAGATCAGTCGCCGACAGACGGAGCAAGCCTGCCGGGCCCAGGGTGTCTCCTGGTGGGAGGACCCCCACAACAGCGATCCGCGGTTCGTCCGATCCCGGATCCGGCACACCGTGATGCCGATGCTGGAGCGGGAGCTCGGCCCCGGCATCGCCGAGACGCTGGCGCGCACGGCCGGTCTGATCCGGGCCGACGTGCAAGCGCTGGACTCGATGGCCGAGGCGAGTCTGGGAGCGGCGCAGGACGGTGCGGGCGGGCTGGACACCTCCGTGCTCGAGACCTACCAGGACGCGATCAGGACGCGCGTCATCCGGCTGGCGGCGATCCGGGCGGGTGCGATCGCCGGGGAGCTCACCCGGGAGCACATCTATGCGGTCGCCGACATCGCTCGCAGAGCCCAGGATCACCGCCGAATCCAGCTGCCGGGTCACCTGACGGCGTACCGAGTGGGGACGTCCCTCCGGTTCGGCCCGACCGGTGTGGAATCCTGAGCCGTATGGATTCGGCGCGCGTCGGGGACGACCTGGTCAAGGTGCTGTTCACCGAGGAGCAGATCAAGGAGAAGATCGCGGAGCTGGCGGCCCGCATCGAGGCGGACTACGCAGGCAAGGATCTGGTGCTGGTCGGCGTCCTGCGGGGTGCGGTCATGGTCATGGCCGATCTCGCCCGCTCCCTCGACCGGCACGTCGAGATGGACTGGATGGCGGTCTCGTCGTACGGCTCGGGCACCAAGTCGAGCGGGGTGGTCCGGATCCTCAAGGATCTCGACTCCGACGTCACCGGTCGGCACGTGCTGATCGTCGACGAGATCATCGACACCGGTCTCACCCTCACCTGGCTGACCTCCAACCTCTCCTCGCGCGGTCCGGCGAGCGTCGAGATCGCCACTTTGCTCCGCAAGCCGGATGCGCAGCAGATGCCGGTGGAGCCGAAGTACGTCGGCTGGGACATCCCCGACGAGTTCGTGGTCGGCTACGGGCTCGACTTCAACGAGCGCTACCGCAATCTGCGCGACATCGGCTCACTCGCGCCGCACGTCTACTCCTGAGGCAACGACAAGACGGCCACTGACCCGGCGAGACGGCTCGACTGGCGTGCGTTGGCCAGACGGTTGAAGATGGGAATAAGCCCGTCCAGTACGCCGATTGGGTACTGGCTGGGACAATAGGCAGTGCTGGGACGTTGTACCCGTCGTACGCACTCCTTTACGAAGATGGTCGGAAGAAGCCTGTGAAGCGCATTGTCAAGGGTCCATGGCTGTGGATCGTCGTCGCGGTGATCGCCGTGCTGCTCGGTCTGCAGTACCTCACGCCCCATGGTGGCGGTGACGAGATCACCACGAACCAACTGGTGTCCTACATCCAGAAGGACCAGGTCAAGGACATCACGTTCGTCGACGGTGACCAGCAGATCAAGGCCACCCTGGTCGACGGGGCCCGCAAGGAGGGTGACAAGGTCACCACCCACTGGGTCGACGGGGACCAGGAGCGGCTCATCGGCATGGTGAGCAATCCCGACCACAAGAACCTCAAGAGCTTCAAGTCGCAGGTGGCCCAGCCGTCGGTGATCGGTTCGATCATCAGCTTCCTGCTGCCGTTCGTGCTGATCATCGTGCTCTTCTTGTTCCTGATGAACTCCGTGCAGGGTGGTGGCGGCCGCGGCGTCATGCAGTTCGCCAAGTCGAAGGCGAAGCTGATCACCAAGGACATGCCGAAGACGACCTTCGCCGACGTGGCCGGGGTCGACGAGGCGGTCGAGGAGCTGCAGGAGATCAAGGAGTTCCTCCAGGAGCCGGCCAAGTTCCAGGCGGTCGGCGCCAAGATCCCCAAGGGCGTGCTCCTCTACGGCCAGCCCGGCACCGGCAAGACCCTGCTCGCCCGTGCGGTCGCGGGCGAGGCCGGAGTGCCGTTCTACTCCATCTCCGGCTCGGACTTCGTCGAGATGTTCGTCGGCGTGGGCGCCTCCCGCGTCCGCGACCTCTTCGAGCAGGCGAAGGAGAACGCTCCGGCGATCGTCTTCATCGACGAGATCGACGCCGTCGGCCGCCACCGCGGCGCCGGCATGGGCGGCGGTCACGACGAGCGCGAGCAGACGCTCAACCAACTGCTCGTCGAGATGGACGGTTTCGACGTACGCGGCGGGGTCATCTTGATCGCGGCGACCAACCGCCCCGACGTGCTCGACCCCGCGCTGCTACGCCCGGGTCGCTTCGACCGGCAGATCCAGGTGGACGCGCCCGACCTCACCGGCCGGGTGCAGATCCTGCAGGTCCACGCCCGCGGCAAGCCGCTCGCTGCGGACATCGACCTGATGAGCGTTGCCCGGCGTACGCCCGGCTTCTCCGGCGCCGATCTCGCCAACGTGCTCAACGAGGCCGCGCTGCTCACCGCGCGCAGCAACGAGAAGCTGATCACCAACAAGTCGCTCGACGAGGCGATCGACCGGGTCATCGCCGGTCCGCAGAAGCGCACCCGCCTGATGAGTGAGCACGAGAAGCTGATCACCGCCTATCACGAGGGCGGCCACGCGCTGGTGGCAGCCGCGCTCCCGCACAACGACCCGGTGCACAAGATCACCATCCTGCCGCGTGGCCGGGCGCTGGGCTACACGATGGTGCTGCCCGACGAGGACAAGTACTCCCAGACCCGTTCCGAGATGCTCGACAAGCTCGCCTACATGCTCGGCGGCCGGGCAGCCGAGGAGATGGTCTTCCACGACCCGACCACCGGTGCTGGCAACGACATCGAGAAGGCGACCAACCTCGCCCGCGCGATGGTGACGCAGTACGGCATGACCGAACGGTTGGGCGCGATCAAGCTCGGTGAGTCCAACTCCGAGCCGTTCCTCGGCCGCGACCTCGGCCATTCCCGGAACTACTCCGAGGACGTCGCCGCGATCGTCGACGAGGAGACCAAGAAGCTCCTCGCCAACGCCCACCAGGAGGCGTACGACATCCTCGAGGAGAACCGCGACGTGCTCGACAACCTGGTGTTGGCACTCGTCGAGAAGGAGACGCTCGGGAAGGACGAGATCGCCGCGATCTTCGAGCCCCTGCACCGTCGTCCACAGCGCCCGGCATGGACCGGCTCCGACACCCGCAAGCCGTCGGAACGCCCGGCGGTGGAGATCCCGGAGTGGATCCTCGAGCGCGACAAGGCCAACGTCGACCTTGCCAAGAAGAACGGCAAGAACGGCGTGGGACACAACGGCCAAGGCGGTGGCATCCTCACCCCGCCGGGCGCCGGCGGCGACGTCCATGACCCGGGTCTGGCCGGCCCGGGTGGGCCGCCGCCGACTCCGCCGAACCCAGGGAACTGATGAGCGACGCCAAGACCGAGGCGGCTGCGCGGACCGGCGGGGCCGTCCAGGCAGTGCACGGCGCCGACCGCGACCCCGTCGACGTCCCCGCCTTCGACCAGAAGCGCGCGGAGGCGGCGGTCCGGGAGCTACTCATCGCCATCGGTGAGGACCCCGATCGCGAGGGGCTGCTCGACACCCCGGCCCGTGTGGCCAGGGCATACGCCGAGCTCACCGTCGGCCTGCGGCAGCGCCCCGAGGACGTCTTGACGACGACCTTCGACCTCGGTCACGACGAGATGGTGCTGGTCCGTGACATCGAGCTCTGGTCGATGTGCGAGCACCATCTGGTGCCGTTCACCGGCGTCGCTCACGTCGGCTACATCCCGGCCGAGACCGGCAAGATCACCGGGCTCTCCAAGCTCGCCCGGCTCGTCGACGTGTATGCCAAGCGCCCTCAGGTGCAGGAGCGGCTCACCACGCAGGTCGCCGACGCCCTGATGAAGATCCTCGAGGCGCGTGGCGTGATTGTGGTGATCGAGGCGGAGCATCTGTGCATGACTATGCGCGGCGTCAAGAAGGCCGGGGCCAGGACCATCACCTCCGCCGTCCGCGGGTCGATGCGCCAGAACGCTACGACACGTGCCGAGGCGATGGCGCTCATCCGCGGCGGGACCCGCTGAGCGGGCGGGCTCCTGGCGCACCGTGAGCGGGCGCGGCGCCGGCACGGGGGAGAACTAGTGGTGATCGGCGGGCTCGCTGGCTGGATCGGCGCCGGGCAACCCCAGTTTTGCGCGCCATGCGGCAGTCGACGGCAGCGGTCGCCGGTGTCACCGGCTCGGGTCGGCCGTGACGAGCCGGTGACGACCGGATAGGTTGCCGGGCGTGCCGGACCAGCTCTTCGCGCCCCTCGGGCGGCCACGGGTGATGGGCGTCGTCAACGTCACCCCCGACTCCTTCAGCGACGGGGGGCGCTACTTGGCGACCGACGATGCCGTGGCCCACGGCCGGGCGCTCCTGGCAGGCGGCGCCGACATCCTCGACATCGGCGGCGAGTCCACCCGGCCGGGGGCGACGCGGCCGCTGGTCGCGGACGAGCTGGCCCGCGTCGTACCCGTCATCGCCGAGCTCTCCAGTGAGGGTGCGGTCATCTCCGTCGACACCATGCGGGCCGAGGTGGCCGAGGCGGCCCTGCGGGCCGGTGCCCGGATCGTCAACGACGTCTCGGGCGGCCTCGCCGACCCGGCCATCCTCGAGGTGGCCGCGGCGTACGGCGCCGTCTTCGTGGCGATGCACTGGCGCGCTCACAGCACCGAGATGCAGAGCCGGGACCACCTGGTCTACGCCGACGGCGTCGTGCCCACGGTGCGCAGCGAGCTCGGCCGTCGGGTCGAGGCCGCGCTGGCCGCGGGGATCACCGAGAGCCGGGTCGTGGTCGATCCCGGACTCGGCTTCTCCAAGACCGCGGCAGGCAACTGGGAGCTCTTGGCGCGGATCGAGGAGATCGAGTCGCTGGGGTACCCGGTGCTCGTCGGGGCGAGCCGCAAGGCCTTCCTCGGCCGGCTGCTGGCGGACCCGGCCGGCAACCCGCGGCCGGTCGGCGAGCGGGAGAACGCCCACATCGCGGTCAACGTCTTCCTGGCACGCCGTGGCGTCTGGTGCACCCGGGTCCACGATGTCCGGGCGACGAGGGATGCGTTCGCCGCCGCCGAGCGACTGGGGGAGACCCGATGAGTGACAACCCTGCCGCGGGCTGCGACGAGCTGGCCATCGTGGGCCTGGAGTGCCGAGGCTTTCACGGCGTGTTCGACTTCGAGCGACGGGAGGGTCAGACGTTCGTCATCGACCTGGTCCTCGGGGCGGACACCCGCCCGGCCGCGGCCAGCGACGACTTGCAAGACACGGTCGACTACGGAAGTCTCACGACGAAGGTTAAGGCCAGCGTGGAACGTGAACCGGTCGACCTGATCGAGACACTCGCCCAACGCATCGCGGATCTCTGCCTCTTGGAGAGCCGTGTTGAATGGGTGCGTGTCACGGTCCACAAGCCGGACGCGCCCATCGACGCGACGTTCTCGGACGTCGCGCTGACGATCACCCGGAGGCAGAACCGTGACTGAGAGTCCCAACCCGAACATCATCGACGCCGACACCCTCACCGGTGAGATGCGGCCGATCCGACGGGTGGTCTTCGCTCTCGGCTCCAACCTCGGCGAACGGTCCGCCAATCTCCAGGGCGCGGTGAGCGCGCTGGCCGACACCCCCGACGTCTGGGTCACCGCGGTCTCGCCGGTCTACGAAACCCAGCCCGTCGACGCCCCCGAGGGGTCCCCGGAGTTCCTCAACGCCGTGGTCCTTGCCGACACCACGCTGTCCGCACAGCGGCTCCTCGACCGGGCCCAAGCGGTCGAGGACGCCTTCGAGCGGGAGCGCGCCGACGTCACGAACGCGCCGCGCACTCTCGACATCGACATCATCGTGGTCGGCGACCGGCTCAGCGAGGAGTCCTCCCTGCGGCTCCCGCACCCGCGTGCTCATCAGCGTGCCTTCGTGCTGCAGCCGTGGTGCGACATCGAGCCGGATGCTCAGATCCCCGGCCTCGGCCCGATCGCCAAGCTGCTGGAGAACGTCGACCGCTCCGGCGTCGTACGCCGCGACGATCTGGTCCTCGAGATCGAGTGATCGGGCGCCGGTGAGCAAGGAGCGGCTCCGCCCGATCTCGGCAGGAGCCATCACCGCGTGGGCGGTGATCGGTCTGATCGGAGGCTGGATCCTCCATCCGCTCCTGGATCGGTGGCGCGGAGTAGCGCCGGTCGTCACCTGGGTCCAACCCCTGGTGCTGGTCCTCATCGCGGCGATCCTGGGCGGCACCGCATGGATCACCTGGCGGCAGCTGCATGTCCACCGCCAACGCCTCGAACCCCACCGAGCGGTCAATCGGTTGGTCCTCGCCCGGGCGTGCACCCTGGTCGGTGCGCTGCTCGCCGGTGGCTATCTGGGCTATGCGGTCAGCTGGCTCGGGTACGACGACGATCCGCTCGCCCACCAGCGCTTGGTGCGCTCGGTGCTGGCCGCGGTCGCTGGCATCCTGATCGTGGTCGCGAGCCGCTTCCTCGAGCACGCCTGCCGCGTCCACGTGGACGATGACGACGGTGATGCCGCCGGGCCTGGGGAATCGGTCTAGCCGGGTGGTTTCCGCGGCCTTGCGTGTCGCGCCCGGCGACCTCCGCGGCAAGCACTACCGTGGAAACATGGCTCTCCCATCAGCAACATCCGTCACACGGCGCCGTCAGCGCAGCACCCGGCTGACCGTCGCGGTGGCTCTGCTCGCCGTCGCGACGGTCGCGGTCGCGGGCGCGCTCGCCTCGGGGTCGGGTCTGCTGGTCGTCGTGGCCGCCGTGCTCGCGCTGGCGTGCGGCGCCGCGGCCACCAAGATCACCCACTCGGAGTTGCTGCAGACCCGTCGTGACGCCGCCCGGGACCGCGCCCAGCAGGCGCAGGAGTACCGCGAGCTGACCGAGAAGCGGGTCGCCGAGAGCGCTGCGTTCCGCGCCCAGATGGAGACCAAGCTGACCGACCGCGAGCAGGTCATCGCCGATCTCGAGACCGCTCTTGCCGCCGCGCACCAGCGAGCGGCCGCGGCCGTCCGAGCCCGCGGCGAGGAGGCGCGTCGCGCCGCTCAGGCCGAGCGACGTGGCGAGCTCGTGCAGAGCCAGCTGCAGGAGGCCGAGGCGCGTGCCGCCGAGGCGATCGTGCGGGTCGCCGAGCTCGAGCAGGAGCTCGACGTCGTACGCACCGAGCTCGAGGCCGAGCGCTCCGCCTGGCGCAAGACCCAGAGCGCCTGACCCCCTGATCACCGGCTAGGGTGACCGCCGCGGCTCCGCGCCGCACCCGGGAGCGCGGAGCCGACCGGGAGGTGCGCGTGGAGAGCCGACTTCGTCGGGTGGCAGCTCGGCTTCGGCGACGGCTCCGCACTCGGGCCGCGGTCGCGCGGGACCGCCCGGGCTGGCTCGCACGGGCGGAGGCCCTCGGAGGGCAGCCGACGCACGCGGAGCGACGCCTTCTGGGGCTGATCGACGACGCCGTCGCCGGCCTGGGCGAGGCGAGCGGAGCCGAGCCGCGCGCATTGGTCGTCACCGACCGGCCGGAGGGGCGTCTCGGCCTGCTTGCCGACGATCTCGTGGCCGTCCCTGGTGACCTGTCGAGGCTGCTGCGCCGGGTGGCGGCAGGGGCGCCGTGGGACGTGGTCGTCCTCGACGTCGAGGACGCCGGGGTCCGACGGTCGCTGCTGTTGCAGGTCGCCTTCGCCGTACGCCGCGGTGGCCAGCTCCTGGTGGGTCAGGCTCGCGCCGGGGTCACCGGTCCCGAGGACAGCGTGCTGCGGCTGGTCGCCGAGGTCTCCGACCATGCTGAGGGGGAGCGTGCGCCGAACGGGCTGCGGAGCTATGACCTACCGCCGCTGCGCGCCGCCTGGCGTGAGGTCGAGCTCCGCGGTCCGCATCTGGCGCTGCGCAACGATCTGGACGCCTACGTGAAGGTCGCGGAGGCCGACATGAACGAGCTCCTGGAGCTGCGGCCCGAGCGCGGCCGGTTGCTGACGACGGTGCCCGGGCGATCCTTCGAGCCCACCGCCGAGGTGCGTGAGAGCGACTCGCCGTTGGCGGGAAGCTGGACGCGGAGCTACGACGTCCCGAGTGTCTCGCTGCGTGAGTACGCCGACGTCGTCTGTCACCCCGGGCAGGTCGTGCTGCAGGGTGCCTCGGCGCTCCCGGACACGTTCCGGCACGCCGTTCGAGTGCGCGCGCGGAACACCTACGCGCCGCCGTTGGGGCCGCACTTCGTACGCGTCCGCGAGAGCCGGCCGGCCGAACGCACCCTGGAGGGGCCGCACTTCTACTGGGACTCGGAGTTCCGCGGCCACTTCGGTCACGTGATGACGGAGATGCTCTCCCGGCTCTGGGCCCTCGACGAGGCGAGGCGGCACCATCCGGATCTCAAGATCCTGATGGCGATGAACAAGGATCGGGGACTCGGCAGTCACGAGGTCGCCGTGCTGGAGGCCTTCGGGACCACCCGCGAGGAGATCACCTTCGTCAACGGACCGGTGCGGGTCCCCACCCTGCTCGCGGCGACCCCGATGTTCTCCCAGCCGGACTACGTCCATCCGCGGATCGTCGAGGTCTGGGACCGTCTGGGCGAGCATCTGGCCGGCCGAGCGCCGCAGCGCGACTACCCGCGCCGCTTCTTCGTCGCCCGCCGGATCGAGAAGCGGCCCTGCCGGAACGCCGCGGAGGTGGAGCAGCTCTTCGCGGCGCGCGGGTTCGAGATCGTCTACCCGGAGGACTACCCGCTCGCCGAGCAGGCGCGGATGTTCCGCGAGGCAGAGACCATCGCCGGGTTCGCCGGCAGCGGCCTGTTCAACCTGCTTCTCGTGGACCGGCCCACGCACCTGATCATGGTGTCCTCGGAGTCCTACACCGCCGAGAACGAGTGGATGATCGCGGCCGTCCGCGGGCACCGGGTCGACGTCGTGTGGTGCGAGGCCGAGATCAAGATGAAGAAGGAGCAGTGGGTCAGGGAGGCGTTCCATTCCCCCTACTGGTTCAACGCCGACCGGGAGGGGGTCTTCCTGCGGCGCATCCTCGCCGAGCTGCCCGACTGAGTGTGGGTGCGCGGCCGGCGTGGAGGGCGGTGGTCAGTCGGCCGGCTGGCGCACCAGACGCCGGCGTACCCGGTTCGCCACGCGTCGTGCCCGCGAGCGGAACGAGCGCCGCGCCGCCTCGGCGAGGGACTTGCGGAGCGCGGCGGACTCCGCCCGCGCCTCCTCGACCTGTGCCCTGGCGGTGGCGAGCTCGTGCCGCAGCGAGGCCAGCTCGGTCTCCAACGGCTCGCGTCGCGCCGCGATGTCGCGGTAGCCCTTCGCGCGCCGTTGGGCAACCTGCGCCCGGGGGCTGTCCGGGTCGGCCAGCGTGCTTCGCAACCGGTCGGCAGTCTCGCGGATGTTGGCATCCGCCCGGCGGCTGAGCTCGGCTGCGGCTGCCGAGGTCTCCCCGCGCTGGCCCGTGACAAGCGCGGTGGCGACCGCGCGGTCCAGGTCGGCGACCTCGACGTCGTAGGGCATCGCGGGATCCCACAGCATGGCGTAACGCGTGGGCTTGGGCCGGGTGAAGGTCAGTCGTGGGACGTCGTAGGCCGCGGCCACGATGCGGACGTGGAGCGAACTGCTGACAACCACGCGAGCGCGGCGGATGTGGTCGACCAGATCGAGTGGCCGGCGGTCGGTGATGATCTCGACCTCCCGTGCCGGGGCGACGTCGTGGATGTGGTCTCTGAGCCGCTCCATGTCGCGGAAGCTGTCGTGACCCGTCGCGGTGCCGGCCAGGAGAAGGCGGATCTTCAGTTCGGCGATCGCGGGGCTGGCGACCAGCGCCTCCGCGAGCGCCCGATGGCCGATCTGGCGGAGGATCGCCCCGGAGGACTGCACGACGATGTTGTCCGCGTCGGGGTCACGGTCGAAGGGGTCGAGGACGCCGAGCGCGTGCACCACGTCAGGGGCCAGGACGTGCGCGACGCCGATGCCCTCGAGGAAGGTGCTGGACTGCTTGTCGCGCACCGAGACCACGTCGGTGGTACGGAGCACGTCGTAGACCTCATCGCGGATGTGCGGCTGGTGGGACGCGGCGCCGGACAGCCCGGCGGAGTTGATCACCGTGAACGCCCCGGCATTCGCCGCGAACGCCCCGGGAGTCGGGATGTACGCCGAGGCGAGCGGCGCGCCGTTGGTGACTTCGTCCAGCATCGCCCGCTGGCGCAGCGCGTCGGCATTGCGATACTTCAAGAATCGGCGTCGTGGCATCGACATCCGGTAGGCGGAGGCCACCGTGGAGCCGCCGATCTCTCCGCCCACGGTCCAGATCGCGTCGTAGGCCTCGTTGCGAAGCAGATCGCCGTAGGCCTCGATCTTGCGATCGAGGAGACTGCTCATATCGGCGGCGAACGGGGCCGCGGCCACCACATCGACGTCGGGCAGGTACTGCTCGGTCACCAGGAGAAAGAGGAGGTCTCCGAAGTTGTCGCGCTCGTAGGCGCCGACGGTCAGGACACGCGGGCGCGCGGGTGTGGACACGGCTCTCCTGTGGTCGCGAGGGATCCCATTCTCGACACTCTTGCTCGACATTGTGGCATATCTCGGTCCTCGACTGTGCGATCCGGACGCGCTCAGCCGCGGCGGGCGAGCCGGCGGGCCAGCCGCAGCGCTCGGTCCGGCGTACGACGTCGTGCCGCTCGCGCCCACGCCCACCGACGGTCGTCGGCGGCGGCCCAAGCGGCCCATCGGTGTGCCCGACCGCCCGCGGGTGGCGTCACCCTCAGTCTGAGCGTGCGGCCATCCCCCCGCCAACTGGCGACCAGCTCCTGGTGGTCGGCCCCGAAGGCGAGCCGCCGAGCGATCGACTCGGCGCGTTGCCGGCTCTCCGCGTCGGCCAGCAGCCGGAGCGAGAGCCGCTCGCGGCGGCGCAGTCCGAGGATGCTCATCTCCAGCCAGGGGAGGTGAAGACCTTGGCCCAATGGCCCGCGCTCGGCAATGGTGGCGGGATCGAGGACGAGCGTCCCGCTCAGCACGACCTGGTGGCGGTGGCCATCGACCGGGGTGAGGTGCGGCTCGAGGTCGCCCTGGGCGAACCACCACGTCATCCGTGGCCGGTCCCGCACGATCAGCGAGCCGATCGAGCCGTCGCGGGGATCGCGGATCTCCCAGCGATCCACGCCCGGCACGCCGGCGAGGAGGTCAGGGTCGAGGAACCAACGACCGTCCTGCGAGACGACGGCGAGCGGCGCTCCGTCGCCTCGCACATAGCTCACCTCCAGGGGAAGATGCAGGCGGCCGCCGCGCCAGCCCGGCTCGCCCATCCGCACACATGGCTGGACCGCCGAGGTACGACGGGCCAGCTCGAGCAGCGCGTCGAGGCGGCCCGCCTCCAGCAGGTGCGCGCGGAGGCTGACCAGGCCCGGCAGCCCGGCCCCCACGGAAGTCGGCATCTCGTCGGTGACGAGTTGGTGGACGACGTCGAAGTACCGCTGCAGGTCGGCGCCGGTACGGCGGAAGATCCGCGGCTCGGTCACCGGTCGCATGATCTCGCCCCGGTAGCTGCGCTGGAGCATCCGGTCTTGAACAGGCCCGGGCGTGCTCCGGTCCTTCACCGCGCGGATCACGTTCCGCAGGTGGTGGTAGTAGTCCTCGGGCCGGGGAGGCTGCCGGCTGTTGTTGCCGCCGTCCTCGCGCCGCCGCCAATGGTAGGTCGGGTGCTCACCGAGCACCGAGACCGTCTTCGCCAGCGGGTAGGCCTGCGCCAGGAACAGTTGATCCTCCAGGCGTACCCGGCCCTCAGGGAAGCGGATGTCGTGGTCGAGGAGGAACTGCCGGCGAAACATCTTGTGTGGCGTCAGCGTCGCGAAGAGGTCGGCGTCCGCTGCGGAGCACTTCTCGCGGTTGTGCCGGAACAACCGGATCGGCCCCTGCATGCGCCCGTAGGTCTTGCCGAAGGCGATGTCCGCGCCATGGCGCTTCGCGTACTCGTAGAGGCGTTCGAGGGCATCGAGGGCGAGCTCGTCGTCCTGATCGAGGAACTGGATGTATTCGCCGCGTGCCATCTCGATCCCGACATTGCGCGGCTTGCCGGGCCACCCCGAATTCTCCTGGTCGTGCACCCGCACGTTGGCGTGCTGTGCGGCCAGCCGGCGGAGCCGCTCGGCCGAGTCGTCGGTGGACCCGTCATTGACGTAGATGACCTCGTACGCCGCCTGGCCGATGGTCTGACCGAACAAGGATCGAGCCCCCAGGTCGATGTACTCACCGGCGTTGTAGACCGGGACTACAACGCTGACCTTCACCATCCGGGCTCTCCGATCCTGCGACTCTCGGACCGTCGAGGTGCGACGGTCGGTGGACAACGACGTACATGATGCGGCATCCGGTGGCGTTTCCTGGACACCGCGGATGACGGTAGCGATCGTGGCCCCGCTGCGGTCGTCGGCCCGCCGGAGGGTCGCTTGTAGGATCGCGGCGGTTCGCGGTGAGGGTCACGGTGAGGTTCGAGGAAGGGGCAGTAGGCGGTTTGCCGGTACGACAGCAGGTGGTCAAGGGACTGAGAGAGCTCGATCGTCGAGCCCCACAGTCCGCCCGAACCCTCGCCCGGGAGCTGCGTGGCAAGCTCGCCCGGCGGAGCGATCCTCTCGTCTCGGTGATCGTCACCGCGGCCGACGAGGACGCCGAGTACCTCGACGAGGCGTTGGGATCGGTGCGGGGCCAAAGCCACCCCCGACTCGAGATCATCGTGGTGCCCCACAACCGCGGCAGCAGGATTCTCACGCAGGTGCGCGAGCAGCAGGCTGACGACTATCGGATCCGGCTGGTACGCCGCCCGGCGGCCGGGCGAGCCGAGGCCCGCGAGCTCGGCGTACGCCTTGCTCGCGGCGCGTACCTCTGTTTCCTCCAAGGCCAAGACATGCTCCCGCGCGACGCGGTCCTGCGCGGGGTGTCGTCCCTGGAGGAGAGCGGTGCGGCGTTCGCGGTCGGCCGGACGGAGACGCCGGTCGCGCTGTCGCCGTCGGTGCTGCCGCCCTACGACCCGGTCCATGTCGCGAACCGACAGCGAGTCAGGCTCGCCGACTTCCCGCTGGCGGTGACCGACGCCGGTCTCGGCAACCGGCTCTTCCGTCGGCAGTTCTGGCGCGAGGCCGGGCTCAGTTTCGGCGAGGTGAGCCACGGCGACGCCGAGATCGCGCTGCTCGCCCTGGATCGGGCCGCCTGTTTCGACATCCTGGCCACCCCGACCTACACCGACATGAACCGCGGGCACGGTACGCCGGTGGAGCAGCTCTACGACTCGACCGCCGATCTCGCCGAATGGCTGGTCGGCGCCGAAGCCATCCGAGTACGGATCGACGCGCTCGGCAAGGAGCTGCACGACCACTGGGTGGTCGGCGTGCTGGACACTCAGGTGCAGCGGTTCCTCGGTGATGCCGAGCGGATGACGCCGGGCCAGTGGAGCGCGCTGCGCGAGTTCGCCGCCGCCCTGACCAGCTCGATGGACCCGGATCTGTGGAGCTGGGTCCGAGCCGAGTCCCGGGTGAAGCTGACGCTGCTCCTCGACGACCGTCGCGAGCAGGTGGAGGAGTTCGTGGCGGCTCGCTGGTTCGAGCGCGACAATGTCGCGACCACAGCCGTCGACGGCGAGATCCGTGCGCTGCTGCCCTTCTACGACGACCCGGTCGTGTCGATCCCAACCGATCGGTTCGTCATGCACCCGCCCGAGACGCCGGCACGCGTCCAGCTCCGCGGGGTAAGTTCGCTCGACCGTGACCGCCTGGCACTCGACCTCTCGGTGCGGATCGAGCTTCTCGACCTGGCCGAGGAGCAACCCAGTTTCGAGGTCAGACTGCTCCCCTATGGAGAAGGCGCCGCCGACCGGAGCGGGATCGCGCTGTCGGTGAGCCCTCGCTACGACGAGCCCGCCAACCAGATCATCGGCCACAAGTATCAGGACTACCGACCGGGGGGCTGCACCGCCGAGGTTGACCTCAGCACGCTGCCGGTCGGCAGCTGGCGGCTCGCTGTCACCGTCACCGTCCGGGGCGTGACCCGCTCGACCGACGTCGTCCAGCTGGACCGGCGGGGCTCGGTTGGCCTGCTCGGCACCCGTCATCAGCCGGTACGCCGCAGCTCGGCCGGCACCGCGGTCGCGGTCCGGCACGACGGCCGGCTCCTGCTCGACGTCCGGCCGGGTCTGTCGGCCGAGCTCGTGGCGGCGACGGTGTCGGAGCGCGCCATCGCCTTGACCGTCACCGGCCTGCCCGATGGCAGCAGCGTCCGCGCCGCGTCCGGCCGGCACAGCGTGACCGGCGCAGTCGTGGGGGGTGGCGTACGCCTCGATCTGCCGGCGGTCCGGCACGACAGCCTGCGACACTGGTCGCTGACCGCGGTCACCGACGATGGCGATCAGCCGATCGCCTGGCCGGATGCGGTCGCCGACCCGTGGCTCGGCGTCGGGGGCGGTCGGTTCCTGCCGGCACGTTCGGCAGCCGGGACCGCCGAGCTCTACGACACCCTCGACGCCGCCGCTCTCGACGCCGTCGAGCTGGCCACCGGCACCATCACGGTGCGCGGCCGCTTCTTGGGCAAACCCCCGCGGCGGGCGCGCCTCAAGCTGGCCGGGGCCCGCACCGCGGAGACCGTCGAGCTCACGATCGGGCCGGATGGCTCCTTCGCCACGGTCTTCTCCACCCGCTGGGACGAGTGGGGGCTGCACGAGACGGTCATTCCGGTGGGGGAGTATCTCTTCCACCTGACCTGCGGCCCGGAGGAGGAGGCCCGTCCCGGCCGGCTGGTCGTCAGCGCGGCGTACGTCGCCGGGCTCTCCCGCTACCAGGTCAGTGACGAGCTCCGGCTCCGTGCGGTACGCACCGGGCGCGGCGCTCCCGGCGTCTTCCTGGCCCCACCCGTGCCACTGGAGCACGCCGGTGCCTACCCGCAGAACCGGCTTCGCCAGGCCTGCCTGGCCGGCCTCGGCCGGGTCGACCCCGGCGTGGTGTACTTCTCGGTCTACGCTGGCGCGTCGGCCACCGACAGTCAGCTGGCGATCCACGAGGAGCTGGTCCGGACCCGACCCGATTTGAAGCTCTACTGGGGTGTCTCGAGCCTCTCCTCCTGGGTGCCCGCGGGTGGCATCCCGGTTGTCTTCAACACGCCCGAGTGGTATCGCGTGCTCAGCACCGCCGGATACCTCGTGCAGAACATCGACTTCGACCGCTGGTGGCGCAAGCGCGAGGGGCAGAAGTTCCTGCAGACCTTCCACGGCTATCCCGCGAAGTCGATGGGACTGCGGATGTGGGTCGCGAAGAAGTTCACCCCCCGCCGCCTGCAGGCGGAACTGGACCGCACCAAGGCGGGCTGGGATCTGATCCTCACCCCGGCGCCGGAGATGGACGTCCACTACCGCACCGAATACGCCTACGACGGGCCGATCCACTCTCAGGGCTACCCGCGCGACGATGCCCTGGTGCTGCCCTCGGCCGAGGAGACCCGGAAGCGCACCCGCCGGCTGCTGGGGATCCGCGCCGACCAGAAGGTGGTCCTCTACGCGCCCACCTGGCGCGACCACCTGGCGCTCAACTACCGCTCCGCGAAGATGGTCGAACACCTCGATGTGGTGGCCGCCAGCGAAGCGCTCGGCGACGACTACGTCATCCTGCTGCGCGGGCACCGGTTCAACTCCAAGGGGAGCCCACGCAGCGAGCGCACGGCGCAGCTCATCGACGTCACCGACTATCCCGAGATCAACGATCTGATCCTCGCCGCAGATGCGGCCGTGCTCGACTACTCCAGCCTGCGGTTCGACTTCGCGCTCACCGGTCGGCCGATGGTCTTCTTGGTCCCGGACCTGGCCGACTACACCGGAGGCATCCGCGGCTTCCTCTTCGACTACGCCGACACGGCGCCCGGTCCGCTGCTGGAGACCGCCGAGGAGGTTATCGCCGCACTCGCCGATTTCGACGGCCTCGCGAGGGCCTATGCCGCTCGGATCAAGGCGTTCAACGCGACGTACAACTACCTCATGGACGGGCACGCTGCCGAGCGGGTCGTCCGGGCGTTCTTCGGGGAGTAGGGGCGGCGGACCTGTGTCCGTTCCTCTTGACTCAGGGATCCGGGCAGCCATGGCCCGGAGGAGAGATCAGCCCCGATAGTCGCTGGTGCCGGCGTCGAGGGCGGCCTGGACCGGATCGATCCTGCGCAGGTCGATGACATGGCCGGTGCTCGCCGAGATGAGGGTGTCGAGCGAGGCCCGGGCGACGGCCGCGGACTCCAGGAGTGACTCCGGCGGCTCCTGGCCGAAAGCCTTGGTCCGCATCGGCGTCCCGGTGCGCTCGGGGTTGATCACATTCACGCGCACGCCGTCGTCGGCCCACTCGTCGGCCAGCGCCTGGGTCAGGTTGACCGTCCCGGCCTTGGCCGAGGAGTAGAGGGCGTAGCCGCTGCGGCCGCGGGTGTAGGAGCTGGAGGTGAATAGCAGGAGCGAGCCCTTGGACTTGCGCAGGTGGGGGAAGAACTCCTGGGCGATCAGGATCGGCGCGATGTAGTTGATCTCCGTGGCGGCGTAGATCGTTTCCTCGGACGCCTCGGCGAGGTCACCGCGGGGAAGGATCCCGGCGGTGTTGACCACGTAGTCCACCGTGCCGAAGCGATCGACGGCGTCGGCGGCGGCGGCCACGATATCGGCCCGGCGACCGACGTCGGTGTTGGTCGAGGAGCGGCTGTAGGAGGCCACATTGGCGCCGTACTGCCGCGCCAGCTCGGCGATATCGGCGCCGATGCCGTAGCTGCCGCCGAAGACCACCAGCGTCTTGCCGCTCAGTGTCGCCTTGTAGTCCTCGTCGGAGTACGAAGGCAGCGGCTGGTGTGCGGTGAGCTGGAAGAGCTTGTCGGCGAGGTAGACGTCGATCGGCTCGGTGACCTTCATGTTCTGCTCGTCACCGTCGACCACCCAGATCGGCGTCCCGGGAAGGTACTTCAGCACGACCGAGCAGTCGTCGGTCGCCTTGAAGTCCGGGTCACCGGCCGCGTTGGCGTAGGCCGCCTTGAGCGTCGAGGCGCGGAACGCCTGCGGCGTCTGGCCGCGACGGAGGCGGGAACGGTCCGGGATCTGTGCGATCGTGTTGTCGTCGGCGAGCTCGATGATCGTGTCGGCCGACGGGATGGCGACGTCGACGGCCTGGTAGCGCTCCAGCGCCGCGAAGCAGTCGCTGATGATCCGGTCGCTGAGCAGCGGGCGGACGGCGTCGTGGAGGAGGAGGTGGCAGTCCTCCCCGTCAGCACCGCCGACCGCCGCCAGGGCGCGCCGGGTGGTGTCGTTGCGGGTGCCCGCCCCTTCGAGGATCTGGCTGACCTTGGGGTACTTCCCGTCGCGGGTCATCGCATGCACAGCGTCGAGGTGCCCCGGGGCCATCAGCACGATGATCTCGTCGACTTCGGGGTGCCGATCGAGGATCCCGAGGGTGTGCTCCATGATCGGCATTCCGGCGACCTTGATCAGCTGTTTCGGCAGGTCGAGGCCCACCCGGGCCCCGACGCCGCCGGCCAGCAGGACGGCCACGTTGCGCAGATTCGACATCTCACTCCTGGTCTGTTCGATCGGCGGCAGTCTCCCATACACCGCGCGGTCACCAGAGCGCCGGCATCGTCGTCCCGGTCGCGTCCCGGTCGCGCTGTGTAGGGTGCGCAGCGATGCCGCAGCTCCTCCTTCCCCGCCTACTTCCGGGGGCCAACGCGTTCTCGACCCAGCAGTGGTGGGCGCAGGCAGTCGAGGCGGCCGGCCTCGCCGGCGTGGTGAGCCCCACCACCGAGCAGTACGCCGCCGGGCAGGCCGCCGACGCCGTCGACCTGCCCGACACGGCCACTGGGCTCACTGGGCTGATCGGGGCGCTCCGGCGGGTCGGCAGGCTCGGCGACGGGCCCACCGTCGTGGTGGCGGTCCCGACGCCGCTGCCGCGCTGGCTCACGGGCTCCTCCGTCGACGAGCGGTTGGACGCGCTCGCCGGGTGGGAGCGGGAGGTCGCGGCCTGGACGGAGCGGGGACGACTGGTCATCGCGACGACGCCCGCGCCGGTGTCACTCGGAGACCTGCTTCTCCTCGCCGCCGGACTGCGTGCGCCCCTGCTCGACCTGACCGCCGAGCCGGCGCCCCCGCCGCGGACGCCGTTCGCGACGCGGCTGGCCGACGCGGTCGGCGCGCGGCTGGGGACGACCTTCCGGGCCGGCTGGATCAGCCGGGCCCTCGGGCTGGCCGACGCCATCGAGAGCGCCGGTCTGGCCTCGGCGGAGGTGGCTGACGTACCCCCGGCGGAGGCGACCCGGCTGCGCGCGGCGACGCGGGAGATGCTCGGCCGGCTGGCCGCATCGGGGATCAGCCTGGTCGGTCCCCGCGACGCCCTGCTCTGGCCGGTTCCCGTCGCCGACGCCGTACCCCTTGGCCTCGCCGCGGAGGTCGCGGCGGCGGTTTTCGACGGCGTCCCGGAGCGGATCGACCCGGTCACCTTGGGACTCGAGGGTCGGCTCGCCGAGATCGACGAGCTCGATGCGCGTCTCGAGCAGCAGCGTCGACAGTTGGCCGCGGTCGTCGACGACCCTCGCAACCTGCGCCGTCTCTCCGGCCGGAAGCTGCTCGGCCTGCTGGCCACCGGAGGTCGCCGTGGCTGAATCCGCCCCCCGGCCGCAGTTGCGCCTCCCCGATGGCAGTCTCCTGCTCCACATCGGGCCTCACAAGACCGGCACGACGACGGTGCAGGCGGCCCTCGGGGCGAACCGGCCGAGCATGCTCGCGCAAGGAGTGCTCTACCCCGGCGAGGACGATCACCTGCTTACCTCCTCGATGGCCGCCGCGACCGGCCGGGTCGACCCCGGCAAGAGGCTCGAGCCCGCTCTTGCGCAGTGGCACGCCGAGGTGGGCGCGATCACGAACTCCGACGCGCGCCTGGGCGTACTCAGCAGCGAGTTCTACGCCGACGCGACGCCGGAGCGGATCAGGTGGGTGCTCGACCGGCTCGGGCCCCGGACCCATGTCGTCCTCACCCTGCGCCCGGTGGCGAGGATCCTGACCTCCCAGTGGCAGCAGTACGTCCAGAACCAGCTCACCCTCGGCCTCGACGACTGGCTCGGCGCCATCTTGGCCACGCCGGAGCCCGGGGCGGTCACGCCGAGCTTCTGGCGGCGGCACCGCCACGACCTGCTGATCGAGTCCTGGCGGGAGGTGGTCGGTCCCGACCGGATCACCGCCATCGTGCTCGACGAGCGGGACCGAGCCTTCCTCCCGAGGGCCTTCGAGGACCTCCTCGGGCTTCGGCGCGGCACGCTCAGCGTCCCCGACCTCCAGCGCAACCGCTCCCTCACCTATGAGGAAGCCGAGCTGCTCCGAGCGTTCAACGCGGTCTGGCGGTCCGCCGATGGCGACCTGGGCGACTACACCAGGTTCGTACGCTTCGGCGCCGCCCGTGAGCTCGTCGAGGGGGCGGCTCCGGACGGACTACACCCGATTCGGCTGCCCGGGTGGGCGGCGGAACGGGTCGCCGAGCTCGGGGCCGAGACCGCAGCGCGCATCGCGCGCTCGGGCATCCGGGTGGTCGGCGACCTGGAGCACCTGGCCGATCCGCCGGTACCGCCCGAGATCGGGGTGAACCCGGCCATCGCGTCGATCCCCACCGAGGTGGCCGGGGCGTTCCTTGCCGGCCTGATCACCCACCTGGGCCGGGTCCAGGGGCGGGCGAACGACAGTCACGACCCCGGCCCGGTGCAGGCGGCGCTGGTCGGTCGCCACCGTGCGGTCAACGTCGTGGGGCTGAGCGACTGGCCGGAGACGTTGCGCACCGAGATCGCCCGCACCCAGGAGCGGTTGTCCGCCGAGCGGATCGCCGGCGAGGCCACCCGGACCGAGGTCGCCGGCGAGCTCTGGCGGAGGCTGCGCGGCCGGCTGGGGCGGCGCGGGGCCACGGCCTAGCGCTGATCCAGGCCGTCGTAGCCGAAGATCTGGTAGTCGGCGGCGTACATCGTCATCAGCCGCTCCTCGAGCTCGGGGGTGATCTCCACCTCGCGGCTCCCCAGCCGTCCCTCGACATTGCTGTTGAGGCGGCGGCCGATGTCGGTCGGTACGCCGACGTCAAACCGCTCGTTGAGATCGGTCATCATCGTCTTGATGCCATCCTCGAGCCGGTAGATCTGGACATTGGGCACCACGAACTCGTGCTGCGGGCGCAGGTGGTTGTCGAGGACATAGGGATCGCGTTGATAGCGCCCCAAGACCGCCTCGGTCCAGGCAGCGACGACCTCCGCCTTGCCTTGGCCGGGGTCGCGATTGCGGTGGGCATACTCCGACCGGAAGCGGGCCAGCGGGTCGCGTACCACCATGAAGATGACGTCGAAGGCATCCAGGCGGAGCGTCTCCGACAGCAGCTCGCCGTGGTAGTGCTGTGGCGAGACTCGGCGTAGTGGGAAGTGCTCCTCGGTCCTTCCGGTCGCCCGGAAGGACATCGACCAACCGTCGCGCTGGAGGCGGCGCTCGATGCTGGTGCCGCCCGCTTTGGGGACATGGATGAAGAGCAGCTTGCGGCCGTCCTTCATGAAGGTAGGCACCCTGACCTGCTTTCTATCTTCGGAGAAGGTCGGCCAGCACGATAGTCGGTCTTCCTGTGTACCCACTGTGCGGCCCAGTTGTGCGGCCCAGTTGTGCGGCCCAGTGCTGGTGAGGTACCCCGGCCGGGGGCGGGACATGACCCCCAGGTAGCCGTGAGATGACCGGTCGGAGACGGCCGCGCGAGCGTTGGAAGGCAACTCGGCGGGAGCCGTTCGGAGCGGTCGCCGGGCCCGTGAACCTCGGCAATACTGCTCGCATGTCGCTCGTCCTGGACCCGCACGTCCGGCTCCCCGAAGGGTTGTCCCACCTGCGCGATCTGATGTCGGCGTACGCCCGGCGGACCCCGGTCCGCACCGTCGCCGCCCTCGGAAACGCCCCGCTGAGCGCGAGCGAGGAACGAGCCGACGCGATCGACGCCGCCGACCTGGTGATCCGGGTCAACAGCTTCGTCCTCGATGAGCCCGCCCGCGGCCGCGCCCAGGGCCGTCGGGCCGACGTGGTGGTCTGGAACCGGATCACTCGACCGACGAAGTTCACCTTCGACCGCTACCGCGAGCGGCTCTACCTTCTCGCCGAGCCGATGCGGGCGCATGGCTTCCCGGAGGTGTGGCCGGTGTCCTGGCCGGCCGACCTCGGCCTGGTCCCGCTCTCCAACCGGGACGTGTTGGGGCGCATCGGCGACGAACTTGAGGTGCCGTGGCGCGAGGAACGGTTGGCGCCGACCACGGGCATGACCGCCGCCTGGCTCGCCGTCACGCTCTTCCCCGAGGCACAGGTGCTGCTCAGCGGCTACTCCTTCGTCGACAACCCGAACCAGACCGGCTGGACCTACCAGGCTGGAGGCTGGTCGCCGGTCGCGCGCGAGCACCGGATCGACGCCGAGGCGGCACTGATGCGGTCCTGGCTAGCCGCCGGCCGCGCGGCGCTGCTGCGATGAACCGGGTGAAGGACCGGATCCGTCACCGAGCCCGCTCATTCCTCGGCCAGCCCGAACTCAACGCCCGGCTCGATCGTCAACTCGCGCGGATCGAGGAGACCGAGCGTGAGCTGGCCCGGATCGGACCCCAACTCGCGGCCCTGGAGGCACGTCTGGAGACCTTGCGCGAGCGGGTTGATCGTGACGCGGGGCCGCGCGCCTCAGACGCCGACCAGCCGGCCTCGGAGGAGGAGGTCCGCAGCCTGCAGGAGGAGCTTGCTCGTCAGCAGGAGCAGGTACGGGCCCGGATCAGCGCCGCGGCGCGCTTCGAGGAGAGGCTGCGTCGGGTCGAGGACGCGCTCGGTGCCACGCCCTGATCCGCCGAGTTGCCTCTGAATCCCGTCGAGTTGCCCCTCATACCTGTCGAGTTGCCCCTCTATGTGGCAACTCGATCGGCAACAGGGGCAACTCGACCGAAACAAGGGGCAACTCGACGGGTCAGTTGCCGAGCTTCTTCTGCTCCACATGGGCGTTGATCGCGGCCAGTTCGGGGTGGTCGTCGAGCAGGGCGACCAGACCGGCGGCATCGAGCAGGTGGGCGTCGTACTGCTCGATGAGGATGCGCAGCAGACGAAGATCGTCGGGGGTGTCGAGGGTGAGGCGGTACGCCGAGGCGTCCCGATCGGCGATAAGCGGCAGCTTGCGCCGGGCCGGGTCGGTGTAGAACCACGGGGTCACGTGCTCGCGCTCGGCGGGAGCGGTCGCGTGGGTCTCGGCCCGGAGGAGGGCGTCAGCGGAGAAGATCTCGAAGTCGAGACCGCGGGGATAGCTGCGTGGCAGCACGTTGCTGGCGTAGGCCGTCGGATCGCCGGCGGCCAGGAACGCCTCCACGCCGGCGCGGATGAGGTGACCGTCGATGAGTGGGCAGTCCGAGGTCACCCGGACCACCGTCCGGGGGCCGTGCTCGCGCACCGCCTGGGCGAAGCGGGCGAGTACGTCGTGCTCGCTGCCCCGGGTGAGCGCGGCGCCCGCCTTCGCGGCGAGCTCCGCCACGGGATCATCGGTGCTGTTGGTCGTGGTTGCGACGATCACCGGCAGGTCGGCGGCGGCGAGCCGGTCGAGGTGGTGCTCGAGCATGCTCCGTCCGGCCGCCTGGAGGAGTACCTTGCCGGGCAGTCTGGTGCTCGTCATCCGCGCCTGGGTGATGATCGCAACCCCGGGGGCGCTCACAGCGCCCCGATGAGCGTCTCGATGACCCGGTCGACGTCGTCGTCGGTTAGGTCGGGGAAGAGCGGCAGCGAGAGTTCCTCGGTGTAGAACGCCTCGGCACGGGGGCACAGCCCGCGGCGGTAGCCCAGGTCGGCGTAGACCGGATGCCAGTAGACCGGGACGTAGTTGACCTGGACGCCGATCCCGGAGGCTCGCAGCTTCTCGAAGATCTCCCGACGGCGACCGCCCAGGACGCGCAGCGGGAAGAGATGCCAGGCGGGGGAGACGTCGGCGCGTTGCGTCGGCAGCCGAAGCCCGTCGACGCCGGTCAGCGCCTCGCGATAGCGGGCGGTGATCTCCGCTCGTCGGCGGGTGAACGACGCGAGCCGGCGCAACTGGGAGAGCCCGAGCGCGCAGGCGACGTCGGTGAGCCGGTAGTTCACGCCGAACTCGTGGACCTCCTGATGCCATGGGCCCTCGTCCTCGATCCGGAACCGCGCCGGGTCGCGGACCAGCCCGATGTTGCGGAACTCCCGTGCTCGCCGGGCGACATCGGCCTCACGGAAGACCGCAGCCCCGCCCTCGGCGGTGGTGAGGTTCTTGGTGGGGAAGAACGACATCGTGGTCACGTCGGCGAGGCGGCCCACCGGCCGGTCGCGATAGCTGCCGCCGACGGAGTGGGCGGCGTCGGCGAGGGTGACCGCACCGATCAGGTCGGCGATCTGCTGCAGCGTGTCGTAGTCGGCGGGGTGCCCGGCGTAATCCACCGCCGCGATCGCCCGCGTCCGATGGGTGACGGCCGCCTCGACGGCCGCCGGATCCAGCAGTGCGGTGTCCTCCTCGACATCGGCGAAGACTACCGTCGCACCGAGCAGGGAGGCCGCGGACGCGGTGGCGACGAACGTCATCGGCGTCGTGACGACCTCGTCGCCCCGACCCAGCCCGAGGGCGGCGTACGCCGTATGGAGGGCCGCCGTGCCGGAGGTGGTCGTCACCGCCTGGCTCGCCGGGAGGCCCGCAAGAGCGGCGATCGCCTCCTCGAAGTCGGAGACCGCCGGCCCGGTGGTGAGCCAGTCGCCGCGCAGGACGGTGGTGACCGCCTCGATGTCCTCCTCCGAAACCGACTGGCGTCCGTAGGGCAACACGTCTAGATCTCCGCCGCGATGATCTCGGCGATCTGCTCGGGGCTGTACCACTCCTCGTTCGTGTTCGAGCGGTAGCAGAAGTCGTCGGCCACCGGCTTGCCGTCCTCGGGCGGCTGATAGCCCCAGGTGGCCAGGTCGGGCTGAATGACGAAGTACTTCCCGTCGTGCACCACCACTGCGCGTCGCCCCTCCTCGGGGCTGATCATCTCCTCGTGCAGCTTCTCTCCCGGGCGCAGCGATACGTCGTGCATCTCGGCGCCGGGCGCGATCGCCTGGGCCAGGTCGGTCACCTTCATCGACGGGATCCGCGGCACGAACAGCTCGCCGCCCTGCATCATGTCGAAGGCATCGACGACCATCTCGACCGCCTGCCGCAGGGTGATGAAGAAGCGGGTGCAGCGCATGTCGGTGATCGGCAGCGAGCGGCCCTCGTCGGCCAGCCGCTTGAAGAACGGGATGACCGAGCCGCGGCTGCCCATGACATTGCCGTAGCGGACGACCGAGAAGCGGGTGTCGTACGCCGCCGCGTAGTGGTTCCCGGTCACGAAGAGCTTGTCGGCGGTGAGCTTGGTCGCGCCATAGAGGTTGATCGGGCTCGAGGCCTTGTCCGTGGAGAGCGCCACGACCTTCTTCACCCCGGAGTCGATCGCCGCCTCGATGACGTTCTGCGAGCCGATGACGTTGGTCTTCACGAACTCCCAGGGGTTGTACTCCGCGGTGTCGACCTGCTTGAGCGCGGCCGCGTGGACCACATAGTCGGTGTGATGCATGGCCCGCAGCAGCCGCTCCCGGTCGCGGATGTCGCCGATGAACCAGCGCAGCCGGTGGTCGTCCTCGAAGAGGTGACGCACCTCGTACTGCTTGAGCTCGTCGCGGGAGAAGACGACCAGACGCGCCGGATCGAGGTGGTCGAGCGCGTACCGGATGAAGGACTTGCCGAAGGAGCCGGTCCCACCGGTGATCAGGATGTTGGCACCGCTGAGGGCGTGGTCGGCGTCGGCAGGCTCGAAGGGCGCGGACGTCGCTGTCGAGGTCAGAGTGCTGCTCACACTCGCGGATGGTCCGGGGCCCAGAGAAATCCGGAGTGACCTGCACGTAGCGCGTCGGCGACCATCCGATGGCCGCCGCGCCAAGCCCCGGCCCCGGTGGTTCCGAGCGGTCGCCGGATCGCGCAGGATGCCTTCCGTGAAGCCTGCTCCTCCCTCGGTCGTCCTGGTCTGCGACGCCGGTCCTCGGATCGGCGTCGGACACGTGATGCGCTGCTTGGCGCTCGCCGAGGAGCTGATCGGGCGTGGTGTCGAGGTGTCCCTGATCGCCGACCTGGTCGGCATCCCATGGCTCGCCGAGCAGGTCCGCCGCCGCGGCGTCGCGATCTGCGCGCCGGACCCGAAGAACGGGGTCGGTTCCCGACTCGGCCTGGTGCGAGCGCTGGCGCCGGACGTCGTCGTGGTCGACTCCTATCGCCTGCCGGGCAGCTTCTATGACACCGTGTACGCCGCCGGCGCGACCGCCGGCTGGCGCGTGCTGGCACTCATCGACGGCGATCCTGGCGATCGGGTCGCGGATCTCTACCTGGACCAGAACATCGGTGCCGAGAGCGACGACTGGCCGCTTCCCGAGACCGCGCGGCGGCTGGCCGGTCTCGACTACGCCCTGCTGCGCAGCGACGTCCTCGCCCATCGCCCGACGGCGCCGCCGAGCGTGGCCGACGAGGACGGGCGGGCCCCGCGCGTCCTCGCCTTCTTCGGGGGCACCGACCCGTACGCCGTCGCGCCGCGCGCGGTCCGGCTGCTGGTGTCCACCGGCGTCCCGTGGACCGCGACGGTCGTCGCCGCGACGCCGGCGCTGCGCGCCGAACTGACCGTGATCGCCCCGGGGCCTGGTCAGGTGCTCGACGTCATCGACCCGACCGACGACCTGGCCGCGATGGTCACCGAGGCCGACGTTGTCCTCAGCGCCGCCGGTACGTCGAGTTGGGAGCTGCTGTGCCTGGGAGCGGCGACGGCGTTCGTCTGCGTCGCCGACAACCAGGAGACCGGCTACGACCGGATCGTGGAGCAGGGGCTCGGTGTCGGGGTAGGCCGTGCCAGCGACCTTGCCGGCGACCGTGCCCCGACAGATTCCGCGCGCCACGCGCTCACGCAGCTGCTCACCGACCCCGGGAAACGCGACGCGCTGCGACGGGCGGGCTGGTCCCGGGTCGACGGCGGCGGCCGGGCCCGGGTGGCCGACGCCCTGCTCTCCTCGGCGCTCTCCTCGGCGCGCTCCGCGGGCGTGCCCGGATGAGCGCCGAGCCCTTGACCGGCCCGGACACCGGCGCCGACGGCGCCGTGCTGCGGGTGCGCGAGCTGTTGGCGGCGTACGCCGTCGCGCGACCGGTGCGGAGTATTGCCGTGGTCGGCAACGCGCCGCTCGGGCCGAGTCGGGAGCGGGCAGAGGCGATCGACGCCTGCGACGTGGTGCTCCGCGTCAACAGCTTCGTCCTCGACACGCCCGGTGAGCCGCGCTGTCAGGGCAGCCGGGTCACCGCGGTGGCCTTCAGCCGCGGGACGCTCGCCACGGAGTTCTCCTACGCGCGCTACTCCGAGGTCGCCTACCTGCTCACCGAGCCATCGCGGATCTACCACGACCGTCCGCTGGCGCGCTACGTCAAGGAGTGGCCGCGGTGGTGGCCCGACGACCTCGGCTACCTCGCGGTCCCGAACGCGCCGTTCACCATCCCGCTCCTCGATGCCCTCGAAGAGCCGTGGCGGGCGGAGGTCTGCGTCCCGACCACCGGGATGATGGCGCTGTGGATCGCGCGGGCCGCGTTCCCTGTGGCGAGGCTGCTCTTCACCGGGTTCTCGATGGTCGACGACCCTGGCCAAACCACCTGGCGACATCAGGCGGGCGACGTGTCGCCGATCGGCGGCGCCCACCACATCGGCCCCGAGGGGGCACTGATGCGACGTTGGATCGACGAGGGAGAGGCACGGTTCCTACGGTGACCGCACGAGACAGGCTGACCACGCTCGGTCGACGGTTCCACCCGCGCAGGGTGGCCGCCAAGGTGAGCGGCCGCGAGGCCAACGCGCAGATCGCCGGGCTCCGAAGCCGGGTCGACGGGATCGCCGAGCGGTCCCAGGCCTCGGTACAGAGCAGCCTCCGCTCGGCCAAGGCCGCGGAGTTCTACACCCGCGAGGTCAACCGGATATCGCCGCAGCTGGCGGCGCTGGAGACCAAGGTCGAGCGGCTCCGGCTCGCCCTCGAGACGCCGTTGCAGACGCCGGCTCCGGAGGCTCTGACCGAGGCTCGCGGGCTCGTCGAGACGGTCCAGGAGGAGCATCGCCGGATCCGGGTACGGCTCACCGCGCTCACGCAGTACGAGGAGCGGCTGCGGCGGATCGAAGAGCATCTCGGGCTTCCGCACGACTGAGAGTGGGTGTTGACGTGGTCGGCCTGCCGCGACCGCTCCGATGGCGACCTCGGCGCGCGCCCGCCCCCGGTTGGCGTGCCCGCGCCGAGACCTCAGGCTGGGAGCTCGATCCGACCGATCACCGCCTTCTCGGCCTCCTCGACGAGATCGCCCGGCCGGCGTCGGAGGTGCTGGTCGTCACCGACCGGCGCCACGAGCGGCTGGCCCGCCTGGTGCCCTCCGGACAGGTCCTGGAGACGGCCGCGGTGAGCCCGCACCTCCTGCGGATCCGGCTGGCGATCGGTCCCCGGCCGGACTTGATCGTGCTGGACACCGAGGACCCCGCGCGGCGACGGCGACTGGTGACCTGGCTGGCGTTCCTGGTGCCTCGAGGCGGCTCGCTGGTGGTCGCTCGCGTGCGTGAAGCCGCGACCGCCGACGACAGCACGTTGCGCTACGTCGCCGGGCTGCTCGACCACGAGCCGGGCGAGCAGCCGCCACCCGGTGTGCGTGCGGCGGACATCCCGCATCTGCGGGCCGGGTGGCGTGAGGTCCGCCTGGCGGGCAACCACCTCGTCCTGAGCAACGACCTGCGTACCTACATCCCGCTCCTCGAGCGCGAGACGAACCAGGCGCTCGCCCGCCGTCCTCGGCTCGGCCGAGTCCTCGCCACGGTGCCGGGCGGCGACTTCGGCCACCGCGGAGAGCTTCGCGAGAGTGAGTCTCGCGTGGCGGGCCGGTGGCCGGCGGCGTACGACGTCCCGGAGCTGTCGCTGCGTGAGTACGCCGACGTCGTCTGTCGCCCAGGGGGCATCGTGATCTCGGGTCACACCCTGCTGCCCGACACCCACCGGCACATCGCTCGACCGCGGCCGAGCAACCGGTTCGTGCCGACGCTCAGCCCGACCGCTGCCCGGCTCCGGAGCCGGATTGAGCCGGAGCGCGAGATCCTCGGACCGCACTTCTACTGGGACTCGGAGTTCCGCGGTCACTTCGGTCACGTGATGACCGAGATGCTCTCCCGGCTCTGGGCGCTCGACGCGGCGCGCCGTCACCACCGCGATCTGCGGATCCTGATGGCCACCAGTCCCAACAAGGAGAGCGAGCTGACCGACCACGAGATCGCGATCCTGGGGGCTTTCGGCGTGCGGCCCGCGGAGATCACCTTCCTGCGCGGGCCCGCTCGGGTTCGCACGCTGCTCGCTGCGACGCCGATGTTCTCCCAGCCCCAGGTCGTCCATCCCGGTCTCAGCGAGGTCTGGGACCGGCTCGGCAGCCACCTCGCCGAGCAGGCCCCCGCCCGGTTCGGCGAGGGTGACTATCCACGCCGGCTCTTCGTCGCTCGCCGCGGCACCTTGCGGCGCTGCCGCAACGCGGCCCAGGTGGAGTCTCTCTTCGCGACCCACGGCTTCGAGGTGGTCCACCCCGAGGACCATCCGCTGCCTGTCCAGGCCCGGCTCTTCCGTGAGGCCGAGACCATCGCGGGGTACGCCGGCAGCGGCCTCTTCAACGCACTGCTGGCCGAGACCCCGAAGCGGATCGTGATGATCAGCTCGGAGTCCTACACCGTGCAGAACGAGTGGATGATCGCCGCCATCCGCGGTCACGAGGTCGACGTCGCCTGGGCCCGTCCGGAGGTCGGCCACGAGGCGGCCGGCACCCGGGCGGAGGCGTTCCATTCGGCCTACTCCGTCGACTTCGAGCGGGAGGGTCTCTTCCTCCGCAAGGTGCTTGCCGACCTGTGAGGGGCGCCGCGCGTGACCTGGAGTCAAACACCGGTCAAACACCGGTCAAACACCGGCCGAACACCGATCGAACACCGGCTCAACTCCGGACCGGTTCTGCCCGCGCCCCGGTCAGCGCTCCTAGGTTGGTCACGCCCCGATTCCCTATTGAGCGCGGCGCAGGATCGCGAGTTCGGCGGCGGTGTTCAGCAGCGGCCGCTGGTAGGTCGCCACCAGTTGGTAGCCGCGTTTCTCGAACATCGTGATGATCCGCGGAGAGGTGACTTGATCGAGTACGCCGATCGCCCCGGTCTGGGTGGCGACGGGTTTGCCGGCGAGGCTGTTGAGAGAGGCGACGTAGTGGACGCCGAGGGACGCGACCCGGGCGACGTAGTTCTCCACGACGTCGGGCTCCATCTCCTGGAAGGAGTAGGTGTTGACGAAGACGTCCAGGGGCCCGGAGATGTCCTCGATGCGCCAGTTCGGGAGGCATGCCGAGCGAGGAACCTCGAGCGGGCCACTGGCCGGCACCTGAGGGCCGTAGGTGAGTACCCGTTCGTGACCGAAGAGCTCGGTCAGGTAGTACGACGACACGGTCACCAGCGGTGGGATGTCGAGGTTGAGATAGCGCGCCTCGGGATCGCGCGACATCACGAACTCGCCGAGCGCCCCGAATCCGCCGCCGAGTTCGAGGAACGAGCGCGGTGGGGTCTCGACATGGCGGCTGAGACCGGCCATGACCAACATGTAGTTGAGGTAGGCACGGCCGAAGCCGAGATCGGGGCGGTTGGGGATGAGCCGGTAGTGCTGCCAAGGCTCGCCAATCCTGCTTTCGCCGAGCCCGTCGAGGTCGGCAGGCCAGCGAGCCTGGTCCCAGGCGAGTCGGGCGGCGTCGAAGTCGCGGTGTGCTTGCAGGCTGCCGTTGAGTGCCGCAGTGACGTATTGCCGTCGCGCCGCCGGGTTGACGTTCTTCGCCCGGCGGAAGGTCTGACGGATGGTGAGGTTGCTGAAGCCGTTCCCGTAGAGCGGCAGGAACCAGAAGCCGGCCCGGGGCCAGCGCTTGAAGCGGCTCAGGCCCATCGAGTCCAGGTCCCCGAGGAGCTGGTCGAGTGCGGGCCCCCAGAAATTGGTTGGTCGGTACGCCGGGTCGCACTCGGCGAGCTCGGTGAGCACGCGCTCGGTCATCCTCGCCCAGCGCGGGTCGTCCTCGACGACCTGGTCCGGAACCGCCCCGGCGGCTCTCGCCGCCGGCTCGGTGGTGCTACTGGCCCGTCCCGTGGGTGCGGCCCTGTCGGGTGCGGCCCTGTCAGGTGCGGCCCTGTCGGGCGCGACCGGGTGCCGCGCCGCGACCGCCCGGAGCAGTCTGGGTGGCACCCAGTCGGAGGCGAGGCGGCGGGCCAGCAGGCGGCGATCGGGCGACGAGGGCATGAGTCCCTTCCTGGGGCGGACCGAGGACCGACGAGGAGCCCGGGCTGCCGGATCGTGGCTGGGTCTGCGCGCAGATTAGGGCCGCGAAGCGACGAGTCGATGTCCATCAGATGGCGGGCTCGCAACAACCCGAGCGGGGTCGCCGGGTGGTCGTGCGCCGCGTCCTACCCTGGCCGCTCGACCGGTTGGGTGCCCCGGTCAGGACCGCACGCGGTGTTGGGTTCGACAGCCCGTTCTCGGGCGAGAGATCAGACGAAGGGGGCCGATCGAGGTTGCATACGGCGAATCACTACTACGGTCACGCGCACATCTTCTCCGACTACACCCGACTCGGCTTCCCGCCGATGATCTGGGGGTATCTGCAACACGGTTGGAATCTTCACGACGGCTTCGCTGTGGGCACCAGCTTCGTCCCCGGGGTCCCGCTGTTCGTCTGGTCCGACGCGGTCCTGCGTCGGGGCTGGTCCCTCGGCCGACGGGACTACGCCGTGATCGGAGCGGCGTGGGCCTACCTCCTGCGGCTCGTGGCGGAGGGCCGGTCCGGGCGGCTCAAGGACTGGGCGCCACCACAGGCCCGCTCCGGCACGATCTTCTACCCGTTCCACGGCTGGGAGGCGCAGGAGGTGCTGGGTGACCACCACCGGATGCTCGATCAGCTCGAGGAGGTCGAGGACGGTCCACTCACGGTCTGCCTCTACTGGACCGAGTACCGCGATGCCACCATCCGGCAGGTCTACGAGGACCGCGGCTGCCGGGTCATCACCCACGGTATGCGCGGCTTCCAGTATCGCGGCACCGACCCGAACTTCTTGTGGAAGCAGTACCAGGAGCTGCGGTCCCATCGACGGGTGGTCTCGAACCGAATGACCTCGGCGCTGTTGTACGGCGCCTCGGTCGGCTGCGAGGTCGGCCTCTACGGCGACCCGATGCTGCTGACCGGCGAGCATTCGATCTACGGCGGAGTGGAGCGGCAGCGGCGCAACTGGCCGGAGTTCCACCAGGAGTTCGTGCCCGTCGACTATGCGCGAGCTGTCGCCGAGGACGAGCTCGGCCTGCGGCACGTGCGTGAGCCGGCCGAGATCCTGACCCTCTTCCGTTGGTCGAGGCCGGAGTGGCAGCTCCGTAAGCAGAAGGGCTGGCAGCAGGACCAGCCGCAGGCCGTGGCGCGCGCAGTTCGAGGACGGCGATGACCGAGTCCATGGATGAGTCGAGGGATGAGTCGTTGGATGAGTCGTTGGATGAGTCGATGGACCTGCCCAAGGGCATTCGGCTGCTCGGCTCGGAGATGTTCACCTGGTCGGACCTGGCTGGCGAGGTGGGTGCCCCGGACGGCCCGCTTCTGCTGGCCTTCTTGGAGCGGGTGCTCCGCGGCCGGCGCGGGCACGCGCTCATCGTGGGGCCCCACCATTCCGACCTCGTTGCCGCCGTCGCGAGGACGTTCACCACGACCGAGGTGCTGGTCCGCTCCCTGCCGGACGCTCAGCGGCTGCGGGCCGAGCTCCCGGATCCGAGTATCGCGATCAGCTGTGGCGCGTTCGCGGCATTCGCTCCGGCGCCGGGCGACGCCGCGGCGTACGACCTGGTGATCGCGCTCGACGGGCTCGGCCGACTGCTCAGCAGTGATGAGGAGCGACTGCCCTGGCCAGCGGTGGTTGAGCGGCTCGTCGGCCTGCGCGCCCGGGACGGCGAGCTCCTTCTCGGGATCGGCAACCCGACCGGAGTCGACCATCTGCTCGCGCTCGAGGCGGAGAGCCACGACACCGACGCGCACTGGCCGCTGGGCCGGCGCGTCGTCGACGAGATCCCGTGGGACCTGACCGACCTGACCGAGCGTCTGGGTTCGTGGATGCCCGACCTGGCGCTCGACACCTGGGTGGCCCACGGCCCCCGGCTGTCCCCGGCGCTGATCGCAACCGCGGACACCGCTCGCCGGTTCCGCAGGGATGGTGTGTTCGCGACGTTGGTCGAGCGGGCCGCCCGGCGATCGGCATCCGGTCACCGATCAGTGCGCGAGCCGGGCTCGGTCGCCCGGAGGCTGCTCCACCACGGCCTCGGCCTCGAGACCGCGCCGCTGTGGATCTTCCACGGCCGGTCGCAGGCCGCCGCCGGTGACGCCTTCCTCTCCCTCGACCTCACCTCGGGCGAGCCCGGGGTCGCGGTCGCGGTGACCCCCGGCGCGTCCGGCTGGGCGCGGGAGCTCGTCACGGACCCGGCCCCGAGCCCGCAGCAGGTCGCTCCCGATGTCGTCCGCGAGCTCGGGCTGCTCGCTGGCCCGGTCCCTACCGGGACCTTCGTGTACGACGACCTGGCCGAGTGCTGCCTCGTGCAGGACCTGTCCGCGGCCGGTGCGATCGTCCGGCGCTATCGCGACTGGCTCGCCGAGCCGACCGCGGCGAGGGCCGAGGGTGGTCGGTCGTACGCCGACCCCGCGAAGGCCGCGCTCACCCTCGATCTGATCGTCGACACCGGTGCCGAGCTCGCGGCGTTCGATCCGTCGCTGCGCGCGCAGACCCCGGCCACCGTCGAGGAGATCGTGACCCGCACGCTGCTCGCCTTCGCCGAGGAGCTGCTGGCGAGCGGGCGCCGGCATGGCTGGCCGCTCAGCTACGGGGCCGACCAGATCGCTCGGGCACTGGTCGCCGCGGCCGGCATCGAGGTCGACGCCGACGGAGTCGAGCGTGCCCGGGAGCTCGACGTAGCACTCCGGCTCGGTCGCCCGGCCGGGTCGCCGTCGGCGGTGTCGTACGCCGAGGCACTGGAGCTGCTGGACCGCTATCGCGCCCACGCCGCCGATGCCGAGCAGCAGGTCGAGTGGCTGCTGGTCAACATCCATCGTCGTCAGCGCTGGCTGATGCAGGCGCGGCGGCGGCAGCGTGAGCTCCGTGGCTCGGCGGAGTACCGCCTCGGCAAGCGGATCCTCTGGGCGCGCGAGCGGGGCCGACGGTGGCGGGCGCGGATCCGGCGGTGGCGTGACGGCCCGGCACCGGTCGCAGGGGAGTGGCGTCAGGCCACCGTCACCGAGCGGGAGCCGATCGTGGTCGACCCCGAGCTGCTGCCGCCCGGCTACGAGCAGAAGGGGCCGATGCTCTAAGCCGCCGATGCTCTAAGCCGCCGATGGTCACCGCCGGCCGCGCCGCCGAACCTGTCACCTGCAGTTGACCGGCTGGTCACGTTCGCCCGCTACTTTCGCGCGTCGCCGGTCGACGACCGGCCGGGACGCCAAGCACAGTCCGGAGGGACATATGGACATCGGGGCCGTCGATGCCGCCATCACTGCATTGGATGTGGCTGAGTTCTGGGAGAACGGGTACGCGGTTCTCCACAACATGTACACGGCCGACGAGGTCGAGGCACTTCGGCGGGCGGCGTACGCAACGAACTCCTCCGGCGGCGATCTGCTGGTCCGCGACGGGCTGCGTGAGGTGATCACCGACGGTCGGTTGATCCGGGTCGCGCGAAAGCTCCTCGGCACCGAGGAGATCCTCTATGCGGGCGACAGCTCGGTGACCATCAACTCCAACCAGCTCGGTTGGCACAAGGACAACACCGACCGGGTCGACCCGAACGCTCCGGACTGGGACGGCCGCTACACCCAGCTGCGGTTCGGGATCTACTGCCAGGACCATCTCACCCACACCGGCGGCCTCAACCTGCGGGTCGGCTCGCACAACCACAAGAACCTCACCCAGGGTGAATGCCTCTACATGCAGACGGTGCCCGGTGACCTTGCGGTGTGGAGCATGCGGATCACCCACTCCGGCAACGGCATGCTGCTCAAGGACCCCGAGGCTGCCTTCCCCACGCCCAGCCAGCAGAAGGACTTCGCCCCCGAGGAGGTCGCCCCTACCGACGGCGACCGGATCGCCGTCTTCGCGCACCTAGGTGCCGTCGACAGCCATGGCCAGCGGTACGCCGACTACCTCAAGACCCGGACCTACATGGTCAACCACTGGCGCAAGCACCCCTACACCGACGAGGTCCGACGGGCGGCGCAGGAGGCCGGGCTGGTCCTTCGGGACATGCCGGCCGAGGTGATCGACGACCCCACTGCGGGCCTGAAGGAGAAGTGGGAGCCGTTCCCGTACGACCGGGCCTGCGCGGTCGACGATGCGAACGCCGGGTCGGTCGCCGCAGCCGACCCAGCGGGTCCGGCCACGGCCGGCGTCGCTCGGACTGCCCGGCAACTGTTGCGACGCACCGGACGGCGGGGCGGCAGCGCACTCAGAGGTGCCCTGCGCGGTTGGCGTCAGGGGTGAGGCCAGCTCCGCGACTGAGCATCGTGGTGCCCTTCTTCGGCGTGGAGAGCTACCTCGCCGAGTGCCTCGACTCGCTCCGGGAGCAGGCCTTCGCCGACTTCGAGGCGATCCTCGTCGACGACGGTTCTCTCGACGCCAGCCTGGCGATCGCGGAGAAGTACGCCGCCGAGGACCCGCGCTTCCGGATCGTCCGTCAGCCGAACCAGGGGCTCGGCCCGGCCCGAAATACCGGGGTCCGCCACGCGAGCGGGGAGTACCTCGCCTTCGTCGACAGTGACGACGTCGTACCGCCGCAGGCCTATGCCCGGATGGTCGGCACCCTGGACCACACCGGGTCCGACATGGTCTCCGGCAATGCGCGCCGCTTCAACGACCTCGGGGTGCGCGACTCGGCACTGCATCGCAGACCGTTCGCGGCCGACCGGCTGGCGACCCACGTGCGCGAGTTCCCGCTGCTCGCGCTGGACCGGATGGCGTGGAACAAGGTCTACCGCCGCGGCTATTGGGACAAGCACGGGTTCGCCTTCCCGCCCGGCCTCTACGAGGACTACCCGGTCACCATCCGCAGTCACGTCCTCGCCCGCCAGGTCGACGTCCTCGCCCATCCGGTCTACTACTGGCGTGAGCGCGACGGTGGCGACCTGTCCATCACCCAGCGGGTCTGGGAGATCTCCAACCTGCGTGACCGCGTCGCCTCGGACGAGTCGGTCCTCGACTTCCTCCGCGACCGCGCCGCGGAGCTGCTTCCCGAGGTCGAGCGGCACCTGCTGCAGGTTGACGTCGCCGCCCTCGCCGCCGCCGTCCACCGCAACGACCCGGCCGATCGCGACGACGTGGTGGCGCTCAGCCAGCGGCTGCTGGGCCGCATCTCCGGGCCGGTGCTGCAGCGGGCGTCGCCCTTCGACCGGGTCCAGGCCGACCTCGTACGCCGCGGTCTGCTGAGCGAGCTCGAGCGGCTCATCGACTATCGGGCGGTGCACGGCACCAAGGCACCGATCACCCGGCGGGGTGGCCGGCTCCGGCCGCAGTTCTTCCGCACCCTGCCGTTCTTCGAGGACCCCGCGGTCGGCGTTCCCGACGACTGCTATCGCGTGGCAAGGGACGAGCTCATCCTGGCGGGGATGGTGGTCGACACCTGGTGGGAGGAGACGACGGTCGTGCTCCACCTGCGCCTCGGCGTGGGCCAGGCGCCGCTCGACGCCGGCCCGGCGAAGGTCTGGCTCGTCGCCCCGAGCGGCACCTCCCTGCGGCTCGAGGCCGAGGAGTGCGGTCGCTGCGCGGACCGCGTCGATCTCCGGGTGCGCGTCGAAGCCGACCGGCTCGCCGAGACCGGCTGGTGGCGCCTGGAGGCGGAGAGTCGTGCGCTCGGCGTGCGTGCCCGAGGCCGCCTTCGTACCGAGCTGTCCGCGCGGGCCCGATGGAGCGCGGCGCGGGAGGTGGGCCGCGGCACCTGGGTCAAGCCGGCGAACAACCAGGGCTATGGCCTTCTCGTCTCCCGGCCGGCGGACTGCGTGACCGAGGTCGCCGTCGACGGGTCCACGCTGGTCATCTCCGGGTGGTTCACGCCTGGCGAGCGGGCCAGGGCCGGCGAGCCGCCGGCGATCTGGCTTCGCATCCGCGACGGTGGCGACGTGGTGGCCGGACTCACCGAGCTGCTTGCCCGCGAGCCCGGCGACCCGCCCGGAACGGCACGGTTCAGTACCCGCGTGGACGCCGCCGGGATCGCCTCGCACGGCCGTGAGGACCGGATCACCGAGCGGACTGTGTGGGCGGCCCGGCTGGCGACGGGGATCGAGGCCCCGCGCGGCGTCCTGCTGCCGCCCCAGCCCGGGGCCGTCTCGGTCACCGTCGGCGGGCGTCGGGTGAGTGTCGTCTCGGGTCAGTTCGGCAATCTCACCCTGCACGAGGAGTACGCCCACCCGGTCGTGCACAGCGTCGAGTTCGGTGTGGCGACGCTGCGACTGGTCGGGCGGGTCGACCGGGCCGGGGCACGCCCCGAGGCGGCACGTCTGCGCCGCTACCTGCCGTCCGCCGAGCCGCTCATCCTCGACCTGCCGCTGGAGTGGACCGAGGAGCCTGCGACGAGCTCGGAGCCGCCGGGGGCCGGGCCGGTCTTCGGGTGCGAGGTGCCGGTCTCGGCGCTCGAGGAGATGGCCGGCGCCATCGCCGTGCACGAGGTGGAGGACGAGGGTGGCGGCCCGACGCCGTGGGACGTGCTGATGCTCGACTCGACGACCGGCGGTGGCGAGCCCGTCGTACTCGACGTCAACGCCGTCCACCTCGTCCCCGGGTCGATGACGGTCGCCGGCTTCTCCGTCTCGGTGGTACTCGGCCGGATGGCGCGTCTGGGACTGCGGGTGGCTCAGCAGCAGGCGTCAGCGACCAAGACGTGACCCCAGTCGGGCGCGTACGGCGCTGACCAGTCGCCGGCCCGGCGGGAGAGGTTGAGGGCCTGGCGGGGCGGCTGATCGCGCGGTGGCGCGGCCGACGAGCAACTCCGCGGTGGCGGTGACCGCCAGCCGCGCCACCTCCTCCTCGGTAACGTCGTCAGGCGAGGCGCTGTCCGGATCGATCCGTGGCCGCAGGTCGTCGAGGTCGCCCACCACGGTGCAGGGGTACGCCGCCAGGTCCTCGATCATCCGGGCCGACCGCTCGACGACCCACTCGGCGTGTCGGGCCGGGACGCCGAAGCGACGCTTCTGCGCGACCGTGGCCAGGACCGGGCCGATGAGCGGACGCTGCACCCCCTGGTAGTACGCGCTGCGCAGCGGCAGCCGATCGCCGAGCTCGGCGTTGACCCGGCGCAGGAACTCCGCCTCCACCGCCCCGATCGACTCGTTGGCCGGACGTTCGGGGGTGCGATAGCGGTCCGGATCGACGCCGATCGCGGCAGCGAACCGCTTCCACAGCAGGACCGGGTCCGCGGCGTTGCGCGGCATCGTGACGACATGCACCCGGTCGGCCGGCAGGCCCGGTGCCCAGCGCCGCAGGATCGAGATCGGGTCGTGGTGGCGGAAGAAGCCGTGATCGGGGTCGGCGCGCACGTTGGCCAGCCAGTCCGCATATCTGATGTCGGCGTGCGCCTTCACCAGCTGTTGCCAGGCCGAGGGTAGCGAGGAGGACAGCGCGCGACATCCGACGACGATGTGGAGGTCCAGACCCGCGAGTGCCTCGAGAGCTGGCCCGACCTGCTCGGGAGTCGCCCCGGAGAGCATCTCCTTGCTCACCAGTACGACGTCGTCGCGCTCGCGCGCCGCCCGCGCGAGCCGGGCCCAGGTCCAGGGGTTGTCCGGGCTGCGCCAGACGCCGCCGCGCACGTCACCCATCAGCGCATCGTGGTCCTCCCGTCGGCTGCCGGGGAGCCAGATGCCGTCCTCGGCGAGCCGGTCCCGCTGGCCCCACATGATCACTTCAAGGTAGGAGGTGCCGGTCTTCGGGGCGCCGACGTGGAGGATGACCTGCTTCGCCGTCATCGGCGCGCTCGTGCTTCGCGGGCGAGACTGCCCGCGCGGCGCAATGGCGCGGTCAGCCGCCACGACGTGGAGGCCCGCAACTCGTCCACCTGGCGCTCGGCCGCCGCCGCACGGCTGCGCTGTGCGTCCAGATCGGCCAGCAGGTCACCGATCCTGAGGTGTCGTTCAACGAGTTCACCGACCAGGCGAAGTCGGCGTGCGGCCGTTGCGCGCCACTCCTCGGCCCCCTCGGCCGCCACCGAGGGCGCCGGGTAGCCCCAGGCGGCGAGGTCGTCGGCGTACATCCTTGCGGTGATGGCGGCGGTCGCTTCGTCGTAGACGCAGGGGTGGAAGGGGATCGGGTTGGCGTTCTCCCTCGGTACGTCGCCGGCGACCCGCGCCGGGTCCACGCCCTGGGCCGCGAGGTGGAGTCGCAGCGTCCGCAGGCTCGTCTCGGGCGCCTCGGCCCGACCGGTCCAGGTGACGGGGAAGGCTGCGAGCAGCCCGCTCTGCGGTCCCCAGTGGGCGTCGTGGGGAGCGGTGTCGGACTCGGCGTCGAGTGCCGCGACGAAGCTTCGGAAGGCGTCGAGAAGGTCGTCGACCGATGCCACGCCCCGGGGGAACCACGGCTCGGCGGAGAACCGCTCGACGAACCGCGGCTCCTGCAGGAGCAGCTTCGACTGCCACGCCGACCAGAGCCGCGCGACCGGGTCGCGGACGATGGTGAAGCGCAGCCAGGAGTCGTCGGCCAGGATCTCTCGGCGCCTGGCCTCGGGATGGTGGAGCCATCGGTGCGTGGGCCGCCAGCGCTGCATGTCGTGGACCGTCAGCGCTCGGGAGACCTCGTGCTGCTGGGAGCGGAGGAACCGCTCGCGGCGCAGGCCGGCGAGGTCGGCGAGCGTCCACAGCATGCTGGTGCAGCCCGACTTCGGCATCGGGAGGAAAGCGATCTTGAGCTCGTCGAGCACCACGATCCGGGTGTCGGAATGCCTGACCAGCCGTTCGGCCGTGGTGCGTGAGGCCGCAGGCCTCACAGTAGATCCCACGACAGCGGCGTTCCGGCGGCGACGTCGGTCGTGAACCGGCGACCCGTGACGACGCTGATGGCATCGGGTTCGAGTCCGTCGGCGGGCCGGACCGAGCGCACGTTGTCGGCGGCGACGGGCTCGCCGGCCCGTACGTCCCGGGTCACGAAGAGCGAGCGACGGAAGCGCAGCCCCTCGGCCTCGACCGCCTTCGGCCCCACCTGGGGTTGGCCGAGCGCCTGCCAGGCCACCCGGGTCTCCTTGACCAACAGCGCGAACTCGTCGGGCTCAAGTGAGAACGCCGAGTCGACGCCGACACTCCGGTCGAGGGTGAGGTGCTTCTCGATGACGGTGGCGCCAAGGGCGATCGCCGCCACCGAGGCGCCGATGCCCAGAGTGTGGTCGGAGAGACCGATCTGGACGTCGAGCGCGTCGCGTAGCACCGGGATCGAGCGCAGGTTGGACGCCTCCGGCGGCGTCGGATACGTCGCCGTGCAGGCGAGTACGACGAGGTCCTGGTTGCCCACCGACCGGGCGGCCCGGACCGCGGTGTCGATCTCCGCCATCGTCGCGGTGCCGGTCGAGATCACCATGGGCAGGCCAGCCGCGGCGATCTTGCGGACCAGCGGCAGGTCGGTGATCTCGGACGAGGCCGACTTGATCAGCGGCACGCCGAGGCCGGCCAGGAAGTCCACCGCGGTCGGGTCGAACGCGGCGCTGAAGGGCACCATGCCGTACTCCGCGGCCAGTGCGAAGATCGGCTCGTGCCATGCCCACGGGGTGTGCGCCTCGTCGTAGAGGTCGTGTAGCCGGCGGTTGGGCCACAGTGGGTGGTCGGCCGAGAGCCGGAACAGCGGGGAGTCGACGTCGAGGGTGATCGTGTCCGCGGTGTAGGTCTGGATTTTCAGCGCCGAGGCGCCGGCCTCGCCGGCGGCACGGACGATGTCGAGAGCGCGCTCGAGATCGCCGTTGTGGTTGCCCGACATCTCGGCGATCACGAATGGCTCGTGATCGGGACCGATCACCCGGTCGCCGACCTTCACTGGAGCTGCAGTCACGACTGTCCCTTCACTGTGCCCTTGCTGGGGGTGCCACGGCGGCGGTCAGCGCTGCGCAGCCGGATGGGGATCACCTCGCGCAAGATTCCTCCGACCGGGCGGACCTGGGGTGTCTCCTCGGTGAACCGGAAGCGACGATTCATCGCGCGTACCGGCTCGTTCTCGGCCAGCACCTCGCCCGTCAGTACCTCAAGGCCGAGACCTTCGGGCGCGGAGGCGAAGGCATAATCGACGGCCTCGCGCATCACCAGCGTCCAGGCCACCAGCGTGGTGCCCTCGGCGGCGGCGCCGTCGTGGTCGAGATAGAACCCCCAGGAGGCGCTGGACGGGGTGATGTCGAAGAAGGTCACCACTGCGAGGGGGCGTCCGGCGTACTCGGCGATGAGCACCCGCCGGGTGGGGTCAGAGCTGGCCCGGGACCACCAGGCGGCATGCTCCTCGGCGGTGATCTCGTGCTGGGTCAGGCTGACCGCGCGGTTGGCCTCCTGGTTGCGCCAAAGGCGCATGGCGGAGAGGTCGGAGTCCGTCGCCGGACGCAGCATCTCGCCCCTTTCGCGGGTCGGTGTCGGGTGCCTGCGGGTCGTTTGTCGTCCCCGCCGATGACCGAGCGATGACGACCCGGCGACCGATTGGTGACCGCCCGGCGGCGTCCTCATGACACTCTTCGCGCAGGCCGTCTCAAGCGCTCGTGGAGGGTCGTCGGCGTGGGTAGTCTCCGGCCCCATGGAGCCGCTGGATCGACCTGCCGTGCGCGACCTCATGGGCGAGGTCCTGGCCGTGCAGGGCAAGTCCCTTCCCCCCGATCAGTCCGCCGACCCGACGACCAGGCTGGCCGACATCGGCTTCCGTTCGCTCGACTTCTCCGAGCTGGCTCTGCGGGTCGAGGACGAGACCGGGCTCGAACTCAACTTCGAGGCCGCCGGCCTGCGCCGGATCGACACCGTCGGCGACGTGCTCGACCTGATCGTCGAGATCCAGGGACAGTGACGCGGCAGCCCGAGGCGCCGGGCAACAGCTCGGGCAACCGGCTGATCGACGCCGCGACCGGTACGACGACCACCTGGGCCGGGCTGCCGAGCGTCGAGACTCGCTCGGCCCCGGCGGCGTACTTCGTCTGCGCGGCATTGGACGCGCTTGCGGTGGTGGCCGCCCACGCTGCCACCGGTGCCGAGCTCCTGGTCGCTGCCGCGGGTCGTCTCGACCCGGCGCTGGCCGATGAGCTGCGTACGTCGGGGTTCATGCTCATCACTCCAGACGGAGTCACCCCACCTGCTGCGGAGCGGGTGCCCGAGCCGGGCCGGCTCTGGCTGCTCACCTCGGGGTCGACCGGCCGGCCCAAGCGGATCGGCCACACGCTCGGCTCGCTCACCACTGTCTCCGGTGACCTGCCATCCCGGACCTGGCTGTGCCCCTACTCGGCGGGCAGCTACGCCTGGTGGCAGCTGGTGACGCTCGGCCTGACGGTGCCCGGCCAGGATCTCGTCTTCGTCGACCCGGTCGGTTCGGGCGCTCCCGAGAGCTGGCTCGACGCCGCGGTCGAGCACGGCGTCACCGCCGCGTCGGGAACCCCCACCTTCTGGCGCCGCGTCCTGCTCGGCGCCGGCGATGCCCTGGCAAAGATCCCGCTCGCGCAGGTGACCCTCGGTGGCGAGCCGGTCGACCAGAGCATCCTCGACCGGCTCCGTGCGGTCTTCCCCGACGCGCGGATCTCCTGGATCTACGCCTCCTCCGAGGTCGGCGCCTCGATCGTCGTTCACGACGGTCGCGCCGGCTTCCCGGTGGACTGGCTCGACCGGGACGCCGGCGGACGGCCGGTCATCTCCGTCCGGGACGGCGAGCTGGTCGTCGCCTCCCCGCATCACGGCGTCGGGCTGGCGGGCGCGGTCCGTACCGGCGACGCGGTCCGGATCGAAGACGGCCGGGTACTCATCACCGGCCGCCTCGACCGCGACGAGATCAATGTGGGCGGGTCGAAGGTCTCCGCGGGTGCGGTCCGCGGCGTCCTCCAAGACCATCCCGCGGTCGCCTGGGCGGCGGTCCGGGGCCGCACGGCGCCGCTGGTGGGGAGTGTGGTGGTCGCGGACGTGGTGCTCGCCGCGGCCCACCCCGAGCCCGTCGAGGCGGCCGACCTGTCTCGATGGGCGGCCGCCCGGCTGCCGGACTACGCCGTACCCCGGCGGATCACGATCCTCCCCGAAATCCCCGTGAAGGAGACGCTGAAGAGCGATGTCTGATTCCGTTCCGTCCGCCTCGGTCGTCCTGGTCTCGGGAGCCTCCCGCGGACTCGGCTTGGAGATCGTGACCGACCTGCTGGCCTCGGGGGTCAGGGTCGCTGCCTTCGCTCGCACCCTCACCCCGGAGTTGGCGCAGGTGGTCGAGAAGGCCGGCCCGGCGGCGTACGTCGGCGCGGTGGATGTCACCGATGAGGCTGCCACTCAGGCGTTCGTACGGACCGCCGAGGAGCGCCTCGGCACCATCGACGGGCTGGTCAACAACGCCGCGATCGGGCAGGACTCGCTGCACGTGCACACCTCCGCCGACCGGATCGGCCAGATCATCGAGACCAACCTGACCGCGCCGCTGGTCCTGACCCGGTTCGTGATCCGGCGGCTGCTCGCCAAGGGGCGCCGTGGGCGGGTCGTCAACATCACCTCCATCTGCGGCCAGCGCGGCTACCCGGGGCTGGTTGCCTACTCCGCCACGAAGGGCGGGCTCGACGCCGCCACCCGGTCGCTCGCGCGCGAGCTCGGCGGCCGGGTGCTCGCGAACGCGGTGGCTCCGGGGTTCTTCGCCTCGGAGATGTCCGCCGTGCTCGGCTCGGCGCAGCTCGACTCGATCCTGCGGCGTACGCCGTCGGGGCAGATGACCACGCCGGAGGACGTACTGCCCGTGGTCCGGATGCTGCTGCTCGAGCAGACCAACATCAACGGCCAGTCGATCGTGGTGGATGGTGGCGGCTCGATCTGAGCTGGCCGACGGGCTCCGCGTCGGGAGCGAGGCCGAGCTCACCGGGTTCGGCATCCGCAGTCATCTGGCCGACGGCCGAGTGGTCGCCTGGACAGGCTCACTCCCCGGCCGGCTGGCGATCGACGCGGAGTTGGACCGACCGGTGCCACACGCCTTGGCGGCGCGCTTCGGCAGTCACGACTTCTGGGGCCGCTGGACGCGGCTGGAGTGCGTCGCGAAGCTCACCGGCACCCCCGTCGTACGTCTGCTGCGCGAGCCTGATCTGGCGTCGCCGCCGGTGCCGGGCCTCACCCTCACCACGCTGAGCCTCGCGCCCGATCTGGTCGTTTCGGCCGGGTTGCTGGCCGCTCCGCGAGCGGGCCATGTGACGCTTGCCACGGAGCTCGCATATTTCGGCGAGGTGACGTGACAAGTACCGTTGAACTGTCCGGCCACCGTGGTCGGACGCAGGCACAACGTCCGGTACCCACCCCGGCCCCGCAGCCAGAGCGGGGTGGTCGGAGGGACTGGAACGAAAGGTCAGCACGATGCACCACCCGCTCCGGGTGGGCGTCGTCGGCGCGGGTCGCGTCGGCGCCGTCCTCGCCGCCGCCCTACGGCACCCATCGCACGGCCCGGGCCACGAGGTCGTGGCCGTCGCCGGTGAGTCCGACGCCTCGCGTCGCCGGATCGCCGCGCTGATCCCGGGGGTACGGGTCGCGAAGCCGACCGATGTCGCTCGCTCCTGCGATCTGCTGCTGCTCACCGTCCCCGACGACATGCTCGGCAACGTCGTGACCACCCTCGCCGACGCCGGCGCCCTCCACGAGGCGCAGTACGTCGTGCACACCTCGGGTCGGCACGGCCTCGCCGTCCTCGCCCCGGCGACCAAGCTCGGCGCGCACCCGATCGCGCTGCATCCCGCGATGACCTTCACCGGCACCACCGCCGACCTGGGGCGTCTGGCCGGCTGCGTCTTCGGGCTGACCGCCGCCACCCCGGGCGACCGGGCCCTCGCCGAAGGACTCGTCGGCGAGCTGGGTGGGCAACCGCTGTGGGTGCCTGAGGAGATGCGCACCCTCTATCACGCGGGCCTTGCGCACGGTGCCAACCATCTCGTCACGCTGGTGAGCGAGGCGATGGAGATCCTCGTCGCCGCGGGGGCCACCGATCCGGCCGGGACGCTCCGACCGCTGCTCTCCGCCGCCCTCGACAACGCGCTCGACCAGGGCGACGCCGCGCTTACCGGGCCGATAGTGCGCGGCGACGCGGGCACCGTCGCGGCCCATCTCGAGGACCTCGCCGCCAACGCGCCCCAGACCCTGCCGTCCTACGTCGCCATGGCGCGGGCCACGCTCGGCCGTGCACTCGCCGACGGCCGGCTCACCGCGCTCCGCGCAGGTGCGATCGCAGGCCTCCTCGACGCCGCGGTCCTTCCCGAAGCTGGTGTTGAGCGGCACCAGATCGGCCCGCGACGGAGCCATCTGACACCAGTTTCACGATCGGAGGGTGGCCGATGACGTCTCCGAACACACCCGTTCTCGCGCACACGCGCGAGGAGCTCGCCAAGCTGCTCCACGACGCCCGCCCCGAGGATCGAAGGGTGGCCTTCGTGCCCACGATGGGTGCCCTCCACGACGGCCACGCCAGCTTGATGCGGGTCGCCCGCGAGCGGGTTGACTCCGGTCCGGTCGTGGTCTCGGTCTTCGTCAACCCGCTGCAGTTCGGGGCGGGGGAGGACCTCGACCGTTATCCGCGCACCCTCGATGCGGACCTGGAGATCTGTGCACGCGAAGGCGTCGACGTGGTCTTCGCGCCGAGCGTCGAGGAGGTCTATCCGGGCGGTGAGCCGCGGGTCACCGTGGAGCCGGGGCCGCTTGCGACGATCCTCGAGGGCGCCAGCCGACCTGGCCACTTCCGCGGTGTGCTGACCGTGGTGGCCAAGCTCTTCGGACTGGTCCGTCCGGACGTCGCGGTCTTCGGCGAGAAGGACTACCAGCAGCTCGCGCTCGTCCGGCAGATGGCCCTCGACCTCTGCCTCGGCGTGGAGGTCGTCGGCGCGCCGACCCTGCGCGAGCCCGACGGACTCGCGCTCTCCAGCCGCAACCGCTACCTGTCCGGCGAGGACCGGCAGGCGGCGACCGCGCTCAGCCGGGCGCTGTTCGCGGCGCAGGCCGAGGCGGCGTACGGCGTGGAGGCGGCGCTGCAGGCAGCCCGTGCCGAGCTTCGGGCGGCGCACGGCGTCGACCTCGATTACTTGGCCGTGACCGACCCGCGGCTCGGCGAGCTTCCCGCCGATCCGCCCCCGGGCACGAGCGCTCGCATCCTGATCGCGGCCCGGGTGGGCACCACCCGGCTGATCGACAACCTCCCTCTCACGATCGGTGGCTCGCTCTGATGGCGCTTCGTACGATGATGACCGGCAAGATCCACCGGGCCACGGTCACTCAGGCCGACCTCCACTACGTCGGCTCGGTGACCGTCGATGAGGACCTGCTCGACGCCGCCGACATCCTCCCCGGCGAACTGGTCTCGATCGTCGACATCACCAACGGTGCCCGGCTCGAGACCTACACGATCGCCGGGCCGCGGGGCTCCGGCGTCATCGGCATCAACGGTGCCGCGGCTCATCTGGTCCACCCCGGTGACCTCGTCATCCTGATCGCCTATCAGTCGATGACGACCGCAGAGGCTCGGGCACTGCGGCCGCACGTCGTGCACGTCGACGCCGACAACAAGATCGTGGCCACCTCGTACGACGCCGGCGAACCGGTCCCGGGCAGCGGTCTGCAGCGCGGGGACCTGGTCAGCGTGGGCGTCGACGCGGGATAACCTTCGCCGGTGAGCTCTCTGCCGGGCCTGCTGGCCGCCCGTGACCCGGGATGGACCGAATGGGCGGATGTGATCGTGGTCGGCTCCGGCATCGCCGGGCTCACCGCCGCGCTGCGCCTTCGCGACCGTGTCGACCGGATCGCCGTGGTCACCAAGGACGTCCTCAATGCTGGCTCGACCCAATGGGCCCAGGGCGGGATCGCGGCCGCCCTCGGCCCGGGGGACACTCCCGAACAGCACCAGATCGACACCCTGGTCGCGGGCGCCGGGATCTGCGACGCCGACGCCGTGAGGGCGCTGGTCACCGAGGGCCCGGCGGCGGTGCAGGAGCTCATCGACTGGGGCGCGAACTTCGACAAGGACCCCGACGGCAACCTCTCCCTGACCAGGGAGGGCGGACACCATCGCGACCGGATCGCCCATGCCAACGGCGATGCGACCGGGGCGGAGATCCAGCGGGCCCTGACCGAGGCCGTCCGGCGGGCACCGGAGATCCAGGTCTTCGAGCATGCGATGGTGGTCGACCTCATCACCGCCGCCGATGGCGGCGTCGCCGGGCTGACCATCCACGTGATGGGCGAGGGCGACGCCGATGGCGTCGGCCTGGTCCGGGCACGTGCCGTGGTGCTGGCGAGCGGTGGCCTGGGTCAGGTCTTCTCCCAGACGACCAATCCCGCGGTCTCCACCGCCGACGGCATGGCGATCGCGCTCCGTGCGGGAGCGCGGCTCCGTGACCTGGAGTTCGTCCAGTTCCATCCGACGGTGATGTACCTCGGCCCGGACGCTCGGGGCCAGCAGCCGCTCATCTCCGAGGCGGTGCGCGGCGAGGGCGCCTTCCTCGTGGACTGGGACGGCCGCCGCTTCATGGACGGTGTCCACGAGCTTGCCGACCTCGCGCCGCGCGACATCGTCTCGAAGGCGATCATGGCGCGGATGCTGGAGACCGGGCATCCGCACATGTGGCTCGACGCCCGGCACCTCGGCGACGACGATGGTCGCGACCGGCTCGCCAGCAACCGTGCCGAGACCACCACCGCCTTCTGGCAACGTCGCTTCCCCAACATCTATGCCTCGCTACGCAGCCACGGCGTCGACCCGGCGACCGACCTGATCCCGGTCGCGCCGGCCTGCCATTACGCCTCCGGCGGGGTCTGGACCGACCTGTGGGGTCGCTCCTCGGTGCCCGGCCTCTACGCCACCGGCGAGGTGGCCTGCAGCGGGGTCCACGGCGCCAACCGGCTTGCTTCCAACAGCCTGCTGGAGGGACTGGTCTTCTCCCGTCGCATCGCCGAGGTGCTCCCCGCTGAGCTGCGCCCGCTCGCCGACCCGGTGGCACCCGAGGGCAGCCCCGGGCTGGTCCCCGGCGGTGTCCTCACCGAGGTGCAGGAGCTGATGTCGGCCCAGGTCGGTGTCCTGCGCACCGCTGCCGGGTTGACACAGGCGCACGCCCTGCTCGCCAAGATCGCCGAGCAGCACGCGACCGAGATCGACCCGGCTGCGTGGGAGGCCACCAACGTGCTCACCGTCTCGCTGGCGCTGACCGACGCCGCCCTGCGCCGCGAGGAGACCCGAGGCTCCCATTGGCGCGACGACTTCCCGGCCCGCGACGACGAGCGCTTCGCGGGCCACTTCGACACCACCTTGACCGACGGCGAGACCCGACTCCTCTTCACCTCGACCCCAGCCACGGACGGAGATCAATGAGCATCCAGCGCGTCGCCTTCGACAAGCTCCCCGCAGAGCTGGTCGCCGAGTTGACCACGGCAGGGCTCGACGCCGGCGACGTGTACGACGCCGTGGAACTCGCTCTGGACGAGGACCTGCCGCCGGCTCCGGCGGGCGAGATGCCGAGCGAGGACGTGACCTCGGTGGCGACGATCCCGCCGGAGGCGACGGGTGTCGGCGTCTTCGCGGCTCGTGAGGAGGGTGTCGTCGCCGGACTCGGCGTGGCTGCGCTGGTCTTCCACTATGTCCTGGGGGACTCGGTGAGCATCACCGACCGCGTGCCCGACGGCACCCGCGTCGGCCCCGGTGACGTGGTGATGCGGGTGGCCGGCCCCACTCGGGGACTGCTCACCGCCGAGCGCACCGCACTCAACTACGCCTCCCACCTCTCCGGGGTCGCCAGCGCCACGGCACGCTGGGTCGAGGCGCTGGCGGGGACGAGTGCGCGGGTGCTGGACACCCGCAAGACGCTGCCCGGCTTCCGCGCCCTGGAGAAGTACGCCGTCCGCTGCGGTGGTGCCGTGAACCATCGCTTCTCGCTGGCCGACATGGCGCTGGTGAAGGACAACCATGTGGTGGCCGCCGGCGGCGTCGTACCGGCCTATCAGGCGGTGCGGGCGGCCTATCCGGCCATCCCGGTCGAGGTCGAGGTCACCACACTTGAGGAGCTGAAGGAACTGCTCGGCGTCGGCTGCGACCGCATCCTGCTCGACAACATGACCCCGGCCCAGATGCGGGAGGCGGTCGCCATCACCGCCGGCCGGGCCTCCCTCGAGGCGTCCGGCGGGCTCACGCTCGAGCGCGCTCGCGAGGTGGCCGAGACCGGCGTGGACTTCATCTCGGTGGGGGCACTGACCCATTCGGTGCGAGTCTTCGACCTTGGCCTCGACCTCACCGACAGCAGCGAGGTCTGACCCCATGCCGCTCCTCGCCGTCGATATCGGCAACAGCCACACTGTCCTCGGCCTCATCGCGGCGGGGGCCGTCAGCGCCGACTGGCGGGTGATGACTGTCGAAGGGCGCACCGCGGACGAGTGGCCGATCCTCCTCGACGGCCTGCTCGGCGACCGGTGGGACGACGTCGAGGGGATCGCGGTCTGCGCCACCGTCCCCTCGGTGCTCCACGAGTGGCGCGACATGCTGACCCGTCATCTCGGCCGCGTGCCCGAGGTGCCGCATGTCATCGTCGAACTCGGCGTCCGTACCGGCATTCCGGTGCTGATGGACAATCCCCGTGAGGTCGGCACGGATCGGATCGCCAACGCCGTCGCTGCGGCCAGCCTGCACGGTGGCCCGGCGATCGTCGTCGACTTCGGTGGCACCGCGACGACCTTCGACGTCATCTCAGCCGCCGGTCAGTACGTCGGCGGGGCGATCGCGCCGGGCATCGAGGTGTCCCTGGAGGCGCTGGGCCGGCGCGGGGCGCAACTTCGCAAGGTCGAGCTCGCCCGACCGCGTTCGCCGATTGCGAAGAACACCGTGGAAGCGGTGCAGTCCGGAATGATCTTCGGGGCCGCCGCCCAGGTCGACGGAATGGTCGCGCGAATGATCGCGCATCTCGACGCCGAGGCCTCGGCGGTGAATGTGATCGCCACCGGATATCTCGCGCCCGTGGTGATCGAGGAGTGTCGCAGTTTCACTGCGCATTCGCCCTGGCTGACCCTGCAGGGACTGGAGCTGATTTTCCGGCGCAATAGCTGAACTGAGCCGATGAACTCGCCGTCCGCCCATCGACGTGACGTGCGGTGAGGACTCGAGATGTGATACTTAGTGACCGTCCGACAACCCTGGTGGGAGGGTCTGAAGGTGCGCATGCGGGTCAAGGCGCTGATCGGCGGTCTGATCGTGCTTCTGGTGGTCGCGGCCGGCTTTGGCGGCTGGCTGCTGCGCGGATCCGGCGACAGTGCGGCTGAGTCCGCGTCGTCGAGCGTGACTGGTGGCGCGGTCAAGGTCGGGGTGCCTACCATCGTGTCGACCAAAGATCTTGAGTCTTATGCCGCTTCCCACGCACCGCTTTACTGGGCCGGCCCACAATCCGGTGCACGGATCGAGTTGACCCAGACGGCTCGCAACGGAACCTTTGTGCGCTACCTCCCGAAAGGCGCGAAGGCCGGTGACTCGAAGCAGTACCTGACCGTTGCCACTTATGACTCTGTCAACGGCTACAACAGCTTGGAGGGTGCGTCGAAGAAGGTTGCGAGTGTCGAGCACAGCAAGTCGGGTGCCGTGATTGCGGTGTTCAAGAAGCGGCCGCTGTCGACGTACTTCTCCTTCAAGGACGCCACCTTCCAGGTCGAGGTCTACTCGCCGGAAGAGGGTGAGTCGAAGAAGCTGACCGACGATGGAGTGGTCACGCTCGTGGATGGCTCCAAGAAGTGACTCGTCCGTCCCGGCCGGCGCGTGACGCGGTCCGTCGAACTCGACGGACCGGTGTCACGGCGGGCGCTGCCGCGATGCTGTGTCTGGTGTGCGGACGTGCCTTCGCCGACGTCCAACCCGGGCCGGAGCGCCCGTGGGTCGGGATCCAGCCACCGGGCCTGCGTGGCCCCGTCGTCGGTACGCCGCTGGAGACGCGCTCGGGGGCAGCGACCGCCACCCCGCCGCGCTCGGCCCGCCTCGGCCCCCAGGGGCCCCTCGGTCCAACCGGTCTGACCGGCGCGCAGGGCGCGAGAGGGGCGACCGGGCCAGCGGGACCCCAGGGACAGGCCGGTCCACGAGGAGCCAGCGGCGCCGCTGGCTCCGACGGCGCCCGTGGAGGTGTCGGGCCTCAGGGTGCCCGGGGCGTTCAGGGGGAGCAGGGTGCTCAGGGTGCCGAGGGGCCCTCTGGCCAAGTCGGGCCGGTAGGTCCAGCTGGAGCGGCTGGACCAAGCGGCCCCCAGGGCGCCGACGGCGCGACCGGTCCGCAGGGCCCTCAGGGTGACGTCGGAGCGCCGGGTGAGACGGGTGCGCAAGGTCCGCAGGGCGCAGACGGGGCTACCGGACCCCAGGGCGTGGCGGGGCCGGCGGGACCGCAAGGTGCACCGGGGGCAGAGGGTTCACAGGGCGCCATCGGCGCCGAAGGACCGCAGGGCGCTGATGGCGCGCCTGGTGCGCAGGGTGCC